>Ga0184637_10001391_pt1 | contig 16436 bp, 12 predicted proteins | sample PLM3_127_b2_FD_133143 | JGI IMG/M metagenome (GOLD analysis project Ga0184637, IMG submission 133143) | Groundwater sediment microbial communities from an aquifer in East River, Colorado, USA - PLM3_127_b2 | ecosystem: Environmental > Terrestrial > Soil > Riparian zone | place: USA: East River...
AGGGGTAGGTCGTCTCCATGCGGCCGTCGGGGGTGACCCGCCAGGTGTCCGTGTTCAGCCGGGGCAGCGACTCGGCCAGGTATGGATGCGGCGTTCCGCCGGCGTCGACGAGTGTCAGCGTGGCGTTGAAGAGGCGGCGGGCGGATGCGACCGTGCTCCCGGCTTGCCCGAGTGCTTTGGTCGAAAGGCTGGCCGGTTCACGTCCGATGAGCAGCGACAGCGGGCGCGCAGGAGCGGACGACTGCCCGGGCTGACCCGACGAGGCTGCGGGCCCGGAACTCGGCGTGCAAGCGCTCAGCAGAAGAACGAAGATCAGGAGCGAAAACCACGCGGCCATCCAGCCTCTCGTGCTTGAAGTCGGATGATAGTTTGGTTACTGTACTTTAGTTCAATCCTGGCGACAAACACGGAGGATGGAATGAATCGTCGCTTCGCGATCGCCGTTATCGCGCTCTTGGCGGTGACCAGTTGTGCGCCGAGTGGGATCTCGTCTCAGCCAACGTCTGAGGGCAGAGTGCCGTCGGCCAACCGTACCCTCGTCCTCGTTACACACGCGGAGCCGAGCAGTCTGTCCGAGCACCGAGCGCTCTACTCGACGAGCGGCGACTCTTCTGATGCGAAACGCCTGTTCAACGCGAGCTTCTACCTTTCGGATAGCCAGGGAGTGCCTCGGTCTCTTCTGCTCGAGCAGGGGCCGCAGCTCAACACCGACAGCTGGCGCGTCTATCCGGACGGCAGCATGGATACGGTCTACCGGCTCCGCTCCAATCTGACCTGGCATGACGGCGCACCCCTGACCGCTGACGACTACGTTCTAGGCCTACAACTGGCCAAGAACCCCGACTACGGTGTCGCGGATCTGAAGCCGATGAACGTCATGAACGACGCAGTGGCTCTGGACGCTCACACCGTGCGGGTTAACTGGAAGGCTAGCTATCCAGGAGCAGACGCCCTCTCTGCACGGGATTGGGCGCCGCTTCCCAGCCACCTGCTGGATAGCGCGTTCCAGTCCGAAACGGCCCAGGCCGTCCTGGCTCGCCCCTACTGGACGGCTCAGTTCGTGGGGCTCGGACCGTTCAAGGTGACCGAGTGGCAGCCGGGCTCGCACATCGCCGGCGTGGCCTTTGATGGTTACGCGGCCGGGCGTCCGAAGATCGATCGGCTCGAGGTGCGCTTCGCGAGCGACCCCAACGTCGCGGTCGTCACGGTCCTCTCCGGCGCGGCCCACATGGCGATGGACAGGGCCCTGGGCTTCGAGCAGGGGACGCTGCTGCGACAGCAGTGGGGGACGAACAACGAGGGGACGGTGCTCCTGAGCGCGAACAACATGCGCTACACCCAGGTCCAGTTCCGGCCCGAGTACATAAGCCCGACCGAGATTCGCGACCCGCGCGTCCGGCAGGCCTTCAGCTACGCGCTCGACAGGCAGGCGCTCCTGGACACGCTGCAAGGCGGGCAGGGGCAGATCGCGGAGGCATTCCTGGTGCCGGGCGTCGACTACTACGACGAGGCCATGCGGCAGATCACCAGGTATCCCCACGATCTCGCCCAGGCCGACCGTTTGATGCAGGCCGCTGGGCTGATCAAGCAGAGCGAACGCTCCTACTACACAGCAGACGGGAAACGGTTTAGCGTGGAGCTGCGGGGCGCCTCCAGCGACCAGGAGGCCAGGGAGACGGCCATCAACGCCGATTCCTGGAAGCAGCTGGGGGTCGACGTGCAGACCCGCTTGCTCTCGACCGAGGAATACAAAGATGGGGAGCTCCGTTCAACCTATCCGGCGTTCATGGCTGCCGACACAGCCGGGCTCGCGGAGGAGACTGTGTATGTCAAGCTCTACGGACCGAACGCCGCCAGCGCATCCACGCGCTGGCAGGGGAGCAATCGGGGCGGCTACAGCAATCCGGAATACGATCGCTTCCACCTGCAGCTCACAACGAGTCTGGACCGGAGCGCCCAGGTCGACGCCATCCTCAGAGCTGCGAAATTCGTCAGCGAGCAGGCAACGCTGGTTCCGCTCTTCTACAACTACGGCGTAAAGGCGCACGTCAACCTGCTTAAGGGCCCACAGTCGACTGCACCTACCGGCAGCACGACGTGGGGCGTGGAGCAGTGGGACTGGGTGAGCTAAGGCTGAGACGTGCCGGCGTCCAGGTGCCCTGGGAGGGAGCGCTGACCGCATTGGCGCTTATCTCGGACGAGATTTGGGAGAAGCTAGCCGCGCGACGTGAACGGGCCGGATGACCCTTATACAACCGCCAGCATGTGGAATTGCACCCGTGAGTTGCCCTGGGTGCCAAGCTTCATGATCTGCCGCGCCGGGCGGTTATTCGCGTCAGGGAAAGCGTGCTCCCAGGCGGCATCTACGACCGGCAAGTCCGCGTAGTCCTGGACCAGCAGGGTCATGTGGCCGATATTGGAAAGACTGCCGCCGCCGGCCTTGACGAGCCCCTCGATGTTGCCCAGACCAAACTTCGACTGGGCTTCCACGCCCTCCGCAGACGCGAGGCGATCGCCACCCGACGGATCGACCCCGGAGACACCCGAAGAGGCGTAAAGGTCGCCGATGCGAGCGCCCATGGGAATGGGATCGTGGTGGCCGTGCCCCTCGATCTCGTGATTCGAGCGCGCGCCGCCGATCCTGCCGATCACCTGGATCTGAATCTGGCCATTCATGGGGTAGCGGAACGTCTTTCGCGCTGACTGGTAGCCTCCCTCTGGCCAGGCCTTCAAGTACACGTCCACCATGTACTTCTGGTACTCGAAGTCGTTCAGGTACACCCACTGCAGAACGACGTCTTCGACGCCACCGCCGGCTTTTTCCATGAAGACCCGCATATTATCGAAGCATTGATCCGTCTGCGCCTCGGGGCCTTCGACCGTCTTCGCGGTCGCCAGATCCTGAGGAACAATCACGGATGAGAAGACGTAGTCTCCGATCCGTACGCCGTTCGGCAGCGGATCGCGATGGGCCAGCCCCTCGACCTGAATGATCTCCCGCCGGCCGCCCACGACGCCGTAGGCCTGCAGCGCCACCGCCTCGCCCGCTGGCAGCGGATAGGCGGTCGTTTTGCGGGCCGGCCGGTTATCGTTCGGGAACAGCTCGAGCCAGCCCGGGTTGATGTACTGGCGGTAGTCCTGAGTGTCGAGAAAGTTGGTGACGAGCCCGACGTTATCGAGGGACAGGCCAGCGCCTTCGACGAGCTGGCGCAGATTGCGCCAGGCTAGCATGAACTGTTCCTCGGCGCTTTCACCGAGCTTGCCCGTCGTCAGGTCAACTCCCCGGATACCCGACGTGAAGAACAGATTCCCCACCTGGACCAGATCGGGAGCAACCGAACCGGCGGGCGCGAGCCCGGGCAGATTGAAGGCTTTGCGCTGCGCTGTTTGCGTCATGCCGGCTCCCCTTTCTCTCCCATCGCTTCCGCCCCTGCCGTTCGCCTGGCTCTCACCATTGGTTCGACCGGGTGACACGGCGGGCTTGGTGTCAAGACTCGCCTTGAGGGCCACGTCCAGTCCCACGCGCGCCAGCTGCTCATCCCGAACGGCGCTATTTCCGTGCACGCCGATCGCGCCGAACACTTCTCGTCGTCCGCCGATGGTTAAGCCGCCGGTGAGTGTGGTCATCATCGGATCTGACCAGTCGGCGAGCGTACGACCATCGTGTAGGAGCTGCTCGCGATAGCCTCTGGTGTCTCGCGCCATGAAGGCCGCGGTGTAGGCTTTGCGCTCGGCTTGCCGCAGGTCATTGGCAGTGGCGCCGTCCATTCGCTCCGCGTAGACGGGCTCACCGTTCTCGTCAGCAACCACCACCGCGATGGGCTTGTCTCCCGCCACAAGGGCGGCTAGTGTCGCAGCCACCGCGCGCCGGGCCGACTCGAGTCCGATGGATTGCTTCGTGTTCATCTGCTGCTTCCCACCAGTTCCGGCGAGCCGATGCCCACTGCACTCAGACCGATTCCCGCGAGCTCCTGGTCCCGGACAGTGGTGTTCCCACTCATGGCGATCCCGCCCAGGACCCGGTCGCCGTTTTTCACGACCAGGCCTCCCTGGAGGCTGGTCAGCCGCGGATCGCCCCAGTCGTCCAGGGTCCGGCCCTGGGCCTTGACGACCTGATCGCGGAATACGACCGTGTCCATGCCCAGCGTGGCGGCGGTGTAGGCCTTGGCCCGCGACCGGCGGCCCATCCGGGCGGCTGCCCTATCGGCCCGGAGCGAACAGATCAGGTCTCCATGGGCGTCCACGACCGCGATGGCAACCGGGTTGTCCTTCTCGGTCACCGCGGCCAGGATGGCCTGGATGGCGCGCCGCGCCTCCTCGATTCCGATCGACTCACTGGTAATCACTGAGGAGTGCCCATGAGCTCGCGCTGCATCGCGGGGAACCAGGGCACATCCTTCGGCAGTACCGTCTCGTGCGCCCGCAAGTTGTAGTAGGTCGGCGCCACACCGGGCGGATCGCCACCGTCCTGGACGGTCTTGATCGCCTTGATGAGCGCGCCGCGCGCATACACGATCGCCCGGTCCGTGGTCCCGAGCCGCTCGAGCCAGCGATCGGCGATCGGCCCCATGCTCTCCTGGATGGCGCGGTCCTGGGTGTTGAGGCCGGTGATCCCGGTGAAGGTCTTGGTGCGCTGCAGCTCGCGATCGATCATGAACAGGTTGTCCATGTTGCGTACGGAGCGAAAGCCGTGCTCCACGTCGACGTCCAAACCGAACTCGTTCCCCGACCCGATGGGGATCCGCGAGTGCTTGAGCCAGGGAGGTGTATCCGGCCCAAGCTCGACCGGCTCCGCGGCCTGACGCCCGTCCGTGGGTCGGTCGTCGAACGTCACGTTCCAGTTGTAGACCATGGTGTTCTCGTCATCCATCGGGACCCAGATGTGCCCGGAGTCCCCCCGCGCGGCGCGAATCTGAGTCCAGGGCATGATCCAGTGGTAGCCGCGTACGAAGTTGGTGCCTTCCTCTCCCATATCCCGCACTGACCCGTAGGAATACCCGTAATCGGTGGGCACCACCTCAATTTGGAGCGCCTTGGAGACGTTCGTGCCGCGCCCCCGTGCCGTGCTCGAATCGTACTTCTGGCCGGGTGGCCGGCCCCCGTGCAGAAAGTTGGAGTGAACGTTGTCGATCCCGCCCTCCAGCGTCTGCAGCCAGTTGCATTGTTGCCACACTTTGGACATCGCGCGCCGCTCCGGTGGAACCTGCGTCCACTGAAAGAGCGGCGGGGCGGGCTGCTTGTCGGTGGGGCCCATGTAGCAGTAGACGAGGCCAGCGATCTCGAAGGTGGGATAGGCTGGAATCCGGACCTTATCTGCGAAATTCGACTCGGCCGGCTCCGAGGGCATATCCACGCACTGGCCGTTCACATCGAATTTCCAGCCGTGATACACGCAGCGGAGCCCGCACTCTTCGTTGCGGCCCCAGAACAGGTGAGCCCGGCGATGGGCGCACCGTGCACCGACGATGCCCACCTTGCCGGTGGTGTCGCGGAACGCGACCAATTCTTCACCGAGCAGCTTGATCGTGACCGGTGGAGAATCCGGCTCTTCGATTTCCCAGGACATAATGGCGGGTACCCAGTAACGGCGCATGAGGGTACCCATCGGCGCCCCGGGGCCGACGTGAGTCAGCAAATCATTCTGCTCTTTGGTCAGCAAGTGTTCGCTCCTACCTATATAAGTGCCGCGAGGATATCACGTTTGACATACGATATGATCGCGCCAACCAACAAGGAGGCAAAAATGACCGTCAGCGTTTCCCCTAATGGCAAGAACTTCTACGAGACCTCCAGCCCGGCGGATGAAGTCCTGGTGGCTACCCTGGACGGCGTCGTTACGCTGACCCGCCCCGGCCCCGGCGGAGCCTGGCGCGAGTCGGCACGCATGCTCGAGGGCAAGCACGCCGGCTCCATCGCGGTTGAGCCCCACAGCGGGATCATCTTCGTCGGGGTCCACAAGGGCGGGCTCTGGGCCAGCGCGGACGGCAGCAAGACCTGGGAGCGTCGGGACAACGGTATCGAGTCGGACGAGATGTATGGCTTGAATTACGTGCAAGCTGGCGATGAGACGAGGATCTACGCCGGCACGGAGCCAGCGCACCTCTACGTGAGCACGGACCTCGGCAAAAGCTGGACCGAATTGAAGACCCTGCTCGACATGCCCAGCAGGGAAAAATGGACCTTCCCGGCGCCGCCCCACCAGGGCCACGTGAAGAATATCGAGTTCGACGCCCACGACCCGAATACCTTCTACGTCGGGGTCGAGGTCGGCGGCGCGTTCAAGACGACGGATGGCGGCAAGACTTTTACGGAGATGAGCGGCTTCTACGAGGACGTGCATCGGCTCAAGACGGTGCCCACCCGGCCCAATGACGTCTACATGGCAACCGGCCGCGACCTCTACCACAGCGCGGACGCAGGCGGGCACTGGGAAGAGCTCGGCATCTCGGCGGGCACCGGCATCGCGTACCCGGATGCGCTGGTCATCTTCCCACCGCGGCCGGACCTGATATTCACCGCCGGCGCGAGCTCGAGCCCGGGGAGGGGCTGGGCCGCCAGTCGAGACGCCGACTCCCGCTTCGCCCGCAGCCGCGACGCTGGACGCACCTGGGAACGACTGGAAGGCGGCCTGCCAGGTCACCTGCGGGGCAACATCGAGGCCATGACGATGAACGTCTTCCCTGGTGGCTTCGCGCTCTTCGCCGGCACGACGGACGGCGACGTCTTCTTCAGCGAGGACGAGGGCGAGCACTGGACGACGATCGGCCAGGGGCTGCCGCCGGTGTCGAAGGGGGGCCACTACCGCAACCTGCGCGACGACCCGGTCGCCGCTCATTAGTACATCGGAGAAGTTCGTGACCCAACCCCCCTCCCTAACCCTCCCCCGCAAGGGGGGAGGGGACAAGACGATGCCGCGAAGGCTTGCGCTCGTAATGGTGACGGCGCTGGTTGCATCCGTGGCCTGCGCGCGACGAGCGAGAGCAGATCGCGCTGAGCGGTCAACTGGTTCAGGCGGGAATGTCGGACGTGGCGATCATGCCGCTGTTCTGGCAGGTGCAGCCGGTTTTGATGTTGAAGGGGTCAAGCCGTCCGGCGACCTTACCACCCGTGTCATGTTCGAGTGGGAAAAAGCCTGAGGGTCGCTGGAATGTCGCGAAGCGCGAGGGGGTTGAACGATGCCGAGAATGTCGACGTCAGCAGAGGTCTTTGCGCGGATTGGAGTGGGCTGGGCTGGCTCCTATGTGATGACGCGGGCCTTCGCCCGGTGGCTCCCCGGTGAGCCGGCCGTGGGACTGGTTGCCGACATGGTGAATCGGCTCGACCTCGTCGCCTCGGGCGAGCTCGACCTCACCTGGGCATTTCCGATGGCCCGCGTTGAATGGGCTTATCAGGGCCACCGGCCCTGGCCTGACAGTCCGTGGAGCGGCGCCCCGCTCAGCAACCTCCGACTGGTGGCGCGCATTCCCCGCTCGGATTGTGAGCTGATCGCTATTGCGCCCTGGTCGCCGGTCAAGAGCCTCGCGGAAATCGCCCAGAACAAGCGGGTTCGCGTGTGCTTGCGTTCGGACCAGCTCTACGAATGGGAAAGCGCGATATTCCAGCAATACGGCTACACGCTCGCAGACATCGAGCGCGGTGGGGGCCGCTACTGGCACATCGCCGTGAATGCGCACGAGATCGAGAAGGACGTGGCGGAGCAAAGCGTCGACGTCGTCATCGGCCACGCGGCGTACACGGCGCCGTGGAGGGTCGTAGCGGCCGCCGGCTTCCGCTTTACTCCCCTCGACGTTGAAGTGGTCGAAGCCCTCGAACGTGTCGGGTTTACACGCCACGTAGTGCAACCGGGCGTGCAGCCGGGGATCTCCGAGCCACTATTGACGCTCGAGCTCGCGGACCAGCCGATCGTCAGCCGCGCCGAGGTCGACGACGACGTCGTCTACGAGATTGCCAAGAGCATCGACCTGCACAAGCGGGCGATGACAGAAGCGAGCGGGGGCCAGACCAGCGAGATCACCCGGCAGTGGGAGACGAAGCTCGTGCCGCTGCACGCCGGCGCCGAGCGCTACTATCGAGAGGCCGGGTACATTTAGAAGTTCGCTGGGCTACGTTACGTAGTTCCGGACTAGGTCCTCCATTGCCAGAGGTGGACGCCGGTTTCGGGGCCGCCCGCGTCGGGACTGCCCATTGGCTCGATGCCCAGCAGATCAGAAGCGACGGACCAGACCTCGGACTCCCACGTGTTCATGGTGAGCGCCCGGTCCACTGAGATGATCCGCTCGATCTGCGCAGTCAATGCCACTCGCTCGTTCTCAGGGAACGTCCGCTCCAGCTGGGCGAACAGGCGATTGTACTCAGCATTCGACCAGCCAGCTCGGTTGTTGCCTCGCCAGCGGTTCTCGGGACCTGGGATCCCGGAGTCGATATAGATCTGGAATTCGGAACCCGCGCCTCGCAGCGAGAGGCCCGGCCGGGTTGATCGGTACTCGGAATCGGTGGCGGCGGCCACGGGAGTCGTCTTCTGGATGGCGTCGAAGCCCGTCTGACGAAGGCTGGCCGCGTACAGCGTAGCCTCCTGTTCGTTCTTGCCGCCCGCCGAGGCCTCGACCTCCATCGTGAACCTCTCACCCGCCGCGTTGACGAACAGGCCGTCTTGCCCCTTGGCCCAGCCATTCTGCGTCATCAGCGCTTCGGCCGCTCGGGGATCGAAATCGTGCTTGAGTACGACACGGTCAACCGCCGCGTACCAGGGCACGCCAAAGTGAGTGAAGGCGTGGGCAACTGCTCCCTTGCCCGCGTCCACGACGTCCACCCGGGACTTGTGGTCGAGCCCGTGTGCGACGGCGTAGCGGATGTTGACGTTCGACAGGGCACTGGGGCTCTGGTACTCGGGCCGCATCTGGAAGAATCCCAACCGCCGCTGGGTCGCCGAGTACAGGACGCGGCCGGCCCCGCTCTTCGCGAACTCCTGCTCCAGGGTCACAGCCTGATCGGTTGAGAAGTTGAGAGCCATTACGTAGTGGATTTCCCCGGCCAGGACGTTCGCCATAGCCGTCTGGGCATCGTTGATGAACCTGATACTGATCTGGTCGATCCTGGGCCGGCCGAGCACGTAATTGTCGAATGCGGTGGCAGCCAGGAAAGCTCCCGGCTCCCAGCGGTCCACTCGATAGGGGCCCAGCCCCACGTACGCGGTCGTCCAGAAGGGATGGTTGACGAACGCGCCGCCGTCCGTCCGGCGGTAGTCCTCTTCGAGGATGTGCCGGGGCAGCGCCTGAAAGTCGGGTCCGAGCTGCCCGGCGTCGACGAATGGCCGGTTCCAGTTGATGACGACGGTTCGCGCGTCCGGCGCCAGGACCTCCTCCATCTGGGCGATCGGCGGGGTGGTGGCGACGCCTAGCTCTGGGGTCTTGTAGACCCGGTGGGCAAACGCGAAGTCCTCCGCGTGGAGCGGCGTACCATCGTGCCACGTCAGGTTGGGCTTGAGCCGATAGCGTGTCTGCATGGTCCCATCAGGGTTGAGGCGCCACGTGTCCGTGTTCAACTGGGGCAGCGCTTCTGCGAGCTGTGGATGCCCGATCTCGCGCACGTCGGTGACGTCGAGCATCGCGTTGAAGAACCGTGCCGGGGCGGCGCTGATTGCGCCGATGCCCTGTGCCAGGGGCTTGGCGGCCAGGCTCGGAGGCTCGCCCCGATTGATGATCTGTAAGACTTTCTGGGGCGTGCCCGGCTGAGAGGTATTCGCGTCCACGCCGGGCCGGGTAGAAGGCCCGGCTGGTGCGCAGGCCCCGCCGAACAACGCAATCAACACGAGCAGATTCAGGGCCAGGAACGTCGTCCGCATGCTTATCCTTCCACCAAGCTGTGATTCCGGCTCACAGCTCCGGCGCCTAACGCCCCGACCCAGCGCGAGCTTCAGACTGACATGGCAGGCTGCGCGGAGCGCGCGAGCAGGGCTGCCACGCGCTCACGCGCCGTGCTCCGCAGCAGCTCGCGGTCGGCCTCAGGCGTTGCCGCGGGCGGAATCCGCAAGACCGTATTACGGCAATATGTCGGGATCGTCAGCCCAGCGCCTGGAACGACCCGCCGCGGGTCCTCGCCTCGCTGCACGGCCTGGATCCCTTCTCGCAGCAGCTTGCGGACGAAGATCACGCCCTGATCGGTGGTTGCCAGATGTTCGCGCGCGTGCACGGCGATCGACCGTTGGCTTTCCTGCGCCTCATAGTCGCCGGGTTCGCGCTGGCGGTCGTGGTAGGTTCGGTCTACCGACTCTGAGGTGCGCAGCGCACTGGCTCGTGGCTCCCGAGCCACCTCCTCGCGCACGTAGCGGAACTGGAATGACATCGTGTGCGTGTCGTCCACCGGCACGGTCCACGCCGTCATATACGGAGGCCCGAACTCGAGCTCCTCGTTGGGCACGAGGCTGGTCGGGGCGAACTGGTCCACGTTGGGCATCATGTAGTCGCCCAGCCGGATCCACACGAGCTCGCCCACCCGCCTGGTATGGATGCTCATCACCCCGGTCGGCGTCACCTGCCACTCCACCACGCGGGGGCGGAAATCGTCGACGATCGTGCGCAGCTCGGTCTCCCACTCGCCCTGGCCGACCCCGAAGTAGTCTTCGAGCGAGGCTTCCGGGTTTGCGCTGGGTCGATAGCGGTTCAGGCGAGTCCGCGCATCCTCCGGATAGTGGAGAAAGACGAAATGCACCACGTCGCCATTGTTTTCCGCCAGCTGCAGCCAGTTGCAGTCGTAGATGTAGCGTTCATCCGTCGTGCCGCCCGGGAACATGCGGTATCCAGGCAGCTCGAATGAGTCGAAGATGGGGAACTCGGGTCGGAGCTCCGGCGGGCCCATGTAGGTGAAGATCATTCCCTTGTATTCGATGGTCGGATAGGCCGCATGGTAGAAGCGGTCCTTGTACGTGCTCTCCGTCGGCTCGCCCGGGGTCTCGAGCACGCGGCCGTCGACGTCGTAGACCCAGCCGTGGTAGCAGCAGCGGATGCCACAGCGTTGCACCATGCCGAACTCGAGCGAGGTGCCGCGATGTGAGCAGTGGAGGTCGAGGAGCCCGATCTCTCCACGGCCGTCGCGAAACAGGACGAGATCCTCGCCGAGGACGCGAATTCGCTTTGGCAGGTCATTGAGCCCGGCGCTAAGGCCGATGGGATGCCAGAAGCGGCGCAGGTACTCGCCACCGGGCGTTCCTGGACCGACCTGTGTCAGCTCGAGGTCCGGAGCGGGTACCTCGCCGTGATGGTAGCCGCCGTAGGGCTGCGTGACTGCATTCGGCACCGTGCCCTCCATTCAAGACGTCGCACGCCTTTTCGGTGTTGCTCGGCAGTGTAGGCACGGTCCGAGGGCGAGGTCAATCGCGAATCTTGACGGATGCGCTCGTGCTGGGCTAGCTTGCCGCGAAACGCAGAGCAGGGGAGGCGTGATGCAGACGAGTCAAAGCCAGACGAGCTACGAGCCGCCAGACCTGAAGATTCGCGAGCGCTTCCCCTACTACCGCTGGATGCGAGAGGAAGGAATCCCGATTCACTTCGCCGTAGCTGGTATGTCTGACATCACCGCGATCCCGCGCCAGCGATGGGCGCGCACGGGCAAGGGTCTCGGCGTCTTCCTGGAGCTTACGGGGTCTTACCAGGCCGAGCGTGGGATGTTCGTCTGCGAGATCCCGCCCGGCGAGTCGCTCGACGTGCAGCACCACGTTTACGAGCAGTTCACATTGATCCTGCAGGGCCAGGGCGCGACCGAGGTGTGGCAGAAGGATGGAGCAAAGCGGACCTTCGAGTGGGGCAAGGGGAGCCTATTCGCTCCCCCAAAGAACACCTACTACCGCATGTTCAACCTGGGGCGCGAGCCGGTCCTCTATTTCGGCGTGACGACCGCCGCCAAGATGATGAATGGCCTGTTCGCCGGGTGGGGCACGGGGGTCAATGTGCCCGCCAACCCGTACGAGTTCGTCTTCAATTGCGACTATGACTTCGCAGGGCTCTACGATGGGAGCGCCGACTACTTCAAACGGACGGACGATCGGGAACTCACCGGCCGCTACAACATGAGCATCTGGCGCACGAACTTCATCCCCAATGTGTTCGACGAGTCGGTGGAGGACTTTGAGCAGAAGGTCTCTGCCGGCCAGTTGACGGGCTACCGCATGGGCGGCGGCTTTCCGGCGGGCCACATCTCCGAGTGGCCGGTTGGGCGATATCACAAAGCGCACTACCACGGTCCGGGGGCGCTGCTGGTTGGTCTCAAAGGCAAGGGGTACGTAAACCTGTGGCCACGCGAGCTCGGTATCCACCCCTGGCAGGATGGCCACGGGGACCAGGTCGCCCTTATCGAGTGGGGGCCGAACAGCATCTACGCGCCGCTGGACGGCTGGTACCACCAGCACATGAGTACGGGTAAAGTGCCTGCTCGCCATGTGGCCACGTACGGCGCCGGCGGCAGCCCGATGACGACGCAAGTGTCGGTTGAGGAGGGCGACGAGAGCAGCGCGCGCTTCACTCCGGTGCGGGAAGGCGGCGTGCTCATCGACTATGAAGATGAGGACCCGGAGGTCCGCCGGTATTTCATCGAGGCCAACCGCAAAGAGGGGGTCGAGTGCGACATGCCCCCCGTCACGTACCGGACGGACCACGTTCAGTTGCCGGTGTAATCCGGCTGTTCTCACCGGCGTTCTTCGGGCCCCGATCTATCTCACCAGACGACCTCTCCGGTGAGCAGCAAGACCACGGGTGTTCCGAAGTCGTGGGCGGCGAGGTGCGCCTCGCGAATCGCGCGCTCGAGTACGCTACGCTGGTCGATTATCCGGTACGGAATGCGCAGCGCGTCCAGGAGGGGCTCCGCGACCTGCTTGAAGAGGAACAGCTGGGAGCCGCCGATCGCCGTGGGATCGCCCCAATCGCCGCGATAGCAGGCCAGGATGACGAAGGGCGCACCGTAGTTGGTGCCGATCTGCGACAGGGCCCAGGTGCCGACCAGTAGCCCGGCGACGCCGGTTACGAACACGCAATCGCGACCGGACAGCGCTGCGCCGCCACACACCGCGAGCCCATTCCCTTCCCCGGATGCAATGACCGTCGTGAAGAATGGGTCCTTCTGAGTCGCCTCCGGAAGCGCGTGCGTTGGCTCCTCCGGCAGTGTCACGACGAGGTCGATCGCCGATTCCTTGAGGGCATCCATCACGATGCCCACGGTCGCATCATCCATGTTGCAATCACCCTCGGCCAGTGCGACAGGGGCTGGTCCACCGGGCCGCGAAGGCAGTCGGGCGGGCCGCCGCGGCGGGCGAAGTGTAACATGGGCCCGATGTCCGAGCCCCCGCCCGCGGCGGGCTTATTGTGCATGTCGGGAGCCGACTTGGGCCGTCGCAGCTGGCGCGAGAGCGTCATTCTCGCTGCGCTTTCTTGCGGGTACTCCTGCACGCAAATGCTCGTCCCGCTGTACCTCGACCATCTCGGGCATTCGGTCGAGATCATCGGTTTGGTCATCGGCTTCGGCGGGGTAGCGACGCTGGCGGCTCGGCTCTGCATGGCGTCGCTCTACCGCCGCGACCGTGCACGCGGCCTCCTCGTGTGCACCCTCGCGGGCGGCGCGCTCTCCTACGCACTGGCCCCGTTCATGCCAGACCTGGTCAGCTTTTCCGTCGCGTTCGTGGCGAACCGGGCGTGCATCGGACTGGCCGGGGGCTTCTTTCTCGCCCGCTACCTCGACCTGATGGCGGAAGGCGCGGACCGGCGGCGTGCGATGGGCTACTTCGGCGGCACGCAGGCGTTCGGATTCATGGCCACCCATCTACTGGTAGGACTCCTGGCCGAGTTCGTGGGATACACCCACGCTTTCCTATGGGGAGCAGCTTCGGCGCTGTTGGCAGCGACCCTGCTCACCCTGGCGCCGAACCCACGCCCGAGGGTGATTGCCCCGTCGTCGCGTGGGGACGCGACGTCCGCCTCCTCCCCGGGCGTCTCCGGAACTGTGGGCGATCCGGGGCTCTGGAAGGCGGTGAATGGCGCCTTCTGGACGCAGTTCCTCCATTTGGTGCTCGCGGCGTTCTTTCCACTCTTCGCGCTGCAACTGGGCATGGGACCGGCCCAGGTCGGCGTTACGCGCGCCGCCTTCTCGGCGGTCAATGCGCTGTCCCGCCCCATCTCGGCACTCGTCATGGGCCGCTGGTCGACCCGCCAGCTCATCGCCCTGGGCTTACTGGTGCAGGCGGCATTGCTCTGCGCGATCCCCTTCTTCGACAGTTTCGAGGTCTTTCTGGCCCTGTTCCTGGTGTCGGCAGCCGGCGGGGCGATCGTGGTTATGGCGAGCAGTACGGCGCTGGCCGAAGAGGTCGACGAGACGCGAGTAAAACGGGGCGTCGCAACCAGTACGTTTAGCGCCGCCCCCGAAGTCGCGGGAATCTCAGCGCCACCGATCGCCGGGGCCGTCGCCGCGGCGGCGGGCATCGGGCCCATGTTTGCGATCCTCGCGGTGGGGTCGTTCGCCGTATTCGGCCTCGTCGATGCCTACATCGCACACGCGCGCTCGCGGATGGGTTCGACGGCCCCCCGGGCGCGCCCTAGCCGCGGGTGAGGCTGCGGCCGCGGATTCCCCAATGGTCGGGCAAGCCCTGCACGGCCTCGACGTAGAGATCGCGGCCCGACCGCCCCGAGCGCCGGGTGGCAGCCGAGTCGCCGCGCTCCGCCTCGGTCTCCACTTTGGCTACGACGACGCTGGGCCCCTGCGACTCCAGAACGCGCCGCACTGTAGGCTCGAATGCTTCGAGCGAGCGGACCGTTTCCGTCGACGGGATGCCGGCCCCTTGCGCGATCTTCTCGATGTCGGCGCCCCGAGCCGTAGCCGTGGGGCCCATGCGCGCGTACGCCTGGTTATCAAAGACCAGGATCACCAGATTGCGCGCATCCGCGTCGGCGACCGTCACGAGGCTGCTCGTATCGAGCAGCAGGCTGCCATCGGAGTCGAGCGCGATCACCTTGCGATCCGGAAAGGCGAGCGCCATGCCCAACGCGAAGGGGACGCACAGACCCAGGTTGAGGCCGGGGAAGTTGGCCGCCGCCTTGTTGATGCGCCGCCACGGGCCGCCGGTCCGACCGGACTGGCTCGTAACCGTGAGCATCTCGCCGTCCACGAGCGTCGACAGAATCTGGAGACAGTCAGACCTTTTCACGCGCCACCTCGACCCGGACTCGCGGCGGGCCCAGTGTATCATCGCAACGATTCGTGCGGCAGGCGCGGGGCGTGCAAATCGATCAGGCAGGAGGGACGTCAGCCATGGCACGGTGGAAATGGATTGTCGTCCGGTCGGTCGTCTTCCCTCTTGTGGTGCTCGGGTGTGCGGCTCCTCCGAGCCCCCAGGCGGGGGACGCGGGCGCGCCAGCCCCGCACCAGACGGCGGCCTTCAAGCGGGTCTCAGTGGCCATTCGCAGCGCGCCCTCGGCCATGAGCCAGCGACATTCGGGGGCTGCGGCTGTCGCTGGCCTCGACGCCCTCGAAGAGCTGGTCCACACTGGACTCACGCACGTTGATCCGCCAGGCGCGCGCCACGCAAAGCTCGTGGAGGCCGTCCCAACCCTCGAAAATGGACTGTGGAAGCTATTGCCCGAGGGCCGAATGGAGACCACCTGGCAGCTCCGGCAGAACGCGCGCTGGCACGACGGCGTGCCGGTGACCTCCGACGATCTGCTGTTCACGACGACGGTCGAGCAGGATCGCGAGGTCGGCATACCGCGCAATGCGGCTTACGATCTCATCGAGCGCATCGAGGCGCCGGACGCGCGTACTATCGTGGTGACCTGGCGGCAACTCTACGTCGAAGCCGATGCGCTGTTCAGCCACGACGTCGCGCTTCCGATGCCCCGACATCTACTCGAAGCAGCGTTCACTGAGAATAAGAGCACGTTCTTCGCCGCACCCTTCTGGAATGTCGAGTACGTGGGTGCGGGACCGTTCAAGGTGCGGGAATGGGTCGCGGATAGCCACGTCGTGCTGCAGGCGAACGACGCCTATGTGCTCGGGCGTCCAAAGATCGACGAGATCGAAGTGCGCTTCATCTTTGATCCGCAGGCGATGGTCGCCAACCTGCTGGCGGGGACCGTTGAAGTGACCATCGGGCGCGGCCCGTCATTCGAGCAGGCGCTGCAAGTGCTGGATCAGTGGCGGGACGGCGGCGTCGTCTGGCGAGCGGGCGGCTGGGTCGTGATCACACCCCAGTTCCTCAACCCAACTCCAGCCGTGGTTGGCGACGTGCGCTTTCGGCGTGCGCTAATCCATGCGATCGACCGCCAGGAGATGGCAGCGACCCTGATGGCCGGGCAGAGCTCTGTTGCCCATAGCTTCGTGGGTCCGGATGAGGCCGCGCATCAGGCGGTTCAGGGGAGTATCGCCAAGTATGACTACGACCCGCGCCGGGCGGTAAGCATGAT
>Ga0184637_10001392_pt1 | contig 16433 bp, 14 predicted proteins | sample PLM3_127_b2_FD_133143 | JGI IMG/M metagenome (GOLD analysis project Ga0184637, IMG submission 133143) | Groundwater sediment microbial communities from an aquifer in East River, Colorado, USA - PLM3_127_b2 | ecosystem: Environmental > Terrestrial > Soil > Riparian zone | place: USA: East River...
CCGCACGGCCGGCGTACCCGGAAACAGGGAAGCGGTGTGGCCGTCTTCGCCGAGGCCGAGCAGCACGAGGTCGAAGCGTGCGCCCGGCGCGCTGCGCGGGGGGCCCAGCGGCGTGGCGAACGCTTCGCGCAGCGCCTGCTCGTAGCGGGCGGCTTCCGTGGTGGGATCGTCCTCGCCGCGGATCGGGTGCAGGTGCGAGCTCGGCAGGGGCACGTGGTCGAGCAGCGCCTCGCGCGCCATGCGCCGGTTGCTGGCGGGATCCCGCGGCGCGACGAAGCGCTCATCGCTCCAGAAGACGTGGACTCGCGGCCACGCGATGCGCGCGGCATGCGGATCGCTCGCGAGGAGCGCATACAAGCCCCGGGGCGTGGAGCCGCCCGAGAGCGCGAGATGGAAGCGACCCGAAGTCCGGATCGCCAAGGCTGCGGCGGTCGCGAAGCGTTCGGCCGCGGCCTCGAACAAGGCCTCGCGGTTCGGCGACACCTCGAGCTTCACGACGCGCTCTTGGTCTTCGGACAGTGCCAGCCGCCGACGTCGGCCGTCAGGCGCTCGGCCTGCACCGGGCCCCAGCTTCCGGGCTCGTAATCGTGGAGGGGCGTCGCGCCGCCGAGGATCGGCTGCACGATCTCCCAGGCCGTCTCGACGGCGTCCTGGCGGGCGAACAGCGTCGCGTCTCCCTCCATGGCGTCTCCGAGCAGGCGCTCGTAGGCATCCATCGCGTCGTCGCCTGGATCGTGCACCATGGAGAGTTCCGTCAACCGCCCCACCATCGCCTCGCCCGGCTCCTTGACGCGCGCGCCGAGCGCGATCACGACGTCCGGGCCGAGCCGGAATCGCAGATAATTGCCGTGCTCCGCGAGCTCCTTCGAGAGCGGCGGCCGGCGCAGCTCGACGATCACCTCCGTCGTAGTCGTCGGCAGACACTTCCCGGCGCGGATGAAGAACGGGACCCCTTCCCAGCGCCACGAGGCGATCTCGAGGCGCACGGCGGCGAACGTCTCTACGCGAGAGTTCGAGGCGACTCCCAGCTCGCTCCGGTAACCGCGGAATTGACCGCGCACGAGGCTCTCGGGGTCGAGCGGCTGGATGCTCCGGAAGACCTTGACCTGCTCGTCGCGGATCGACTCGGCGTAGGTCGTGATCGGAGGCTCCATGGCGAGGAATCCCACCACCTGGAGCATGTGATTCTGGATCACGTCCCGGATGGCGCCTGCCTCCTCGTAGAACTTCCCGCGTCCGGCGACACCGAATTGCTCGGCCATCGTGATCTGGACACTGCGCACGTAGCTGCGGTTCCAAATCGGCTCGAGGAAGGTGTTGGCGAACCGGAAGAAGAGCAGATTCTGCACCGGCTCCTTGCCGAGGTAATGGTCGATCCGGAAGATCGAGGCCTCGCGAAAGACGCCGTGTAGCGTCTCGTTCAGCGAGCGCGCCGACGTCAGATCTCGGCCGAAGGGCTTCTCGACCACCACGCGGGCCTCGCGCGCGCAGCCCGAGGCGCCGAGGCCCACGACGACTGTGGGAAACGCGCTCGGCGGGATCGCCAGGTAGAAGAGCGGGCGCCGCGCGTCGCCAAGCTCCTTGCAAAGCATCTGGAAGGTGACCGGGTCGTTGTAATCGCCGTCGACGTATCGCAGGAGGGAGGCGAGCTTCGCGAAGGCCGCTTCGTCGACCCCGCCGCCGTACTCGGCGAAGCTCGCGCGGACGCGGGCGAGCAGCTGCTCGAGGCCCGCACCGGCGCGCGAGACGCCCACCACGGGGACGTCGAGGTGACCGCGACGGAGCATCGACTGCAGCGCCGGAAAGATCTTCTTGAAGGCGAGGTCGCCGGTGGCGCCAAAAATGACGATGGCGTCGGAGCGAGGCGCGGCCATGGCGTCACTTCTTCCCGTGCTTCTCGCGCTTCTCGGCGTGCCCGCCGAACTCGAAGCGCATGGCCGAGAGCACGCGGTTCTGGAACTCGTCTTCGCCTCGCGAGGCGAAGCGCTCGAGCAGCGCGGCAGCGAGCACGTGCGCCGGGACGGCGGCGTCGATCGCCGCATCGATCGTCCAGCGTCCTTCGCCCGAGTCCGAGACGCGGCCCGAGAAACGGGCGAGGCTGGGGTCCTGGATCAGCGCCGCGGCCGTGAGATCGAGAAGCCACGACGTGATCACGCTGCCGCGACGCCACAGCTCCGTGATCTCGGCGAGATCGAAATCGTACTGATAATGCTCGGAATCGCGCAGGGGGGTCGTCTCGGCGTCCGCGGCTTGCTCGCGTCTTCCGACGTTCGCATGGCGCAGGATGTTCAGGCCCTCCGCGTAGGCGGCCATCAGCCCGTACTCGATTCCGTTGTGGATCATCTTGACGAAGTGGCCGGCGCCACTGGGTCCGCAGTGGAAGTAGCCCAGCTCGGCCGTGCCGCGCCCGGATGCTCGCCCTGGTGTGGGGGAAAGCGCTCCCGCACCGGGCGCGAGGGTCGCCAGCACGGGTTCGAGGCGGCGGACGCTCTCGGGCTCGCCGCCGAGCATCAGGCAATAGCCGCGCTCGAGCCCGAGCACACCCCCGCTGGTGCCGCAGTCCACGTAGTGCAGGCCGCGGGCGCGCAGGCGCTTCGCGCGCTCGACGTCGTCCCGGTAGTACGAGTTGCCGCCGTCGATCACGGTATCGCCGCGCTCGAGCCGCTCCTCGAGCTGGCCGAGCGTGGCTTCGACGACGGCTGCCGGCAGCATCAGCCAGACCGCGCGCGGCTTCGCCAGTCGGGCGACGAAGTCGTCGAGCGACGTGCTGCCGGCGGCGCCTTCTTGCGCGAGCGCGTGCATGGCGCCCTGCGAGACGTCGTGGACCACGCACGCATGCCCCCCGCGCAGCAGGCGCCGCGTCATGTTGGCGCCCATGCGTCCGAGTCCGATCATTCCCACCTGCATTACCGCGCCTCCCAGATCCGGAAGCCGCCTTCGAACGCGTTCGTGTTGTCGACGCGGCGCGCGCCGCGGGGCAGGCGAACGAGCTTCTTGGCGTTGCCTCCCCCCAGCACGAGATCGTCGATCTCGAGCACCGCGACGAGCTTCTCGGCCATCTCCGCCACCGTGCGCCGCCAGCGGGCGAGCCCGAGCCGCGCGAGCCCCCGCTTGCCGACGAAGCTCTCGAAGCTGCGCCCGTCGCGGTACGGAAGGTGCGCGAGCTCCATCGGCAGCAGGCCGGCGGGCGTCATGAGCGCCGCGCCGAGTCCCGTCCCCAGCCCCAGGTAGAGCATGCGACCGCCGCGGTAGCAGCCGACCGCTTGCATGGCGGCATCGTTCAGGATCTTCACCGGATGGCCGAACGCGCGGCGGAAGTCGAAGCCGACCCAGCCGCGCCCCAGGTTCGCGGGCTCGACCACCGGCCGCCCCTCCACGACGAAGCCCGGGTAACCGATCGAGACCCGGTCGTAGCGCCAGCCCTGCGCCGCGCGCTGCACCGCCGATACCATCCGGCGCGGCGTCCGACAGCGATTCGAGTCGATCTTGCGCGGCTGCTGCTGTCCGCTCGCAATCAGCTTCACGTTCGAGCCGCCGACGTCGACGACGAGAATCCTCATGCCGCCTGGTCGGCCAGGAGCTTGCCGAGCCGCAGAAGCTGTCGCGTGGCGCCGCCCAGGGCGAGCTCGAGCTGCTTCGCCCACAGGAAGTACCGATGCAGGGGATACTCGCGGTCGACTCCGACGCCGCCGTGCAGGTGCTGCGCCGCGTGGACGACGCGCTGTCCGGCTTCGGCCGCCCAGATCTTGGCGACCGCGACCGCGGCCTCGGCGGGGAGGCCCTCCGCGAGCCGCCAGCAGGCCTGCCACGTGGTGAGCCGGATCCCTTCGGTGTCGATGTAGGCGTTGGCGGCTCGGTGGCCGACGGCCTGGAACATCGCGATCGGCTGATCGAACTGCTTGCGGGTCTTGGCGTACTCGGCGGTCAGCCGCAGCGCTTCCTCGCACACGCCGAGCGAGATCGCGCACAGGCCTGCGATCGCGCGCGGCTCGAGCCAGGCGACGATGCGCGCGCCCGCCCTCGGGTCGCCGAGCGTGTCTTCCGCCGTCACGCGCACGCCGTCGAACGCGAGGTGCGCGTCGGGCTGGCCGTTCGTCGTCAGGACCGCCTCGCGCGAGACACCGCGCGCCGCCGGATCCACCAGGAAGACGCCGAGCGCGCCTCCGCCCGTGGCAGCGGGCACCAGGATCCGTTCCGCGATGCCGCCCGCGGGCACGCACAGCTTGCTGCCGCGCAGCGTCCAGCCCTTTGAGCCGTCGGGAGTCGCCGTGGCCGCGGGGCGTGCCGCTTCTCCGCCTTCTTCGTGGAGCGCGGCGGTGAGCAGCAGCTCGCCGGCGGCCACGCTCGGGAGGATCGCCCGCTTCTGCTGGGCGCTTCCGAACTCCGCTACGGCCAGGGCGCCCAGCAGCGCGGTCTCGAACAGCGGGACGGGCGCGGTGCGGCGGCCGACCTCTTCGAGGACGAGCGCGAGCTCGAGGAAGCCGAGCCCCCCGCCGCCATCTGCCTCGGGCAGCGCGATGCCGATCAGCCCCGCCCGGGCCAGCTCCCGCCACAGCTCGCGGTCAAAGCGGGGCGTGCCGGCGCGCTCGAGCGCACGCTGCCGGTCGTGGCTCGCGCGCTCAGCGAGGAGCTTGCGCGCGAGCTCGGCCACCTGCTGCTGATCTTCGCTGAAGGAGAAATCCACGAGCGCTTCGCCTAGAACCGGGGCACGCGGGGCAGCCGCAGGCCGAACAGTCCGATCAGATCACGCTGCACCTCGTTGGTGCCTCCCCCGAAGGTCAAGATCAGTAGGCTCCGGTACAACTGCTCGAGCTGGCCCATCGCGACGGCGCCCGGCGAGCCGCGCCGCAGCGTCGCGCGCGGGCCGATGATCTCCATCAGCAATCGAAAAGACTCCAAGTACCACTCCGTGCCGAAGACCTTGATGGTCGAGGCGTCGGCGACGTCGAGTCTTCCCTGGCTTCCCGTCCAGGCCACCTTCCAGTTGATCAGGCGCAGGAACTCGAGCCCGGCGTAGACGCGCGCGAGGCTCACCTGCACCCACTCCTGGTCGGCGACGCGCTGGCCGTCGGGAAGCTTGCTCTGCTGCGCGAAGCGCCGGGTGGCTTCGAAGGCCTGCTCGAGCAGGCCGGAGGAGCAGAGCGTCACGCGCTCGTGGTTGAGCTGGTTGGTGATCAGCTTCCAGCCCTTGTTCTCGCCGCCCACCAATGAGCTGGCCGGAACCCGAACGCCGTCGAAAAAGACCGAGTTGATGTCGTGGTCCGAGAGCAGGTGCATGGGATCGATCCGGATGCCCTTGGATTTCAGGTCGACGGCGAAGATCGATATTCCGTCGTGCTTCGGTGCAACCGGATCCGTGCGCACCGCGAGCCAGATGTAGTCGGCGTCGCTGGCGAGGCTCGTGAACACCTTCTGTCCATCGATCACGTACTCGTCGCCGTCGCGAACCGCCCGGGTCGAGAGCGCCGCGAGATCGGTACCCGCGCCGGGCTCCGTATATCCGATGCTGAAATGGATGGCGCCCTCGAGGATCCGGGGCAGGAAGAAGCGCTTCTGCTCCTCGCTGCCGAAGCGCATCAGGCTCGGCGCGACGGTGTTGATCGTGAGCATCGGCACCGGCGCACCGCAACGCATCGACTCGTCGAAGAAGATGAACTGCTCGATGGCCCCGCGGCCCTGCCCGCCGTATTCCCTGGGCCACCCGATGCCGAGCCAGCCGTCGCGCCCCATGCGCCGCACCACCGCGCGCATGGCCGCGCCAGTTCCGTGGCCGCGGTGCAGCTCCTCGCGGACCTCGGGCGTGAGGAGCTCCTCGTAGTAGGCGCGCAGCTCGCTGCGCAGCGCCTCCTGTTCGGTGGTATAGGCGATATACACGTGCTCTAGCGCCCCTTCGTGAGCCGTCCCACGTCGATGTAGCGGCGGATCTTTCCCTTGGTAGCGAGCGGGTTCCCGCGCGCATCCCAGAACTCGATGCGGTTTCCGGTGCCGGTCTGCACGTTCACGATCGTGTCGGAGACGACCACGATCGCGCGCGGCTTGGGCACCGCGGGCCAGCCCGGGAACCAGTCCCCCGTGAGCGACTTGTCCTCGCTCCAGCGCTTGTTGTGCCAGATGATCTTCCAGAGCTCTTCCTTCTGGTCGTAGGCGAAGGAGTACATCGGCGCGAGGGTCTGCACGTCGATGTAGATGTCCTTGTGATGATAGGGATGGTCCTGGTTCTTCGGGATCATCCGGACCAGTACCACGTCGCGCAGCTCCCAGCGGTCGTCCGCATACGACAGGCCGTACGGCCCGAAGTTGTGGTCCTTCACGTAGGGATAGGCCTTCACCTTCGTGTTCATCGGGCCGATCATCTTGCGCTTCCCGAGGCATTGCCATTCGTACTGGGGCACGATCCCGTTGAAGCTGCGCAGGTCGTCGAAGGTGAAATCGGTGCCGGAGATCGCGTCGGTGCGCTGCGCGGTCGAGATCCGCCGTACCCGGCGAAGCGTCGGGACGTACACCCAGGTGTCGTCGTTGCGCGCTTCGGAGCGGGGTTTATCGCTGTCCTTGTAGCGGTACGTGAGGAGCTGGATCCCGCGTGCGTCGAAGGGCGCCACCACCTCGGCGCCGAAGGCACCCTTGCGCTTCTCTCCGCGGAAGAGGTCGCCTCCCTGCTTGTCCAGGTATTCGGGCTCGATCCGGTGCGAGAGCTTCACGCTCTGGCCGGTGCCCTCGTAGTAGAGCGGAAGCTGCTCTCCGCGATCCCAGTAGGAGTAGAAGAAGCTCGCCTGGCCGTCGCCGCCCCCGGATTGAAAATCCCACATCAGCTTGACGCCGGCCTGGGGATCCTTCTCGCAGTCGATCTTCTCGATCGGAAAGGGACGTCCGGCGGTGTAGTTCTCGAGGCTGCCGTCGGGGCCGATCCGCGCCTGCCCCTCGAATTGCCTGGTGGCGGCCTCGAACTGCTCGGAGGGCGAATAGTCGGCCTGCGTCGGCCCGATCGTGAGCTGCATGCCCTCGTAGAAGAAGAAATCGCGATTGCGCCAGAAGTCCTCGGGAAGGTAGGCGCGCAGCTTGTCGACGTCGCCGAGGCCGATCACCTCGCCCTCCTTGAAGCTGGGGGCGAGGCCGCCGGCGTCCTCCGAAGTCGCCGCATTCTTCGTATCTGCTGCAAGTGCCGAGCTGACGCTCGATAGCGTCGCTGCGGCGCACGCGACGCCCGCGAGCAGGCCGACCATTCGATTCGCCGTGAGGCTGTTTTGCATCTCGTGGTTCCTTTGTGTCGAAGCAGGTCTAGTGCCGCGCCGTAATCGACTTCGCGACCTCGTCGGCGCCCCAGCGCGCGAACTCCGCCGCGCTGAGCCAACGGGTGCCGCCGCCCGGATACTGTCGCGCGCGCAGGATCGCTTCGGTGATCGCCTGCTGCGTCTCGTCGAAGCGGCCGGTCCAGAGCCGGCGCGCCGTCGGCGCTTCGTAGACCGTCACCTCGAACGCGACGCTGGCCGGGCGTGTCGAGCCCGCCGCCGAGCCCTCGCGCTCCCGGTAACGCAGGAGACGCCCGAGCACGACGGCCGTCGCGCCGAAGTCGCGGGAGCAGCGCACCGCGGTGGCCTCCGGGTCGAGGCGGGGCACCGGGGTTCCGTGGGCCGTGAAGGCGAGCTCGACGTCGTTGGGGGCCACCACCGGCACCCCGTGCGCGTAGAGCGCGTCGCTCACGAAGTTCGAGACGAGCGCGGCGTCGGCCCAGCTCGTCCCCGGGCCCGAAGACCCGGCCGCGCTGGACGAGGCCTGCGGATAGAACGGAACCACGGCGACCTTCCGGAGCGCCTCGGCCGTCAACCCGCGGTCCTGCGACGGCACCACCGGCCCTGGCCGGATCCGCAGCGGCGAGCGCGCATTGCACGCAGCCACGCAAAGCGCGAGCAACACCAGGCCGGTCGCCGCGCTCGGGGGGTGCGTCTTCATCGGTCGGGAAACGTACCAGGCTTTGATTCTCCCCGTCGAGCGCGGGCCGATGGAACCCAGGCAGCTGGCGCTAGAATGAGAGCCACCCAGCAGAGGAGCCCAGATGTCGCAGCTCGAGGAGATCGAAGCGATCAAGCAGCTCAAGTACCGGTACTTCCGCTGCCTCGACAGCAAGCGCTGGGCCGAGCTGGCGGATTGCTTCGTCCCGGAGGCCACCTCGTCCTACGACGACGGCAAGTACAGCTTCCAGGGCCGCGACCAGATCATCGGCTTTCTGGAACGCGCTCTCGGGCGGCCCACGATGATCACCATGCACCACGGGCACCACCCGGAGATAGAGCTCACGAGCCCGACCACCGCGAATGGAACCTGGTACCTCGAGGACCAGGTGATCGATGCCAAGCGCAACACCACGTTGCGAGGGGCGGCCTTCTACCACGACGCCTACCTGAAGCGGGACGGCGCCTGGAAGCTCCTGTCGACCGGCTACGTGCGCACCTTCGAGGAGGTGCAGGATCGCTCCGAAACTCCGAGCCTCAAGCTCACGCGCACGCGCTTCGCGGCGGAGTGAGCGCACCGATTAGAAGAGGCAGCTAGAAGAGAGCGCGCGCGAGCAGCACGAACGGCGCGAGCACCAGCGCCGAGGTCGCGAGCGACAGCAACGCGGCGACCAGCGCCCAGCCGAGGAACGCCGCGCGATCCGCGGCCCTGGCCTCGGGAGCCGGCCCCGTGAGCCGCAGCCGCTCGCGCAGCTCGCCCACGGGCGCCTCGAGCAGCGCCTCATCCCAGGCTCCAGGATTTCCAGGATTTCCAGAATAGAGGTTCCCCGTGTGCCTCCCCCGCACGAAGGCGCGGTAGACGGCGGCGGGATCGATCCAGAGGCCGAGCTGCATCGCGTACAGGTTCAGGACCCAGGCGGCGACGAAACCGCGGCAGGAGCTTCCGATCTCCCAGGCGCCGATCTCGGCTTCGCCGAGCAGATTCGTGTCGTAGCCCGTCGCGACGTGGTGGAGATCGTGCAGGCGCACCGCGCGCACCCGCGCCGCGGTGTTCGGGAACGCGAACGGGATCGGCCCGAGCGCGAGCTTCACCCACTTCGCGTCGTAGCCGCCGTCGCCGAAGCCGTTGCTCTCGAAATAGCGCGCGCGAGCCTCGCGTACGGGGAGCGCATCGGCGTAGTCGGTCATGCGCCCGGCGCCCCGCGCACGATCTTGCCGGCGGTGTTGCCGCCCTCGACCGGGAAATCGCCGCCCGTGCAGGAAGCGCTCTCGTCCGATGCCAGGAAGAGCACCATCCGGGCTACGTCGCCGATCCGCTCGCGCTGGGGGCGACCCGCCTGCATCGGGAGGATCGGGTGGCTGCGCGCCATCAGCTTTTCGAGGTCCACGCCCGCCGGGACGTAGGGCGCGATCATCTCGGTGCTCCCGGCCTCGGGGCAGACCGCGTTCACGCGGATCCCGAAGCGGCCGAGCTCCAGCGCCGCGACCTTGGTGATGCCGCGCACGGCCCACTTGCTGGCGGCGTAGGCGACCAGGCCGTTCTTCCCGCCCAGGCCGTCGACGGAGGAGATGTTCACGATCGAGCCGCCCCCCGCGCGCGTGAGCGCCGGGATCACCGCGCGGATGCCGAGGAAGGTGCCGGTCTGATTCACGCGCACCACGCGTTCGAAATCGGCGAGCGTCGTGTCCGCGATCGCGGCCATGTGCAGGATCGCGGCGTTGTTCACCAGCACGTGGAGGCCGCCGTGACGGCGCTCGGTTGCCAGGGCCGCCCGCTCCCAGTCGGTCTGGGACGCGACGTCGAGGTGCAGGTAGCTCGCGGAAGCGCCGATCTCGCGGGCCACGCGCTCGCCGTCCTCGTCGCGCAGGTCGGCGAGCACGACCTGCGCGCCCTCGCCCGCGAAGAGCCTGGCAACCGCTTCGCCGGTGCCCCGTGCGGCGCCCGTGACGAGCGCGACCTTCCCAGCCAGACGTGCCACGCGCTACTCCCCCGACCGATCTTCCCCCAGTCGATCCGACCCCAACCGGTACTCGGACATCGGATGCGATTCCACGCGGTCGAGATCGAGAAACGCCTGGCAGCTCTCGACCATCCGCTTGACGTTGCGCTTCAGCGTCTCGGGCGAGCCCTCGGCCTTGTACCAGCGCATCGGGTCGGTGACCGCGTCGGTGGGAAAGCCCTCCTCGACGATTCCGGCCCAGGGCGGCGCATCCGGCGTGAGCGCGCGCACGACCACGTTGCGGACGTACAGGAACGTGCACTGCGTCTGGAGCGCGACCTGGCGGTGGGGCCCGTGCCAGTGCGCGATCCAGTCCTGCCAGGGCATGCGTTCGGGGCGCTCGATCAACGCGACCATCACGATCCCCGGCGTGCGCCGCCCGAGCGGCGCGCGCTGCGTCGTGTTGCGCAGCGGGACCGACTCGACCACCAGGTAGCCGGCCAGTCGCGAGGTCGCTTCGGCGAGCGCGCGCTCGAGGGGCGCGCGCTCGTCGCACGCATCCAGCCAGAACGAGACGAAACCCGAGACGGGAGGCTGCAGCCGGCTGATCCGCGCGCGCAACACCCCCTGCGCGTCCGCGTCCGAGAGGTGCAGCGTCAGCCCGCGCGCACCGAGCGCCGTGAGCTTCGGGCCGACGACTTCGAGCAGCGCGCGTGCAAACTCCGGGTCCGAGGCGGCGGGGGGCTTCCAGACCACGTAGACGAGTTTTTCCACGCGGCTCCGCTCAGTGGCTCGACGTCCGGTACGCGGCGAGCGGGGCGCGCCATGCCTCCGGCAGATCCGAGCGGCCCGCGAGGCGCCAGACCTCGCGGTGGAGCGCCAGCAGCGAGTCTGCGTCCGAGAGCAGGTGCCGAAGGTCGACCGGCGAGAGGGCGCGCGGACCGCGAGCCAGGGCGCGCCGGCGCAGCCGCGCGAGCCGGGCCACGCGCGTGACGTCCGCCGCCGGGCGCCGCTTGCCCGCGAACGCGTGCAGCGCGTTGGCGTACGGGTCGACCACGGCGCGCGCGATCGGGTCGACCTCCGGGTCGGCCGCATCCCTGACCGAGAGCGCCGCCAGCTCGGGCGGAGGCGACGTCTCCTCGGGCGTCCAGAACAGACCGGCCGTGCGGGCGAAAGCACCGCCCCGAGCGCGGCTTCCGAAGATCGAGAGCGGCGCCGCGAAGAGCAGCGGCAGCCAGACGGGGGAGAGCCACCAGAAGAGCCCCGGCGCGACCCAGGCGGCGGTACCCGCCCAGGTGAAGGCCAGCAAGCTGTGCAGTCCGTGGCGCGCGAGGGCCTCGCGCAGGCCGGTCTCCTCCCCGCCGCGGCGCTGCGCCCGCCAGCTGACCCGGAAGCCGAGCAGCGTCGTGATCAGGAAGCCACTGTGGAAGACCATCAGGATCGGCGCCAGACAGGCGGAGTAGAGCGTCTCGAGCACGAGACTTGCCGTGAGCCTCGCCGCGCCGCCGAAGCTGCGGCGCCGCTCGGCATCCGCGAGCGCGCAGCTCCAGGCGATCAGCTTCGGCGCGAGCAGCAGGAAGACCGTGAGCAGGAAGAGGCCGAGCGCGGTGTGGCTGAGCGGATCTCCATGCCCGCGCTTGAAGAGCGACGCGAGCGTCGGCCGGGTGAGCGCGGCGCCGCCCGAACGCGCGACCAGGACCGTCGAGAGCACCAGGAACGCGAGCCAGAGCGGAGCCATCGCGTAGGCGACGATTCCGAGCAACAGATTGAGCCGCTGGACGCCGTGCAGTCCCGGCTCGAGGAGCAGCCGCGCGTGCTGGAGATTCCCCTGACACCAGCGGCGGTCGCGCTTGAGCGAATCGAGCAGCGTCGGCGGCAGCTCCTCGAAGCTGCCGGTGAGCCCCGGTGCGAGCCAGACCTGGTAGCCCGCGCGCCGCATCCAGGCGGCCTCCACGAAGTCGTGCGAGAGCAGCGAGCCCGAGAGCGGCCCGCGTCCGGACAGGCGCGGCAGCGCGCAATGCTCCATGAACGGGGCCACCCGCAGGATCGCGTTGTGGCCCCAGTAGCTCGCCTCGGCCAGCTGCCAGTGGTTGAGACCCGCCGCATACAGGGGGCCGTAGAGGCGCTGCGCGAACTGCTGGATGCGCGCGTGCAAGGACTGGGCGCCGACGGGGGAGGGGACCGTCTGGAGGATGCCGGCGCGCGGATGCGCCTCCATCAGCGCCACCAGCTGGACCAGGCTCGCGCCCGTCATGACGCTGTCCGCGTCGAGCACGACCAGGTAGCGATAGGCGCGTCCCCAGCGTCGGCAGAAGTCGGCGATCCCGCCGCTCTTGCGATTGATCGCGAGCCGCCGGCGCCGATAGAAGATCCGGCCGAAACCGTTCACCTCTCGGCAGAAATCGAACCACGCCTGCTCCTCGCGCAGCCAGATCGTCGGGTCGTGCGAGTCGGAAAGGACGAAGAAGTGGAAGTCCTCGACCCGACCGGTTTCGATGAGCGAGCGGTGCACCGCTCGCAGCCCGGCGAAGACGCGGTCCACGTCCTCGTGGAAGATCGGCATCACCAGGGCGGTCGGCGGGAGCGGGTCGGGAACCGGAACCTGCGCGCGGCCGAGGTCGAAGGGATCGCCGCCGCGCAGCCTGACGCCGAGCCCCGCGAGCACCGTCCAGAAGCCGAAGCTCACCCCGGCGAAGAGCACCGCGAAGAGCGCGACCAGCGCGCCCTCGAGCGGCGAGAGGCCGCCTCCGTCGAGTACGTCGACCATCAGCCGGGTGGCGAGCGCCGTCGGCGCGAGGACCAGCAACGGCAGCACCAGGCGGCGCCGTCGAGCCGCCGCCGCGAGCGCGGTGTCGAAGGCTTCGCTCACCCCGATCGGTCGATCGCTCATGGCTGATCGCTCATCGGCGGATGTCTCATTGATGACATGTGAGCAGCACCAGGTTGAGCAGGCAGAGGGCGAGGCTCAACCAGCGCTGCGGGCGGAGGCTCTCCGGCCGCTTCGGCTCGGGCGCGCGACGCGACGCCATCGAGGCGCGAGCGATCGGGGGCATCCTCGCGATGCGAGCGGTCCGCATCTGGAATCGGAGCGCCGCCGGAGCGCGGGTCGGGTCGAGCAATGCGGCGGGAGCCTGCGCGGGGCCGTCGGCCAGCCAGAACACCAGCCGTCCGGCGATCGCCTCGTGGCCTGGCGCGAGCCCACCCACGAAGCTCGCGAGCTGCTCGTCGAGGAAGCGCTGCGCCTCCTCCATCACCATGCCGCTCTCGTCTTCCAGGCTCCTGCCTGCGAAGCTCTGGCTTTCGGAACGCTTGCTCGCCGTGCGCGCGAGGATCGCCGCCAGGATTTCGGCGCGCAGCGCAGCATCTTCGATGCCGTGCGCGCGCAGGTAGGCGTCCGCCCAGGGGTGGGCCGTCGGTCGCCGGCGGCGATCCGTGATCACGCGCTGGGTTCCTTGCTTCAGGGGGTCCATCGGTAGCTCCAGGTCTCCGTGAGTACGCGACCTTGGGTCGCGAGGTAGCAGCGCAGCTCGACCGGCTCGTCCGCATCCTCGGTGGTGAGTCGGAATGCGACGCGCCAACCGCGCGTGTATTCATTGCGGTGTGTCACGACGTCGCTCACGACGCCGCCCGGACCCGCGCTCACGTTGGCCATCACCTCGGCCCCGGGGGCCAGCTTCGGGAGCTCGCCCTGTCCAAAGTCGATCACGAAGCGCGTGTCCTCGGAATCATGGATCGCGCCGATCCGGGTCGCGAGCGTCCGCCCACGCGGCGGCCACCCTGCGTTGTCGCCGTACCAATGCAGCCGGTAGCCGAAGTCGAACGGCTCGCCGGGCTTGGGGCCCTCCCTGGGTTCCCAGAAGGCGACGATGTTGTCGTTCGTCTCGATGTCCGAAGGCATCTCGACCAGCACCACGCCGCCGGGGCCCCAGTCGCCGACGGGCTCCACCCACGCGCTCGGCCGCTGCTCGTAGTGGGCCTCGAGATCTTGATAAAAGCTGAAATCGCGCTCGCGCTGGAGCAGCCCGAAGCCGCGGGGATTGCGGTCCTGGAAGGCACTCAACTCGAGCTGCATCGGATTGCGCAGCGGTCGCCAGATCCACTCGCCGCTGCCGGCGTGCATCAGCAGGCCGTCCGAATCGTGGACGCGGGGACGGAAGTCGCCGAAATCGGTCTCGCTGTTCTCGGCGTGCCAGAACATGCTGGTGAGCGGCGCCATCCCGAGCCGCCGCGGGCGCGACCGCGCGAACAACGTCGCCTGCACCGCCGCGACGGTTTCCTTGCCGGGCTCGACCACGAAGCGGTAGGCCCCCGCGAGACTCGGGCCGTCGAGCAGGCCGTAGATCACGATCTGCTTGGCTCGGGCGGCGGGCTCGACGATCCAGAACTCCTTGAAGTAGGGGAACTCCTCGGGGCCGTCGACCGCGGTATCGACCGCGATCCCGCGCGCGGAGAGCCCGTAGCGAAGCTGCTTGGCCACGGCGCGGAAGTAGCTCGCGCCGACGAAGACGATCACCTCGTCGAAATAGTCGTTGCGATTGATGTGGCTGTGGACGCGGAAACCCGCGTATCCGAGGTCGGGCGGGAGCGGCTCCGGAAAGCGGTTCCGGCCGTAGTCGAACAGGCTCGCGTCGAAGGCGAACGGGCGGGCGACGCCGTCTTCGACCAGGTGGATCGCGACGGGACGGTTGAAGAAGAGCCCCAGGTGGAAGAGCTGGAGCTGGAACGGCAGGCCCTCTTTGCGCCAAATCGACCGCGCCGGCTTGAAGCGGATGTCGCGGTGGGCGTCGTAGTCGAGGTCGAGCAGGAATTCAGGCACGTCGTTCTCGGGCGCTCGGTACGGCTGCTGCGCGAGGCTGCGGGCCAGGGCGCGCACGGATTCGAAATCGAACCCGGGCCCGGGGGCGGCCGTCGCCCCCGCCGAGGCGAGCAGCCAGGCGCCGAACAACCCCAGCGCGAAGCCGCGCCTGCAGCTTGTGCTGCGGCTGCGGGATAGGCGCCGGTTGGGGAATACGCGTACTGGAGGAGCGGGGTCTCCGAGACGCGCGCTCGCGTCGCCAAGGGCCTGGCCTCTGACCTGGATCACGACTGCAACCCACGCCCGTGTGGCCACGCGGTCACGGTACCGGAGCGGCGCCTCCCCACGGCGCCGATCGAGATCGTACAAAACTGGTGCACGGGAGATCAGGGGGTTCCGATCCACGCGCTCCGCGCAGCTCCGCTCGAACCGTCGCGCGGCACACCTCGCGGCGGAGTAGGTACAGGGTGGAGCCCCCGACTGCAATGTCCAGAGCGGGGGAACCGGCGGTCCCCCGGGGCGTGCGCGCTGGGAGCGGTCGCGAGCGCTGAAACCGTGTTTTGGAGCGACTTCCAGGCCTCTCAGGCCCAGGCCGCGCTCTCCCCCGCGAGACGCCCGAAGAAGCTCGCATCGGCCAGCGAGAGCCCGCTGCTGTAACCCTGCGCGCACACGCCCGAGGTGGCTCGCCCCGCGGCGAACAGGCCCGGGATCTCTGCACCGGAAGGTGTCAGCACCGCACCGCTCGCTCGTGTCCGCAGGCCTCCGAGCGTGAAGGCGGCGTAGATCGCGTGCTCCACGCTGCAGTCGAACGCGCCGAAGGGGGGATTCGCCAGCGCGCTCACATACTCCGGCGCCTTGTGCAACACGGGATCCTGTCGATCGGCGGCGTATCGGTTGTAGAGCGCAACCGTCGCCTGGAGCGTGCCCGCCGTGAAGCCGAGCTCCGACTCGAGCTCCTGGATCGTCTCTCCCACCGCGCGCAGCTTCATCCCGCCCATCGGGCGCGCATTCCCGCCCATCGGGCCCGCAAGGATCGCGTCATCCACGATCAGCCAGGCCTGCCCATCGTGGTGGAGCAGCGCAAACTCGCCGGCCCGTCCGTAGTAGGCGTCCTCGTTGATGAAGCGCTGTCCCTGGCGGTTCACGAGCAGGCCCTGCTTGAGGTTCCTGGGCGGATAGAAGGGGAGCGAGATCGAGGCCGCATCGAGCCGGATCGCCTCGGCTCCGGCAGCCATCCCCAGGCGGATCCCGGAGCCATCGTCGCCCTCGCAGCCGATCCGCACCTTGCAGCGCAGCAGCCAGGGCGCGTGGCGCGCGAGCATCGCATCGTCGTGGATGAACCCGCCGGTGGCGAGCACCACGCCGCGCCGCGCACGCACCGCGCGCTCGCCCGCGAGCGTGCGCGCCACGGCTCCCACCACGCGGCCAGCCTCCGTGAGCACCAGCGACACGCAGCGCGCGCCCGCCAGCTGGCGCGCTCCGCTCGCCGCGACCGTGGCGAGCAGCTTCTGCATCAGGAAGCCGCCCGCCGCGCCTTCCTTCTGGGGATGGTGGCCGCGCGGCGCCGGGCGCGCGATCGCCGCGAAGGGATGGGCCGACTCGCTGCCCGAGAAGATCAATCCGTCGTCCGTCGGTGGCTCGGTCCCGCTCTCGGGATGGAAGCTCGCCTTGAAGGGGACGCCTCGAGCCACCAGCCAATGGAAGTGCTCGACGCTGCGCTCGCAGAAGATCCTGACCTTCGCCTCGTCGGCG
>Ga0184637_10001393_pt1 | contig 16417 bp, 14 predicted proteins | sample PLM3_127_b2_FD_133143 | JGI IMG/M metagenome (GOLD analysis project Ga0184637, IMG submission 133143) | Groundwater sediment microbial communities from an aquifer in East River, Colorado, USA - PLM3_127_b2 | ecosystem: Environmental > Terrestrial > Soil > Riparian zone | place: USA: East River...
AGAATTGCTGCGCTGCACATTTGGGATTTCGCCGCTAGGCGAAAGCATTGCAGGCAGAGGTGGCGCCTGTCGCTGCGCTGCATCACAGCGCACCATTGATTTGAATGATTATAAATCATAACCCTCATTTGCCAGGTCTACTCAAGATCGAGTCGATCCGCGACCTCGTCTGCGATGGCGAGGCTCGAGGTGAGGCCCGGAGATTCGATGCCGAACAGATGTACCTGGCTAGGCACGCCATGCGCCTCCGGACCGTCGATGCGGAAATCGGCGGCCGGCTCGCCCGGCGCCTGCAGCTTGGGTCGGATGCCGGCATAGGCGGGCTCCAGCGCGCCGTCGCGCAAGTCGGGCCAATAGGCGCGGATCGCGGCATAGAAGGCGCCGCTGCGTCGCGCGTCCACGTCGTACCTCAACTCATCGATCCATTCGACATCGGGACCGAAGCGCGTCTGGCCTCCCTGATCGAGCGTCAGATGCACGCCGAGGCCGGCGGCCTCCGGCATCGGATAGATCAGACGCGAGAAAGGCGAGCGGCCGGAGAGCGAGAAGTAGTTGCCCTTCGCGTAGTACAGCGGCGGGATGCGATCGACGGGAAGGCCGGTGATGGACCGGGCGATGGATTGCGCGCCGAGGCCGGCGGCATTCACCAGCCGTCGCGCGGTCAGCAGCATCGGCGTGGCGCCGCCGACCTCCAGCGTGACCCGCCCGTCATCTTCCAACCGTCCGCGCAGCACGGGCGATTGGCGGGCCAGCACCGCGCCATGCGCCTCGGCTTCGCCGAGCAGGCTCAGCATCAAGCCATGCGCGTCGACGATGCCGGTACTCGGCGAATGGAAGGCGGCGACGCAGGATAGCTCGGGCTCCAGCCGGCGGGCTTCTTCGGCGGTCAGTTCGACCAGGTCTTCGACGCCGTTGGCGCGCGCCTGGGCCATCAGCGCGCGCATGGCAGGGATTTGCGCGTCACATGTGGCAACGACCAGTTTGCCGACGCGTTTGGCGGCAACGCCGCGGGAGTCACAATATTCGTAGAGCAGGCGCCGTCCCGCGACGCACAGTCGTGCCTTCAAGCTGCCGGTCGGATAATAGATCCCGGCGTGGATCACTTCGCTGTTGCGGGCCGAGATGCCGGTGCCGATGTCGCTTTCGGATTCCAGGATCAGCGTTTCGATCCCGGCCATCGCCAGCCGGCGCGCGCAGGCGAGGCCGATGATTCCGGCGCCGATCACGACCGCATCGATTTCGGCGCGATCCATTGTCTCAAAGCTCGATCGTGCGCGTGATATAGAGACAAGCGCCAACAATGATCGCCACACCACCGAGTGCGAGCGCGCCCAGCAGGTCGCCCCAGAACAGCCAGCCATAGAGGCTGGCCCAGATGAGCGCGCTATATTCGAAGGGCGCGATGAGAGAGAGCGGCGCGAATCGGAAGGCGAGGATCAAGAGATACTGACCAAGGCAACCCAAGGCGCCGACCGCGGCAAGCGCCAGCCATTCGAGCGCTGTCGGCCAGACCCAATAGAAGGGCATGGCCACCCCGAAGAGAACCGTTCCGACGATGCAGTAATAGAACAGGATCGTGTGGTTGCTTTCCGTCGTGCTGAGCCGCCGGGCGAGCAGTTGCGCCGTCGACCAAAGAACGACGGAGGTAAGCACCGCGGCCGTACCGCGGAAGCTGCTGGCGCCTTCCTCTGGCTGGATCACCAGAAGCACGCCAGCGAACCCCGCCATCACGGCGATCCATCCGCCGAGCTTCAATCGCTCGCGCAGCACGATCACGCCCAGCAGCGTGCCGAAAATCGGCGAAGCCGAGACGATGCTCATCGCGGTCGGCAAGGGGATCATGCTGATCGCAAGGTAGAAGCAGAACAGCTCGATGGCTGAACACAATCCGCGGAAGAAATGCTCGACCGGCCGGCGCGTGCGCAAGACGGCAAGACCATTGGCGGAGGGCGCCAGCAATGTCGTCACGATGGCGAGCGACACGGCAAAGCGCACGAAGGCGATCTGCGCGACGGGAATGCTGCCGGCCGACCACTTGACCACCGCATCGGTGCTGCCAAGGATGGCGATCGCGGCCAGCATGAAAAAGATGCCCCATTTGGGCTCGAACTGAAGCCGGCCGTCGGCCGCCAAACTTGTCACGATACAACCCCGATATGCGGCCGGCGCACTGGTGTTGCCAGACGACGGCGGGTAAAGTCGCGGCACTGTAAGGATTTCGACCTTCGCCGCCAAGAGCGGCGCGCCCAACTCCGCGCCGCCAGGACAGCGCGCAAACTGCGATCGGAAAGCATGCCGCTCGACAACGCCAAACCCGAGATCGTGCATAGCGCGTGCCCGCACGACTGCCCCTCGACCTGCGCACTGGAGGTCGAAAGGCTGAGCCCAACCCGCATCGGCCGCGTGTATGGCGCGAAGGCGAACCCGTACACGGCCGGCGTGATCTGCGCCAAGGTGGCGCGCTATGCCGAACGGCAACACCACCCGGATCGCCTGGCGCAGCCGTTGAAGCGGGTCGGCGACAAAGGCGTGGGCTTCGCTTCCTTCAAGCCGATCTCCTGGGCGCAAGCTCTGGACGAGACGGCGGAACACTTTCTCAAGGCCGAGCGGGACTGGGGTGCGGAATCGGTTTTTCCCTACTATTACGCCGGCACCATGGGCCTGGTGCAACGCGATGGTATCCATCGGCTGCGGCACGAGAAGAAATACGCGCGGCAGAAGAGCACGATCTGCGTGGAGCTGTCCGATTCCGGCTGGTTGGCGGGGGTCGGCAAGCTGCGCGGCGTCGACGCGCGCGAGATCGCGGACAGCGACCTGATCATCGCCTGGGGCACCAATCCGGTCTCCACCCAGGTCAACGTCATGACCCATGTGTCGCGCGCCAGGAAGGAGCGCGGCGCCAAGTTCATCTGCGTCGATCCCTATCGCAACCCGACGGCGGAAGTCGCGGACCAGCACATCATGCTGCGGCCCGGCACCGACGCGGCGCTGGTCCTGGCCATGATCCATGTGCTGTTCGCCGAAGGCTATGCCGACCGCGCCTACATGGCGCGCTATGCCGACGATCCTGCGGCGCTGGAGGCGCATGTCAAAGATCGCACGCCGGAATGGGCGGCGGGAATCACCGGCGTTCCGGCGGAGACGATCCGCGAATTCGCGCGGGCCTACGGCCGGACCAAGCGCAGCTTCATCCGCGTCGGCTTCGGATTCTCGCGCGCGCGCAATGGTGCCGTCTCGCTGCATGCCGTCACCTGCCTGCCGACGGTGACGGGCGCCTGGGCGCATCGGGGCGGCGGCGCGCTCTATTCCAACCGCTCCCTCTATCGCATCGACGATTCCTTCATCACCGGTGCTGAGATGGCGGATCGCAGCATCCGCGAGCTCGATCAGTCGCGCCTCGGCGCGGTGCTGACCGGCGACAAGCGCGATCTGGGCGACGGCCCGCCGGTCATGGCCATGATCGTGCAGAACACCAATCCGATGATGGTGTGCCCCAACACCCAACTGGTGCGCAAAGGGCTGTCGCGCGATGACCTGTTCCTGTGCGTGCATGAGCAGTTCATGACCGAGACCGCGGCGATGGCGGACATCGTGCTGCCGGCCACCACGTTCCTGGAGCATGACGACATCTATCGCGGCAGCGGCCATACGTTCCTGCAGGTCACGCGCAAGGTGGTGGAGCCCTATGCCGAGGCGCGCACCAATCACTATGTGATCGCGGAACTCGCCAAGCGGCTGGGCTGCAGACACCCGGCTTTCGCCATGTCCGAATGGGACATCATCGCCGAGACGCTGAAACGCTCCGGCTGGCCGGGGCCTGAAGAAATCCACGAAAAGCACTGGCACGATTGCGCCGAGGATTTTGACAAAGCGCATTTCCGCGACGGCTTCGACCATGCCGACGGCAAGTTCCATTTCAAGGCCGACTGGTCGAAGATCGGCAAGGACCACGAGAGGCTGCCCAGCCTGCCCGACATGGCGCCGGTCTTCGACGCGCCGACCAGGGACCGTCCGTTCCGCATGGTGACGGCGCCGGCGCGATCCTTCCTCAACTCCAGCTTCACCGAGACGCCGGGTTCGCGGAAGCGCGAAGGCAGGCCGACCCTGTTGATCCACCCAAAGGACGCGTCGCGACTCGGGCTCGCGGACGGCGATCTGGCGGAGATCGGCAACCGGCAGGGCAGCGTCTTCATCCACGCGAAGCCGTTCGACGGCCTGCTGCCGGGCATCGTGGTGGCGGAGAGCATCTGGCCCAACGCCGCCTTTGTCGGCGGCAACGGGATCAACACGCTCACCAGCGACGAGCCGGGCTTGCCAAACGGCGGCGCGGTGTTTCATGACACTGCGATATGGATCCGCAAGGCTACCGAGTCGCAGGTGTGACGTTCTCCAAGGCCGGCCACCAGAAGATTCCCGGGGGCCGGCCGCATGTCATCGTCTTGGGAAACGAGAAGGGCGGGTCGGGCAAGTCGACCACCGCCATGCATCTGGTCGTTGCCCTGCTGCATGACGGCTACGACGTCGGCTCGATCGATTGCGACGCGCGGCAGGGTTCCTTCACCCGCTATGTGGAGAACCGGAAGACGACGGCGGCCGAGATGCTGATCCCGCTGCCGCTGTCGCGGCATATCGCGATCCACCGATCCAATGCCGACAGCGCCGTCTCGGCGCGCGACGACGAGGCGCGGCGCCTGACCGAGGCGCTGGATCAGCTCAAGGACTGTGATTTCATTGTCATCGACACACCGGGGTCCGACACATCCTTGTCACGCCTGGCGCATACATTTGCCGATACGCTGATCACGCCGCTCAACGACTCGTTCCTCGATCTCGACCTGCTGGGCCGCATCGACCATGGTGGGGCCAAGATCCTGAAACCCAGCATCTATAGCGAGATGGTGTGGGAGCAGCGCAAGCAGCGCGCCATCAAGGGCGGCCGGCCGATCGACTGGATCGTCATGCGCAACCGGCTTTCCAGCCTGGACGCCAAGAACAAGCGCGACATCGGCAAGCTGCTGGAACAGCTTGCCAAGCGCATCGGTTTCCGTCTGGCGCCGGGCTTCACCGAGCGCGTCATCTTCCGTGAACTGTTCCCCCGGGGTCTCACTTTGCTCGATATCAACCGCAGGGACGCCAAGCTCGATCTCGGCATCGCCTGGCGCATGTCGCACGTCGCGGCGCGCCAGGAAGTGCGGGAACTCGTGGATGTCCTCGGCCTCAGTCGGACCCAGGCGGCCTAGCGCCCCGGCGAGCGCTCGCGGATGGCGTCCTGGATGTACGCCTTGTCAAATCGGTGCGCCGGGCCGTTCTCGAGATCGTAATAGGCGATGAGGCGGCTTTCGCGGAACGGCTCGGTGACGATCTGCGAATTGTTGGGCTTCAGTCCCATCCAACCCTCGAGTTTCTTCTCGTCGACGGGATCGTGAATGTGGCCCGGCGTGTTGCCGAGCCACTTGTAGGGCACCGACACGATCACGCGACGCGCAATGGATTTCAATCTTGCACAAAAGGGGGCCGGGTCTGGCACGTGCTCGAGCACCTGCAGGCACAGCGCGACGTCGAATTGTTGTTGCGGCGCGTAAGCCAGGAAATCGCATTCGATGCAGTCGATGCCCGGCGGTTTCCGCGGGATCTTGAAGTCCAGGATATGGCGGCCGGGGATCCAGTCGAACCAGCCGACATATTGCGCGCTGGCGCTGCCCACATCGATCAGCGAGCGCGCCTCGCGGCCGATGACGCAGACGAACTGGTAGAGCGCCTGGTAATAGATCATGTCCTTCCGGGCGCCCCAGTAGCCGAGCTCCCGATGCGCCTGCAGCCCGGCGTCTACCGCGTTCTCCGTCATGCGTCCTCCGCTGTCGCCGCCAGTCGTTGCCGACCGGTCCAGGTCTATCGCGAATCCCTGCTGTGCAACAACGCGTTCGACATCACCGTTTTCCCAAGATGAACGGCAGATGAACGAAAATCATCACGGGAGTGCAGGCATTGCGTGAAGCATGCGTCATCGCGCTGCTTTATTGCCCGGCAGTGAGTCGATGCATATCTTGATCGGCCCGACGCCCCCTTTGAAGAGATTGGTCCTGGTTCGTCAGTATGCATTTTGATGTGGTCCTGATCGGCGACTTCCGGGTGCCGGGAGGGACCTCGCGTCAGGCGTCCAACCAGATTCGCGCGCTCCATTCGGCCGGCTATTCGGTCGGCCTGATAACGGTGGAGTTGCCGCACGCCAAGGGCCGCAAGCCGATCGATCCGCTGATCCGCGCGCGCCTGTCGATGGACGAGGCCGTGCTGATTCATGACGGCCTCGAGGATCTCTCCGCATCGCTGGTGATTTTCGAGAACCCGCGCGCCTTCCAGGAACCTCCCGCCAACGCGATCCAGGTCGATGCAGCACGGGCCATCATCACCGTGCATTTTCCGCTGATCGACGGCGCCGGTCAGCGCACGTTCGACCCCGAAGCCGTGACGCGCGTTTGCGCGACGATCACCGACGCGCCGCTCCTCTGGGCGCCGGTATCCGACCTGACGCGGCGGCTGCTCGCGGAAGGCGGCGGCGATCTGCCGATGCTGGATCGCAACCTGCCGAATATCGTGGTCGCGGAGGAATTCGAGGCCAAGCGGACGCGGCCCGTCAAAGACGTGCCGGTGATCGGCCGCCACTCCCGTCCCCAGCCGGACAAATGGCCGCCGACGCGCAAAGAGATGTTCCAGGTCTACCCCAGGGCCGCGGACATCGAGGTGGCCCTGCTCGGCGCCGGCGACAATCTGCGGCAGCTTGTCGGGGCCTATCCGCGCAATTGGCGAACCTACGAATTCAACGAAATCGCCCCCGACGAGTTCCTGCGCGGCATCGACTTCTTCGTCTACTTCCACCACCCCAACTGGATCGAAGCGTTCGGCATCGCCACGGCGGAAGCGATGGCGAGCGGTGCGGTGGCAATTCTCCCGCCCTACATGAAGGAGAATTTCGGCGACGCGGCGGTCTATTGCGAGCTGAAGGAAGCTGCCGCGACCGTTCGGGCGCTCTACGGCGACTGGCAGAGCTATCTGCGCCAATCGCGCAAGGGCACGAGCTACGTGCGCAAACACCTCTCCGCCGCAGCGTATCTGAAGGTGGTCGAACCGTTGATCGGACCGGCGCGGAACTTGCGGCGGCAGGACCGCACGCGCCTGAGCGCCATGCAGAGGTTCGACGTCGCCATCATGGCCGATATGAGCCGGGCCGGCAGCCCCGCGCGACGCATCGCCGCGGAGGTCGACGCCCTTGCGGCGAGCCGCTACCGGACGGTCCTGCTCCACCTGCCGCAAGGGCCCGCGTCCGGACGCGTGCGTCCGGAGATCGACCTGCTCCTGCAGCATGGTCTCGCGGCGGCGGCCGACCCTTGGGCGCCCACGATCAAGGCGCCACTGTTGGTGATTCACTGTCCGCAATCCCTGATCGCGAACCTGCCGCGGCTTCGGCTGCCGGGCGCGCCGCGGCATATCGTCGTCGTTGTCGATGCGCCGTTCGCCGGTGGCGGTCAGATATCGTTGACCGACCGGCTGCTGCGCGCCACCGGCGCGAAAACGGTCACCTGGGCGCCGGCGCACGACTTCGCCCGCATCTGGCTGGAAGAGCGGGCGCCCGGGGTGCGCATTTCTTCGACGAACTGGCGGCCGGTAACGCCGCCGCTGGCGACCAAGCCGCGCAGCGTGCAGCGCAAGACGCCGGTGGTGGCGGTGGTGGATCTGTCGCCCGGGGAAACCGGAACAGGCGAGATGCAGCGCGCGCTGATGGCGCTGCCGCGGGACGGCTCGGTTTCAGTACGCCTCTACGGCGCTCCGGATGAGAACGCCATCAAGCAGCTGCCGCAGCTGACTGGATGGGAGCTGTTCAAGAGCTTCCAGATGGACCTCGGGAAGATGCTCGACCGGGCCGACTTCCTGATCTGCCTAGGCGGCGAGCAGCAGGGAACCGTTCCCGACGTCGCGGCGGCGGAAGCCGCGGCGCGCGGCCTTCCGGTGATCGCGTCGCCGGCGTTGCGCCGGCACTTCGGCGCCGGCGCGATCTATTCGCCGGCGTCGGGGATGATGGCGCTGGTCAGGAAGCTGCACCGGTCGCCGCGGGACTATCGGGCCGCGTCGAAGGCCTCGCTGGCGCATGCCGTGCGCGCTCACGCCCCGCAGGCGCTTCGGCAGCGGATCGCCGCCGCGATCGGTGAGCCGCCGGCGACCAAGGCGGCATCACGTAAATCGGCCGGAAAGACCGTCACGGCGCCCAGGGTCAAGTCGGGCCGGCGCCGGATCATGATGTTCTCGCAGAATGGCGTGGGCCTTGGCCACGTCGTGCGCCAGCTGGCCATCAGCCGTCATTTGTCGACCGACCATGACGTCCTGTTCTGTTCCATGAGCCAGGCCTACGACGTGATCAGCGCTTACGGCTATCAGGTCGAATACCTGCCGTCGCATGTCTATACTGGCGTCGAGTACGTGGATTGGCATGCCTGGGCGCGCGACCAGATCGAGCAGATGATCGATTTCTACGACGCCGGCGCCGTGGTGCTGGATGGCAGCGTGCCCTATCTCGGTCTGCTGGACGCGGTGGCACCGCGGCCGGATGTCCGGCTGGTGTGGATCCGGCGGCCGATGTGGCGGCCGAGCCCTGAAAGCCTGCTGCGCATCGCGCAACAGCGGTTCTTCGACCTCATCATCGAACCGGCGGAACTTGCGGGCGAAGCCGACCGCGGGCCGACCGTCGCGCATCGCGATCGCTGCGTCTGCGTGGAGCCCATCCGCCTGCTCGACGAGCGCGAACTGCTCACCCGTGCCCAGGCGGCCGCGGCGTTGCGGCTGGATCCGGCGCGGCCGGCGGTGCTGATCCAGCTCGGCTCCGGGGCCAATCGCGACATCGTCGGGCTCACCGACCGGATCCTCGACGCGGCGCGGCGGTTCGACGGCCTGCAGGTGGTGGTCGCGGAATGGCTGAACTCGGCTGAGGCGCTCGATCTTTGGGACGACGTGCCGTGCCTCAGCGGGTTTCCGATCAGCCGCTATTTCCGCGCCTTCGATTTCTCGGTCTCGGCCGCCGGCTACAACTCGTTCCACGAGGTGCTGTCGTACGGTCTGCCGACGCTATTCATCGGCAATCCGCGCAAATACATGGACGATCAGGGCGCTCGCGCGACGTTCGCGGCACAGCGCGGCGCCGCCCTGGAATCCGGCACCGCGCCCCGGGAGATCGCCGCCGCCATGGCCCGGATGATGGACCAGGATGTGCGCCGCGCAATGGCGGCGGCAGCGCGCAGCCTGTCGCGCCCGAACGGCGCGAAGGCGGCGGCCGACGCCATCCGCCGCAGCATGTCGGGGTAGGAGAAAACGGATGGCGCGCTCGCCGGCAAGCCTCGGCCAGGAACTGAACCAGTTGCGGGAAGCGCTGGAGAACGCCTATTTCCGCCAGCGCACGGTCGAACGGCGGCTGCGCGACGTGCTCGCGGATTCCGGGCGCGCCGCGATGCGCGTCGAGGTCTTCGACGTCGTCGGGCGCGGGCCCGGCAAGCCGAGCGCACCGGCGGCCCGGACGCCGGCGCCATCTCCCGGCCTATGGCCGCGCGCGCGCAAGCCTGGCAAGCCGCTCCGTCCGACGCCCGGCCTCGCCAACCTCACGATGACCGACGGCAGCATCCCGGTGATCGGCGTATCGGTCTGCGGCTTCGAACCGGATCAACTCGACCAGATCGTCGCCATGATCGCCGACAAGCAGCTTGCGGATCAGGATTTCATCCCGGTTTTCCTGACCGACTCGCTGCATGCGGAGATCTTCCGCAAGCATCGATTTACCTTCGAGTATTTTCCGCTGTCGCAGGAATCCCGCAGATTGCCCGGAACGATGGCGTGGTCGGACTACGCCGCGGCGCGGCTGGATCTGATCAAGCGGAAATACGGCATCACGCGCATCGTGACCTTCGGCAAGGTCCCGTTCTGCAAGGCCTGAAGCTCGAGCAACGCTCCCCAGCCAAAGAAAAGAGCCGGAGCGTGTGACGCTCCGGCTCGCAACCGATCAGATCGGAATGTTCGGCCGCTCAGTACCCCGACAGCCCCGGAGCGCCGATCGCCGGCTTGCCCGGGCCACCGAACAGATCCGGCCGACCGGTATCACCCTCGGTGTGGAAACGGCCGTTGCCGCCGTTCGAGTGCCCGAGGCCATTGCTTTCGGTGTCGCCGTCTTCGCTGTCGTGGTCTGCGGTATCGGCATCACCGCCGTCGCTGTCGCCACCGCCGGCGCTATTGCCGCCGCCGTTGCCACCGCCGCCGCCATTACCGCCGCCGCCGCCGTTGCCCCCGCCGTTACCGCCGCCATTGCCACCGCCATTGCCGTTCTTGGCGACCTGGATCGCCTCCGGCATGGCCGTGTCGGTCGCGGGTGTGCCGAACGACAGCCGCCCGAGGATGTCCTGGGCGTGGGCGCTGGTCGGGTGATCGCGCAGGAACTGCTCGAGCTGGGTCTGGTCGTCGCTTGAAGCGGCGACCTGATATGCCTGTGCTTCGGGCAGCTGCGCCATCCCAGCGCCGGCGCCAACCGCCAGCACGCTGATTGCGCGCAGAACCTTGCGCTTGTGACCGGCCTTCGTCCGTTTGTCCGTCTTCTTCATCATCCGTTCTCCTGGTTTGCCGGTGCGGCTCGGGGCGTTCCGGCGTTGGGCAGATGCACCGCTTGTGTTGCGAAGTAACGGTTCGGACCTTGACGGAATTGAAATGAACCCAACCTGAATGGATGCAAAAAAACGTAATTTTATCAATTAGTTATAGATATGTCGCGAATTGTTTTTTCTTTGTCACACGGGGGTGCGGGAGGTCACAGCTATGTCGCCAACGTCGCCAACATGGCAGGGTTGCCGAGGCCTGACTCGCTATGGCACAACCAGCGCCGCCCCCCCGACCGCGCCCCCGCGGTCGTCGATCACACCAAGCCAGGAGCTCCCCCGCGATGAGAAAACCACTGCGCAAGGCGATCTTTCCGGTCGGTGGATTGGGTACGCGGTTCCTGCCGGCGACCAAGGCCATGCCGAAAGAGATGCTGCCGGTGGTGGATAAGCCGCTGATCCAGTACGCGGTGGAGGAGGCGCGCGCGGCGGGGATCGAGGAACTCATCTTCGTCACCGGCCGCGGCAAATCGGCAATCGAGGACCATTTCGACTATTCCTATGAATTGCAGGAAACGCTGAAGGAACGGCACAAGGATGCCGAGCTGGCGCTGATCGACAACCTGATCCCGAAGCCGGGCGAGGTCGCCTATATCCGCCAGCAGGAGGCGCGCGGCCTGGGTCACGCGGTCTGGTGCGCGCGCAACCTGGTGGGGAACGAGCCTTTCGCCGTGCTACTTGCAGACGATCTGGTGCAGGCGGACGTGCCATGCCTGAAGCAGATGGTGGAGATCTATAACGAGGTCGGCGGCAACGTGGTCGCGGTGATGGACGTGCCGAAGCAGCATACCGACCGCTACGGCATCCTGAAAATCGGCAAGCAAAACGGCCGCCTGGTCGAAGCGCTTGCCCTGGTGGAGAAGCCGAAGCCGGATGTGGCGCCCTCGACCCTGTCGATCATCGGTCGCTACATCCTGCAACCTGACGTTTTCACGCATCTGAGCGAGCAGAAGCCGGGCGCCGGCGGCGAGATCCAGTTGACCGACGCCATGGCGAAGATGTGCGGTCGCGGCCGCTTCCACGGCTATCGCTTCGAAGGGAAAAGATTCGATTGCGGCGACAAAGCCGGCTTCCTCGAGGCCAACATCGCCTACGCCCTGCGCCATCCGAAGCTCGGTCAGGTGATGAAGGACACGATCCTGGCCTTCGCCGACGAGCTGAAGCGATAGCTGATCCTCCGCGCCTGAGACCGGCGCTCAGAGCACGTCGATCGGCAGCTTCAGATAGCGCGTTCCGTTCGGTTCCGGCGGCGGCAATTGGCCGGCGCGCATATTCACCTGCACCGACGGGACGATCAGTTTCGGCATGGTCAAGGTCGCGTCGCGCTTCTGCCGCATGGCGGCGAACTCCGCTTCCGAAACGCCTTGATGCACGTGCAGATTCTTGGTGCGCTGTTCGGCGACCGTCGCCTCCCACTTGTATTCGTCGCGGCCTGGCGCCTTGTAATCGTGGCACAGGAACAGGCGCGTCTGCGGCGGCAGGGCGAATATCCTCTGGATGGAGCGATACATGTCTTGTGCATTGCCGCCGGGGAAATCGCAGCGCGCCGTGCCGTAGTCGGGCATGAACAATGTGTCGCCGATGAGGGCCGCCTCGCCGACCACATAGGTCATGCAGGCCGGCGTGTGCCCGGGCGTGTGCAGCGCCTTCGCCTCCAAGCTGCCGATCTTGAAGATTTCGCCGTCGCCGAACAAATGATCGAACTGGCTGCCGTCGCGGCGGAATTCGCCGTCCAGATTGAACACCTTGCCGAACGTGTCCTGGATGATGGTGATGTTGAAGCCGATGCCGGTGCGGCCGCCGAGTTCCATCTGCAGATAGGGCGCCGCGCTCAGATGGTCGGCGTGGACGTGGGTCTCGAGGATCCAGTCGAGCTTCAATCCGTTCTTGCGGATATGGCCGATGATCTTGTCGGCGGAACTCCGGCTGGTGCGGCCCGAGGCCGCATCGAAATCGAGAACGCTGTCGACGATGGCGCAGACCTTGGTCGCCGGGTCGGCGACGACATAGGAGATGGTGAAGGTTTCCTCGTCGAAAAAGCCGGTGACCTCGGGCTGCGCCTCAGGTTTCATGGCGGCCTAATCCTGCGGCGCCGGTTCGTCGGCGGCGAAGTCGAGCTCGACCTTCGCGCCGTTGGGGTCGAGCATGAAGAGCTGCCAGGTGCCGGTTTCCACCTGCCGGCCGAGATTGTATTTGACGCCGCGCTGTCTCAGCCTGGCGACGGTGGCGGCGAGGTCCTTGGCGCTGAAGGCCATGTGATCGAGGACGCCGGCGCGCTGCTGCGGCAGCGGATTGCGCGCCACCACATGAAGCACCGCCGTATCGCCGGCATAAAGCCAGGCGCCGGGAAAGCCCATTGCGGGACGGTAGCCTTCGGTCAGGCCGAGCAGATCGCGGTAGAACGCGCAGGTCTCCTGCAGATCCTGGGCCAGGATGGTGAAGTGATTCATCGCATGCGCGGTCATGGCAATCAGCCCTTATGCCTGGCGCCGATCAGCGCCGCGACGATCTCGCCCCATTCCGCCTCAAGCGCGCCGGACGCGGCCGGCTTTCCGGCGCGGCGATACCAATAGCGGGCGTTGGAGGCGTCGCCTTCCTTGCGGTGCAGATAGGCATGGACCCAGTCGCAGGCCGGATTGCCTTCGTCCTGTTGGGCATGCTCGTGCGCTTCCTTCCAGTCGCCCTTGCCGTCCCACCACAGCGCCTTCAGCGCCAGGTCGAGCTTGGCGGGCGGTGCGTCGGCGGACAGCGAGGCTTTGAAGACGGCCAGGTCCATCATCGATACCATGCATGACTGGGCCACCATCATCCCGGCTCCGGCCGGGCCTGCGCAAGGTCAATATTGCGCGCGTCCAAGGTGTCGCGGGCCTGCCGTCGCCCTTAGGTGCGGTCGCGCTGCAGGATGATGCGCGACCACCAGCCGCCGCGGATCTCCTCGCGCATGAAGGTGAACAGGCCGGAGGCGGCGATCAGGACAATACCCGCCTGCGCCAGGCCATCGGGAAACTCGGCAAAGAACAGGCCGCCGATCAGGATCGCCCATACCATCTGGCTGTATTGCGCCGGAGCCACGCGGTTGGCCGGAGCCAGGCGCGTCGCCGCGACCAGGCAGAATTGCGCCAGCCCGGCGCAGCCGCCGGCCAGCGCCAGCAGCGGCAACTCGGCCATGCCGGGCCAGCGGAAGTGGGGCAGCATCAGCACGCCATTGGCGAGCAGCGAGGCTGCGATGACGACGCCGAGCAGGCTGACACGCCGCTCCGTCGGGCCCAGCTTGCGCAGGATGATCACCGTGATGGCGGCGCAGAAGGAGACCGCGAAGGCGGCGAGATGCCCCAGCGCCAATTCCTCGAAGCCGGGCCGGACGATCAGCATGACGCCGCAGAAGCCGAACGCGACCGCCAGCCAGCGCCGCCAGCCGACCAGCTCGCCCAGCAGGAAAATCGACAGGACGGTGGCGATCGACGGCGACAGGAAGATCAGCGCATAGGCTTCGGCGAAGGGCAGGGAGATGAAGGCATAGATGGCGAGGATGCCGGCGGCGGCACCGGTCAGGCCGCGCAGCAGCACCAGTTTCGGATGACGTGGCCGCCAGGCGTCGCGCCAGCGTTCCCCGCGCGGCCGCAGGACCAGCAGCACCAGGGCGGCGAACAGGGTCGAGAAAAAGCCGATCTCGGTCACCGGCAGCTTGCCGCCCAACGCCTTGGCGCCGGCATCGCCGCAGGAGAACAGAAGATATGCGAGAAAGCCGATGGCGATGCCCTTATAGGGCGGAACGGTCGGATGCATGGCAGCGAGTTAACATGCCGCCGCGACGGCAACAATGGGGTCGGCTGCGCGGATTACGTCAGATCGCGCGGGCGGATGTGCCAGGCGCCGAACAGGACCAGCAGGGCGATGATCGCCGGGGCGATCGCCAGCCACGAACCGCCGGCGGCGATGGCCGCGGCCCCCGCCCAGGACACGGACGAGAGCGCTTCGGCGAAGGTGGCGATGCGCGAGGAGGTCTGGCGCCGGCGGAAATGTCGTCGGCTGGCCTGGGCGCGAAACCAGATCTGCACCATGGTCGCGGAGAGCGCGGAAACGCCGATCCCCACCGCCACCACCAGCGCCACCCGCCAGGACAGCCCAAGCAGGCCGAGCAGGAATGGCGAAAAAACGACGAAGATCGCGGTCAGGACGGCCTCGATCTTGGCGGCCAAATGCAGGCGCGGCGAGATCGGCGCGGTGGCGATCAAATCGGGCGCGTCCTCACCGGAGACGGCCAGCCAAGCCAAGCCGCCGCCGAATTGGCCCGCGGCCATGGCCAGCACCGGCGCCAGCACCACCGAGGCGCCTTGGCTGCCGCCGTAGCAGCGCCAGAGCAGCAGTCCGGACGGGATCAAATAGAGCAATTGCATCAGGCTTTGCGACGCCAGCCACGGATCGCGCAGCAGCAGCGCCCATTCCTTGCGCCGCAGCATCCGCCGGGCGCTGGTCTTGCCGAATGCCCAGGTGGCGCGGCGGACCGCATTGCCGCCATGCATGATGCCGGCGGCGGCCAGCGCGTAATCGCCGAGACGGCGCGAGAGCAGGAGCATCGGAACCGCGAGCAGCAGCAGACCGACGGCCAGGGTCGCCAGCAGCGCCGCGCCGTCGCCAAGCACGGCGCGGGCGGGAATCCAGAGCAGGCTGTCGCTGGCCGGCGCGTGCTCCACGACCATGGCGGACTGAAAGAAAGCCTGCGGCGACAGGGTGCCGATGGTGAGAATGGCGACCGCCTGGATGCCGATGATGAAGGCGGAACCGACGACGGCCGAGGCGATCTGCGCCGCCAAGCGGGTTTTGCGCGGCCCCAGCGTGTCGAACAGAACCGCGGCCAGGATCAGCGCCAGGCCCGATGTGGCCAAGCCGCCCGCCGCGGCGACGCCGAAGCCGGCGGCCCAGCGCGCGCCGCCCAGCAGGATCAGGATGTCGAGCACGGGGGCCGCCACGATCAAGGCCATGCAGGTGGTCGAGGCCGCGATGGCGGCGACCCGCAACGCGAACAGTCGATCCAGCGGCACCGGCGAGGACTTGAACAGCTCCAAATCGCCGCGCGCATAGAACAGCCGGGTGACCTGCTCCAGCGCCTGCGACAGCATCAGGAAGAAGCTGAGCGCGATGCCGCCGGTGACGGCGACCAGCACCACCGGGCCGGATGCCGCCGTCGCGTCCGCGTGGCGTGAGACCATCGCATAGGCGATCAGATGCAGGAGAGTGATCCCGGCCAGGAAGATCAGCAGGACGGTGCGAAAGCGCCAGCGGCCGCCAGCCGTCATCAGATAGAACATGTCGCGCCAGGCGAGGCGCCCCTCGTGCCGCGCGAGCCAAAGTAGCGATCCGGGGGGCAGCGATCCCGGCGCGGTCACTTGTCGGATTCCCGCTCGTCCACCAAAGCGAGGAAGACGTCCTCCAGGCTGCCATTGCCCGGCCGATCGCCGGTCATGGCCGGGGATGCCTGAATCGTCGAAGCTTGGCGGCGCAATTCATCCAAGGTGCCTTCGGCGATCAGGCGGCCGCGCGAGATGACGCCGATCCGCTCGGCCATGCGTTCCGCCACTTCGAGGATGTGGGTGGTCATGATGACGGTGCGGCCTTGGCGCACGCGGGCCAGCAGCGCGTCCTTCACCAGGCGCGCGGCGCGCGCATCGAGGCCGGTCAGCGGCTCGTCCAGGATGATCAGCTGCGGGTCATGGACCAGGGCGCCGGCCAGTGCCACC
>Ga0184637_10001394_pt1 | contig 16394 bp, 11 predicted proteins | sample PLM3_127_b2_FD_133143 | JGI IMG/M metagenome (GOLD analysis project Ga0184637, IMG submission 133143) | Groundwater sediment microbial communities from an aquifer in East River, Colorado, USA - PLM3_127_b2 | ecosystem: Environmental > Terrestrial > Soil > Riparian zone | place: USA: East River...
CCCATTGGCGCACCGGCACCCAGGGCAACACCTCGTCGACCAGCTGGGCGGCCCGCCTTCCAGCCTTACCCGTGATGCCTCGGACTAGCGGCGCCTATTCGCCTCAAGGCTGCGCCGGACGTAGGTCTCAATACTCCCAACGACACGTTTTTGCTCCTCGATCGATGTAACAAGGCGCCGGAGTTCATGGCCAATGGGGCCGCTCACGCGTCCAAGTGGCTCGGGCAGAACTGCCTCGCGCGCGCCCGGAAGGAGCTCCGCGTAGACTTTGTAGACTCGCTCGCGCCAGTCTTCTATTTGCTCCCGATAGCTCGTCAAGTGTCCGGCTTGTTGTGGATCCTCGATGACCGTCTTGAAGAGTCGCTCGCCCGCGGTGATCAGTGCTGTCAACCTCGGAAGAATGCCTTGGGCAAGTATTGCCACCTGCTCATCGGTGACTTCGCCTTGCTGTCCCGTCGGAACTGTCGGAATGCCCGCACGAGAACCCTGAGCCGACAGCCGTGCTACTACAATATTGGCTATTTCCTCCGCTGTCGGGCCACTTGGAGGAACAACTGCCACGGCCGTCTGTCTGCTCCTTAAGCGTTCCTCAAACCTCTCGTAGTTCCTCTCAAACAGAATTGCTCCCACGAGGAATATGGCCGCCCCGATGCCGATAGCCAAAAGCTTGAACATCATCGGATCCTTTCGAACTAGAGGCCCAGCCGCACTCAGCGCGGCTTCGTTACCGATCAAGTACGCGATTGCGGCCATTGCCATGAGCGCGAAACACGTCGCCGTACCCCAAAATCCCATTAGCGGCCAGTAGCGATTGATAACCAAGGCACTGGCCACCGTGAAGAGGACGCCGTAGATCAGGAGAAGCGCAAAGTCTACGGCAAGCTGGCTCACGTCAATCCGCGCCCTTCGGCTTCTGCATGTCCAGCGTAGATTAAGCGAAGTTTCTTCTGTCCATATCCATCCTTGTAGAGCGTAGCCATCGTTAGCGGGGTTCCCGGGGGCCCGGGAGGAGGCTGGGCGCGGGCCCGGGGTGACCCTGCGGTGACATAGCGTCTGTTCTCGGACATGCGCCCCGTGGGGACGCGGCCTCCCACGCATCGGCCGATGGCACAGCGCACACAGACGTCTCCGCGCGGGCGGAGATGGCCCGCTGGCCGCGATGGTAGCCAGGGGCATTGGCACCGTCAAGGAGCCCGCGGCCCAGGTGCTGACGGCGCCTGGCGGCATCCCGACGTGACTGGGGGGCACGAGGGCTGCCGATCTTGCCGGATCTCTGCGCTCAGAGCGTGGCGATGCTGTCGATCCCGGGCCCCCGCAGACGACTAGGACTAGGTGGAAAGGGCGGTCATCCTCGACCGCGACTCGACCCGACCAGGAGGAGCACCATGCATTCCCCGCAAAGGATCAACCCGTGCTTGTGGTTCGACGATCAGGCCGAAGAGGCCGTGGGGTTCTACACCGCGATCTTCCGGAACTCCAGGATCGCCAGCATCAGCCGGTATGGAGAGGCGGGGCGCGAGGTCCACGGAAGGCCGGCGAGAACGGTGATGGCCGTGGCATTCGAGCTCGACGGGCAGGCGTTCACCGCCCTCAACGGCGGTCCGGTGTTCAAGTTCAACGAGGCGATCTCTTTCCAGGTCAACTGCCGGACGCAGGAAGAGGTGGACTACTACTGGGCGAGGCTCTCGGCCGGCGGCGATGAGCAGGCCCAGCAGTGCGGCTGGCTGAAGGACAAGTACGGCGTCTCCTGGCAGGTCGTGCCCACGCCCCTGATCGAGATGCTCCAGGACCCGGATCCGGCAAGATCGCAAAGGGTCATGGTGGCAATGCTGCAGATGAAGAAGCTCGACATCGACGGGCTGGAGCGCGCGTACGCCGGATAGCCCATGGCATGCCGGCAAAGCGCCCGGCCGAGCGGCCGCGAAAGAAATCCCTTGCGTCAGTGTTATGGTGTGTGTAACTCTAAGTCGCAAGGCGATGCGAATCGAATCCCGGCAGGCGAGCCCCGCGCAACGCTCCGGCGTCCAGGCGTCGGTGGTGGTGGCCGTCGTCATCTTCAGCCTCCGGCCCGATACGGCCGACCAGCCTTCATTGCAGGTGCTGCTCGTGCGGCGGGCCGTCGACCCGTTCGCGGGTTTCTGGTCGCTTCCGGGCGGCAAGCTCTGGGGAGGCGAGGCGGTGGAGGAGGCCGCGTGGCGCCAGCTGGAGGAAAAGACCTCGTTGCGCGCCTCGTATCTAGAGCAGCTCTACACGTTCGAGCTCTGTGACGCGGCCCGCCAGCTCGAGGCGGCGGTGGTCGCCTACTACGCCCTCGTCCGAACCGATCGTGCCGAGATCGCGGCGGTCCGCAAAACGATGGAAGCCGCCTGGTTCCCCGTCGACCTGCTGCCGACCCAGCTCGCGTTCGACAACGACGAGATCCTCCACTTCGCCCTTCAGCGCCTGCGCAACAAGGTGGAGTACGCGCACGTGGCCTTCCAGTTCCTGCCGACCTCGTTCACGCTGGCGCAGCTCCGCGCGGTGTACGAGGTGATCCTGGGACGCCGGATCGACCCCACCAACTTCCGGCGACGCGTCGAGGCAACGGGCACCATCGTGCCCACCGGGGACGTCGTCTTGGGTGGTCGCCACCGCCCGCCGGCACTCTACCACTGCGTGGGCGACCCAGGGACCCTGATCAAGACGATGCGGCCGCGGCGAATGCTGCGGTCCCGCCCCGCGCTGCACGGCGGCACACCGGTCACCTCCTGACGCGATGCAAGCCATGGCCGGTCAATCCGTGTGTCCGAGTAATAGTGTAGAACACCTTAACTATCACAGGGGAGACGCGATGCCAGCCACGACGTCGATCGACGTGAGAATCGAGGCGGCGGCCGCTGCCGAGCTATGCAGCGACGAGCTCAAGTGGGATCCGTGGGCCTACGATGCCCCAGCGGGGACGTCCCGCCTGCCGGTCTACGGCCCGGGCGCCAGTCAGTGGGATGCGATTCCGGCGTCCGCCCCGGTGCAAGGAGAGATCCCCGAGCGGTATCGCCGCATGCCGGCCGAGGAGGTGGCGCACCGCATCGGCACCGCCAAGACCCGGCTGGGCTCCCGCCTGGTGATCCTCGGTCACCACTACCAGCGCGACGAGATCATCCGCTGGGCCGACCTCCGCGGCGATTCCTTCAAGCTCTCGCAGCAGGCCGCCGGCCGCAGGGACGCGGACTACATCGTGTTCTGCGGCGTCCACTTCATGGCGGAGAGCGCCGACATCCTCGCCGGCGACCACCAGCGTGTCATCTTGCCCAATGTGGCCGCCGGCTGCTCGATGGCCGACATGGCCGACGAGGCGCAGGTCCTCTCCTGCTGGCGCCAGCTCGGCGAGGCGCTCGGGGACCGAGGGGCTGTTCCCGTCACGTACATGAATTCCTCGGCCGCGCTCAAAGCGTTCTGCGGCGAGCGAGAAGGAGTGGTGTGCACCTCCTCCAACGCCACGCGAGTCCTCGAATGGGCCTTCGAGCGGGGCGAACGGGTGCTGTTCTTCCCCGACGAGCATCTCGGGCGCAACACCGGCATGAAGCTCGGCATCCCCGACGACGCGATGGTGGTGTGGGACCCGCGCCGCCCGCTCGGCGGCGCCTCGGCGGACGCGCTCCGCCGGGCGCGCCTGATCCTCTGGCGCGGCTGGTGCTCGGTGCACGCGCGGTTCACGGTGGCGCAGATCGAGCAGGCGCGCCGCGAGCATCCCGGCATCACGGTGATCGTGCACCCGGAATGCCGGCGCGAGGTGGTCGCCGCCGCCGATCTCGACGGCTCGACGGAGCTGATCCTGGACACGATCTCCTCGGCGCCATCGGGCAGCCGGTGGGCGGTGGGGACGGAGATCAACATGGTCAACCGCCTCGCCTCCGAGCATCCGGACAAGACGATCTTCTGTCTCGATCCCGTGATCTGCCCGTGCTCGACCATGTACCGGATCCACCCGGCGTACCTGGCCTGGGTCCTGGAGGCCCTGGGCGACGGTCAGGTGGTGAACGAGATCACCGTGGCCGACGGCGTGAAGGCGTCGGCCCGCGTCGCGCTCGACCGCATGCTCTCCCTCCCCGGCCCTCGCCCCAGCGCCCGGGGGCGGAGGTAGACGACCATGCCACGCGTGATCGTCGTGGGAAGCGGGCGCGCGGGACTGTTCTTGGAGGTGCGCTCATGACACCGCTCGGCCACGCACACCCGCCGCTCCATCAGGTTCGCGCCATCATCCAGCGGGCGCTCGAAGAGGACATCGGCTCTGGAGACGTGACGACCGACAACGCGGTGCCTCCGGATCAACGGTCCCGGGCCGTGCTGCTCGCCAAGGGCGAGGGCGTGCTCTGCGGCGGTCGCGTGTTTGCCGAGACGCTGGCCCAGGTGGATCGGGCGGTCGCGGTCGATCTCCTGTTGCCCGACGGCGCGGCCATCGACCCGGGTGCCGTCGTCGCGAGGATCGAGGGGCCGACACGAGCGCTGCTCACCGGGGAGCGGACGGCCCTGAACTTCGTCCAGCGCCTGAGCGGCATCGCGACCGCCACCGCGGCGTTCGTCGCGCGCCTGCACGGGCTTCCCACCCGGCTGGTGGACACCCGCAAGACGACACCAGGGCTGCGGGTGCTGGAGAAGTACGCGGTCCGGGTCGGCGGTGGGCACAACCACCGCTTCAACCTGAGCGACGCCGTGCTGCTCAAGGACAACCACCTCGCGGCGTTGCGGAGCCGGGGCCTCGACCTCGCGTCCGCCATCCGGACCGTGAAGCAGCGCGTCCCGCACACGATGCGAGTGGAAGTGGAGGTGACCGCGCTGGAGGAGATCGACGCCGCGCTCGCCGGCGGCGCCGACGTCATCCTGCTCGACAACATGACGCCCGAGGCCATGCGCGCTGCCGTCCGTCAGATCGCCGGACGCGCCCTCACCGAGTGCTCCGGCACCGTCACCCTCGACACGGTGCGGGAGCGCGCCGAGAGCGGCGTCGACGTGATCTCGTCCGGCGCCCTCACGCACTCCGCGAAGGCCCTCGATCTGAGCCTCGAGCTCGACGATGAGTGAGCGCCGTCCGATCTACCTCGACCACGCGTCGACCACTCCGGTGCACCCCGCGGTCCTCGAGGCGATGGAGCCCTACCTGCGCGGGGAGTTCGGCAATCCCTCGAATCTCTACCGCCTGGGCCGGCGCGCCGCCACCGCGCTCGAGGGGGCACGCGCCACGGTGGCGCGCAGCCTGGGCTGCCACAGCGATGAAGTCGTCTTCACCGGCGGAGGATCGGAGAGCGACAACCTGGCCCTCAAGGGCATCGCCCTCGCGCTCCCCGACAAGCGCCACCTCGTCACGACCACCATCGAGCACAGCGCGGTGTTGGGGGCCGCCGCCCATCTCCACGAGCACTTCGGCCTCGACGTGACGTACGTGCCCGTGGACGAGCGCGGGGTCGTCGATCCGGAGGCGATCGCGGCGGCGATCCGGCCCGATACGGGCCTTGTCAGCGTCATGCTCGCCAACAACGAGATCGGGACGATCCAGCCGGTGGCCGAGATCGCGCGCCTCGCCAGGACCCGCGGGGTCCTCGTGCACACGGACGCGGTGCAGGCCGCCGGCCTCCTCGATCTGCACGTCGACCGGCTCGGAGTCGACGCCCTCTCGCTCTCGGCCCACAAGTTCTACGCCCCCAAGGGCACCGGCGTGCTGTACCTGAGGCGCGGCACTCCGCTCGTGCCGTTGATCCATGGCGGCAGCCAGGAGGGAGGGCGGCGCGCCGGCACCGAGAATCTCGCGGGCATCGTGGCCTGCGCCACGGCGCTCGAGCTGGTCGAGCGGCATCGAACGGCGACCTGCGCGCGCCTGACCGCGCTGCGCGATCGGCTCATCGAGGGTATCGAGGCCGGCGTGCCCGGGGCGCTCCTGAACGGCGATGGGCGCCGGCGCCTCCCCAGCAATGCGAGCTTCTGCTTCGGCGACGTGCAGGGTGAGAGCATCCTGCTCGAGCTGGAGACGGACGACGTCTACGCGTCGAGCGGCTCGGCCTGTCACGCCGGCTCTCAGGATCCATCCCACGTGCTCCTGGCGATCGGCCGCAGTCCCGAGCTCGCCCACACCGCGCTGCGCCTGACCCTGGGCGCGCCGACGACCGAGGCCGAGGTCGAGCGGGTGCTGGACCTCCTGCCCCTCGCCGTGGAGCGACTGCGCGCGAAGGCCCCGTCGCCGGCCTCGTCTTGACGGGCGGAGCGGCTCCAAGGCCTGAGGCTCACTGCAGCACGACGTACTGCTGGAGCCGCCTCTTCACGTCCTCCGTCGGGATGCCCTCGAGGCACACACGGGCCCACACATCCAGGTGCAGCAGTCTCCGCCGGAGCTCGGGACTCGCCCGATCGACCAGTAGCCTCAACTCTCGCCTGCCCAGCTCGAAGAGATTCCCCACGAACGAGTCATCGAAGGAGTCCGGCGCGATGCGCATGCGCTCGTGGGCTCGGACGGGGAAGCCCCGTTTCTTGCGGTGCGCCAGCTTCCTGGGGAGGTAGCGCTCAGCCACCTTGCGGAGGACCCACTTGTCGCGCAGGAAGTAGTGCTCCCGCTCGAGGGTGGCCGGCGAGAGACGGACCTTTGCGCTGTACGGCATGTTCACTGCCAGACGAACAAGTCTCGAGTCGAGGAAGGGGAAGCGTGCCTCGATGCTCGCCGCCATCCCGAGGCAGTCATTTCGGTGCAAGAGCGTGCGCAGGTGATAGCCGAGTTGCCAGAGGGTCACGAGCTCCCGGTCGGTCGGCTCCCGGCCGCTCCGTCGCCGGATGTCCTCGCGGATCTCCTCCTCCCCGAGGTCCGTCTCGAACCGATTGTGCAGGCTGCGCACGACCGCCACCGGATTCTCGGGCGCGTCCGGACGCCGGCGGCCCCGCGCCCGCTCGAACCCATGCCGCAGCAGATCGTACGCGACCCGTGGCGCCTCGCCCAGCACACCCCTCAGAAACGCCCGCACGTCGAAGATGAGCGACGGATAGCCGATGTAGCTCTCGTCGGCTCCCTCACCCGACAGGACCCCCTTCACCTGATTGCTGCGGACGAGCTTCGAGACCATGAGGAACGGCACGGAGCTCGGATGGTACGTGAACGGATGCCCGTAGTGCAGGGTGATCTCGGGGATGCTGTCGATGCTGTCTTGATCGACAACCGGAATGGTCTTGAGATCGAGCTTGAGGTGCCTGGCCAGAGTGGCGGCGGCCTCGTACTCGCTGAGCGGCCCCACGACGTTGGCGTGGAAGACGGCGAGGTTGTTGTGGAATCGAGACGCCATGGCAATGACGACCGACGAGTCCACGCCCCCGCTGCAGAGCACGCCCACTGGCGTGTCGGCGAGGAGCTGCATCCGGACGCTTTCGAGCAGGAGCGCCTCGACCGCGTCGACGATCAGGCCGGGCTTCATCTCCTGCAGCCGTGCGCTTTCCTCAAGATCCCAGAAGTCCTGCACGCGCCAGAAGGGGCGATAGTGGCCGCGGCGGCCCTGCTTGACCGTCACCACGGTTCCCGGTGGAACGATGCGAACGTTGCTGTAGAAGGAGTGCCCCGACGTCGGTCCGCCGAACCCCTGGAGGTAGGACGAGATCGACAGCACGTCGGGCGCGAAGGGGATCCACGGGCGCATCGCCGAGATCTCCGAGGCGAAGACGAAGGCGTCGTCCTGGTCGTAGACGCAGAGCGGCTTCATGCCGAACCGATCCCGCGCGAGCGTCAGCGAGCGCTCGCTGCTGTCGTAGAGCGCGAAGGCGAACATTCCTTCGAGCCGCGGCAGGGTCGCTTCGACCCCACGGTGAATCAGTGCCTCGAGCACGACTTCCGTATCGCTCGTGGTCCTGAACACCGCACCCTCGGCCTCGAGCTCGGCGCGGAGGTCTCTGAAGTTGTAGATCTCGCCGTTGTAGACGAGGCAGTAGCGGTTGCTCCGGTCCCAGAATGGCTGATTGCTGCGAGGATTGAGGTCGACGAGCGCCAAGCGCGTGTAGCCGAGGCCGATGTCATGGTCGGCAAAGACGGCCTGGTGGTCCGGGCCGCGGTGCTGCATCAGCCGGGCCGAGACCTCGAGTCGCTGCCGGGCGGGTCCCGCCCCCGGCCGGTGCTGGAGTATGCCGAAGATTCCACACACGAGCGGTCAGCCGTTGGAGCCCATGGCCTCGATGCGCGCGGCCAGACCGGCCACGGTCGGCGTCTCGAAGATCCACCGGACGGGCACGTCCATCTGGAGCGCATCGGTGATGCGCGCCGCGATCTTGACCGCGAGCAGCGAGTGGCCACCCGCGTCGAAGAAATTGTCGTGGATCCCGACCGCTCCCCGCTCCAGGACCTCGCTCCACGTGCTGGTCAGCAACGCCTCGAGCGGCGTGCCCGGCGCCACCGCTGCATCCGGTGGCCGCTCTGGCTCGGGGGCGAGGGCGAGCAGCGCCCGGCGATCGACCTTCCCACTCGAGGTCAGCGGCAGCGCGTCCAGGAACACGAAGGCCGCCGGCATGAGGCTCACCGGCAGCGCCGCTCGCACCAGCGCCCGCAGCTCGGCCGGTGAGGGGAGTCCGTCGGGCCCAGGGACGACGTAGGCGACGAGGCGCTGGCCGATCTCGTCGCCCGTCATGGCGACCACCGCCTGCCGGACAAACGGATGGCGCTCCAGCGCCGCCCCGATCTCCCCCGGCTCCACGCGGAGGCCGCGCAGCTTCACCTGGTGATCGAGGCGCCCCAGAAACTCGATGGCGCCGTCAGGCCGATACCGCACACGGTCGCCGGTCGCATAGAGGCGGGCGCCCGGCTCGGCGCCGAGGGGGTCGGGAATGAACGCTTCCGCGGTCAGCTCCGGGCGGCCGAGATAGCCGCGGGCCACGCCGGCTCCACCGATGTAGAGCTCGCCGGCGACGCCGACCGGAACCGGCTCCAGCGCGCGGTCGAGGACGTGGACGCGGGCGGGGGTGATCGGCCGGCCGATGGTCACCAACGCGCCCGCCGCGAGGACGGCCATGGTCGCATTCGCGGTGGCCTCGGTCGGGCCGTACAGGTTGCGGATCTCGAGATCGGGCCATCGAGCCAGGGACCGCTCCAGCAGGGCCTGGTCCACTGCTTCCCCACCCAGGAGCAGACGGCGCAGGCCGGCAGGCGGCGCGGCTCGACCGGCATCGATCTCGTCGAGCATGCTCCGCCACAGCGAGGGCACGCAGTTGAGCGCGACCCGGGAACGCGCGCCGACCGCCCGCAGCAGCCGCGCCGGATCCATGGCGACGGCGTCGGGCAGGAGCCAGACCTGGCCGCCCCGGACGAGAGGCGCGAGCAGCTGCTTCAGCGAGGCGTCGAAGGTGACGCTGGTCACGGCCGGCAGGCACTCGTCGGGATCCGGCAGCAGGTGGGCATTGACCCAGGCCAGATAGCTGACCACGCTGCCGTGCTCGACCATCACACCCTTCGGCGCGCCGGTCGAGCCGGACGTGTAGATGACGTACGCGAGGTTCCGGGGCCCGGCTCCAGACTGCGGGTTGGCGACGGCCGCGCCCGCCAGGGCGGCGCCGCCGCCGTCGAGGCTCACGAGCCGGACGCGATCGGGGAGAGGGCCCTCGTGGAATGGTTCGGAGGTGAGGAGCACGGGCGCGCCCGTGTCCTCGAGCACGAACTCTCGCCTCGCCGTCGGATGGTGCGGATCGAGGGGGACGTAGGCGCCGCCCGCCTTCAAGATGCCGAGCAGGCCCACCACCATCTCGAGCGACCGGTCGAGACTGAGCGCGACCCGGACGTCGGGTCCCACGCCATATCCTCGGAGATGGTGAGCCAGCCGGTTGGCCCGCGCGTTCAGCTCGCGGTACGTCAACCGGCGGTCGTCGAGGACGACCGCCACCGCCTCCGGCGTGCGCTCGGCCTGGCCCTCGAACAGCGTGTGGACGCAGACCCCTGCGGCCTGCCGCCTGCCGCCGTCGCCCGCGTGGAACATCCGGCGACGCTCGCCGGCTGTGAGCAGCGAGAGCCCGGACAGTGGCCGTCCAGGGTCGGCGACGATGCCCTCCAGCAGCGTTCCGAACTGACGGCCCATCCCGTCGATCGTGGCGGCATCGAAGAGGTCGGCGTTGTACTCAATGACCGTCGTCAGGCCACCGCCCTCCTCGGTGACGTCGAGGACGAGATCGAACTTCGCGACGGCGGGTTCGACGGGCAGCGGCACCACCGTCAGCCCGGGCAGGGCGAGCGGGGTGCGGGGCGCGTTCTGGAGAGCGAACATCACCTGGAAGATGGGCGTCCGGCTCAGGGTCCGCTCCGGTCTCAGCTCCTCCACCAGCTTCTCGAAGGGCAGGTCCTGATGGGCGAAGGCCGCCAGCGCCGTCTCTCGCACCCGCGCCAGCAGGGCGCGGAACGTCGGATCGCCCCTCAGATCCGTCCGCAGGGCGAGGGTGTTCACGAAGAATCCGATCAGCCCCTCCGTCTCCACCAGCATCCGCCCCGCGGTGGGCGAGCCCACCACGATGTCGTCCTGCCCGCTGTGCCGGTGCAGCAGGGTCTGGAACGCGGCCAGGAGCACCATGAACAGCGTCACCCCTTCCCGCTGACCCAGGGCCCTGAGCGCTCCGGTCAGGGCGGGCGCGATGCTCCCCGTGCGACGAGCGCCGGGCGAGGCCAGCCACGGAGGGCGGGGCCGATCCGTCAGCAGCGCGAGCGCGGGCGGCGCCCCGCGGAGCTGTCGCGTCCAGTACGCCACCTGCGCGGCCAGCCGCTCGCCATCGAGCTGCTGGCGCTGCCACCCGGCATAGTCGGCGTACTGGATGGCCAGGGGCGGCAGCGTGGGGAGCCGACCGCTGGCGTGTGCCGTGTACAGAGCGGCCAGCTCGCGGTTCAGGATCTGCAGCGACCAGCCGTCGGCGGCGATATGGTGCAAGACCAGCAGCAAGACGTGCTCATCGGGTGCCAGCCGGAAGAGCGTGGCTCGCAGCATCGGATCGGCCGCGAGGTCGAAGGGCCGGCGTGCGGCGGCCTCGATCTCGCGCCGGAGCGATCCCTCGCGTTCGGCCTCCCCGCACTCCGCGAGGTCCCTCATCACGAGCTCCACCGCCCCGGGCTCGGCGACCGTCCGCGCCGGGAGACCATCGCGGACGGCGATCCTGGTGCGAAGCGTCTCGTGACGGGCCACGATGGCGTCCAGGGCCGCCCGGAGGGCGGCCAGGTCGAGCGCGCCGAGCAGCCGGAACGCCTGCGGAATGTGGTAGGCGGAGCTGTCCGGCTCGAGCTGGTGCAGGAACCACAGCCGCTGCTGGGCAAACGACAGCGGAGACGGCGCCGACCGGTTCCATGGAGGGATGGCCGACCGGGCCGGGCCCGAGCGCGCGGCATGCAGGCGGCGCTCGAGCAGGGCCCGCTGCTCGGGCGAGAGCGCCTCGATCGCGCGCTCGAGCTCGACCGTCCCGGGATCGGCGCCCGGGGGGGCCCCGATCTCGGCGAGCGCACGTCCCGCCGACTGGCGCGGATCCGCGACCAGACGCTGGAGGATCACCGGGGCCATCTCCGCCACGGTGGGATGGGCGAAGAAATCGTGCAGGGCCAGATCGATCTCGAACGCCTGCCGGATCCGGGCCAGGGCCTGTACGGCCAGGAGCGAATGCCCACCAAGGTCGAAGAAGTTGTCGTGGACGGCGACCCGGCTCCGACCCAGCGCCTGGGCCCACAGCCGCGCGAGCGCCGTCTCGATCTCCGTACGCGGCGCCACGAATGCCCCGTCCGGCGGCGCGGCGCTCAGGTCGGCAACGGGCAGCGCGCGGCGATCGACCTTGCCGCTCGGCGTCAACGGCAGGGCCTCCATCGCCACGAAGGCCGCGGGTACCAGGTACTCGGGCAGCGTGGTTCGCAGGAACCCTCTGAGCGCGGCGGGCGAGGCCGCGCCGCCGGCCTCGCAGACGACATAGGCGACCAGGCGTCGGTCGCCCGGTCGGTCTTCCCGCAGCATGACCAGGGCGTGCTTGACGGCGGGATGTTGGGCGAGCGCTGCCTCGATCTCGCCCGGCTCGACCCGGAAGCCGAGGATCTTGACCTGTCGATCTCGGCGTCCGAGGAACTCGATGACGCCATCGGGCCGGTAGCGCGCCAGATCCCCGGTGCGGTACATCCGCCCACCCGGCTCTGCGCTCCAGGGGTCCGGAATGAACGTCTCGGCCGTCAGGTCCGGGCGGTCGAGGTAGCCGCGAGCGAGCCCGTCCCCCGCGACGTGGAGCTCGCCGGTCGCGCCGATCGGAACCGGCTCGAGGCGGCCGTCGAGGAGGAACACGCGCGTGTTGGCGATTGGCCGGCCGATCGCCACCGAGCTGCCGAGGTTGGCGAGGGTCAACCGACCGCAGCAGGTGAACGTCGTGGCCTCGGTCGGTCCATAGCCGTTGATCAGGTGGCAATGGGGAAGCTCTCGGAGGACCCGCGCCACGTGCGGCCCGGAGAGCACGTCGCCACCCGCGAGCAGCTGGCGGACAGGCGCCAGCCCGGCGAGCTGCCGGTCCACCAGCTCGTGGAACAGGCCGGCGGTCAACCACAGGGTGGTGACGCGGTGACGGGTCACGGTCTCGGCCAGCGCTTCCGGCGTCGGCGGGCCAGCGGGGAAGATGACGAGCCGGGCGCCGTTGAGCAGGCTGCCCCAGATCTCGAACGTCGAGGCGTCGAAGGCGAGCGGGGCCAGCTGCAGGAACACCTCATCCGCGGTCAGCCGTGCATAGTCTGCCGCCTTCACCAGACGCACGACGGCGCGGTGGGGGACCCCCACGCCCTTCGGCCGGCCCGTCGACCCCGACGTGTACATGACGTAGGCCAGGCTCTCCGGCGCCGCCCCGCTGTCCGGGTTCCCGGCCTCGGCCGGCGTGAGCGCGGGCGCCGCGCCGTCCACGCACACCGCCGGGACGTCGAGGGCCAGGATGGAGTCGAGCAGATGCGGCTGGGTCACCACCAGGGAAACGCCCGCGTCCCTTACCAGCGCCGCGAGGCGAATGGGGGGATGGCTCGGATCCAGAGGCACGTACGCGCCGCCCGCCTTGAGGATGCCGAGGAGCCCGACCACCATCTGCGGGGACCGCTCGACACAGATGCCGACGCGGGTCTCCGGGCGGACACCCTGCCGCCGCAGGCGGTGAGCGAGCCCGTTCGCCAGCCGGTTCAGCGCCCCGAAGCTGAGCGACCCTCCGCTGGAGACCACCGCCACCGCCTCCGGCCTCTCCGCGGCCTGGGCCTCGAACAGCTCGTGAAGGCACGCGTGCCGCGGATACGGCCGGGCCGTGTCGTTGGCTTCGGCCAGCCAGCCATCCCGTTCGGCGTTCGTCCAGAGCGGGAGGGTGGAGAGGGATCGGCCCGGATCGGCGGTCGCCTCGATGACGCAGCCGAGACTGTCCAGCAGGCGCCGGATGCGACTTGCCTCGAAGAGCATGCTGTCGTAGCGACACAGGAGACTGAGACCATTCGTCGTCGCCGACGTCAGGAAGACGAGGTCACAGCGGGCGATGTGCTCCCCCACCTCCCGCAGGTCCTCCTCCTCGACGGCAGCGTCCGAGACGCCGGAGGACCCGTCAACGGGCACCAGCATGACCTGGAACACGGGCGCCCGGCTGGGATCGCGGTCCGCGCCGACGCACTCGACCACCTGGTGGAACGGATAGTGACGATGCGCGGACGCGCCCGCGACGGTGGCGGACACCCGCCTCAGGAGGCTCCGGAGATCGGAGTCTCCGGTCAGATCGGTGCGCAGCGCCACGACATTGACGCGCTCCGGTCGCTCCGAGCCCTCCCCGCCGGCGTCCGTCACCACCGATCCGACGATGACGTCCTCCTGGCCGGTCAGGCGGAGCAAGACCACGTCGAGGGCGGCCAGCATCACGACGAACGGGGAAACGCTTTCGGCGGCGGCAAGCCTGCGGAGCGCCTCCAGCCGCTCGATCCCAAGCTCCAGCGTCTCCGTCGCGCTCGTGAAGGCCTGCACGGGCGGGCGTGGATGGTCCGACCCGATGTCGAGCACCGGAAGCTCCCCGGAGAGGTGGGCGCGCCAGTAGTCTTCCTGGGCCTGCAGGTCCGGTCTCATCGCGGGCCGGGGGCCAGGAGACGATCGCCGATCGCGAGGGCATCGAGCCCGGCGGCGAGGAACGTCGCCACCGCTTCGGTCGGGGTGCACACGATGGGCTGGCCGCGGACGTTGAACGACGTGTTGAGCAGCACCGGCATGCCGGTGATCTTCCCGAACTCCTCGAGGAGTGTCCAGAACCTCGGGTGGTCCGCCCGCGAGACCGTCTGCACCCGGGCCGATCCATCGACATGCGTCACCGCCGGGAGCCGATCACGATATGCTGCGCGCACGGGCGCCACGACCAGCATGTGCGCGTACAGCCCGGCGTCGGCCGGGTCGAGCTCGAAGAAGCGGTGCGCGGCCTCGGCGGTGACCGCGGGGGCGAACGGGCGGAATTCCTCGCGCTTCTTGACGAGCTGGTTGATCCGGTCACGCATGCGCGCATCTCTCGGGTCGGCCAGGATGCTGCGGTTGCCGAGCGCTCTCGGCCCGAACTCCATCCGGCCCTGGAACCACGCGACGATCTGACCATCGGCCAGGCGCCGGGCCACCTCGCGGGCCAGCTCGTCGAACGATGCGAACGCGCCGGGCGGGCCGCAGCGTCCTTCGTCGAGCGCCCGGCCGATGGCGTCGGCGTCGTAGTCAGGCCCCCAGAGGGGCAGGCCCATTCTCGGCAGTCGCCGGTCGGGCTGGTGAAGGCGCTGGACCCAGAGGGCGGCACCGAGGGCGGACCCGTCGTCCCCGGCCGCCGGCTGCACGAACATGTCGCGAAACAGCCCGCTGCGCTTGATGACGCCGTTGGCCGTGCAGTTGAGCGCGACGCCCCCGGCCAGGCACAGGTTTCGAAGGCCGGTCTGCGCCTTGAAATACCGCAGGGTGTGCATCAGGGCAGCCTGGAGCGCCGCCTGCAGACCCGCCGCCACGTCGGCATGGTTGCCGTCCAGGGCGGCGTCGGGCGCGCGCGGCGGCCCGAGGACCTCGGCGAGCTGGCGGAGGGTGCCGCCGTAGGTCTCCCTCTCCTCGAGCGTGCGGTTCGCGAAGAGGACCGGGATCGTGCAGGTGCCGTCCGCCTCGAGCTTGATCAGACCCATGAACTGGCCAAAGTACCGTCGCGGATCGCCGTGGGGCGCCAGGCCCATCACCTTGTACTCGTCGAGCCCGAACTCGAAGCCGAGGTGGAGGGTCACGACCCCGTAGAGGAGGCCGAGGGAATGGAGCGCGGGGACCTGGGCGAGCGTCGTGATGTCGCGGCCCCGAGCCACCGCGATCGTCATGCTGTGGACCTCGCCCATGCCGTCGGCGACGAGGATGAGCGCCTCCTCGAAGCCACTCACGTAGAAGGCGCTCGCCGCGTGCGCCAGGTGGTGAGGCACCTGGATCAGCTTGCGATCCCAGTCACCGCCGGGAAGGTGCGCGTGCAGGCAGCGGAGCTGGGCCTGCCGGGAGTACACCTCGGCGAACTGCCGCCGGCCGAAGTCGTCCTGCTCGAAGAGGTCGCGGAACGGCTCGTAGGCGAAGCCGTGGGCGACGTAGTCCACGGCGTCCGGAGACAGAGCGGCGGCGGCGAGGCAGTAGCGGATGGCGTGGGCCGGGAACGTTCCCGTCCCCTTGTCCCTGGTGAATCGCTCCTCCGCCGCCGCGGCCCGCACACCCTGATCCGTGACGAGGGCCGCCGCGGAGTCGAAGCCCTGAGCGATGCGGTAGTCGCGCGCGGCGAGGCCGGGCAACGCCACTTTCTTGAACGGGACGCTCTCGTGCAGCCCGCTCACGCCGAGGACGTTCATGGCCGCCGTGCCGCGTCGACCCGTCGCTCGATCACTGAATGACCTCGTCCGCTCGCCATGCGGCGTGGTCGCGACGATCGAAGCTAGAGTTCGCCGCGGCGGAAACGGTCCATGAAGACCTTGCGCTCCGGCGTGAGGAACCGATCGAGAAACTGCCGCATCTCCTCGAGCCACCGGAGCTTGTCGGCCGCCGGCACCGCCCGGAAGGCGAGCAGTCGCTCGACCGGGTAGGCGTGCGTCACGCCACGCCGAAGGGGGGGATCACTCACCCGAAGCCTCCAGCAGGCGGCGCAGGGCATCGACGTCCGCCACGTCCTGCGCCCGTCCGGCGTGCTCCTTCATCCGGATCAGGTGTCGGATGCCCGCGATCGGCACGCGCATTCCTTCGACTTCCAGGAGGGCCGCGCCGGCCGCAAGCTCGCCAAAGGGCAGGGGACGACCCGATCCCTTCGAGCGGGACGGGCTGGGGCGCTGCCTGGCGCGTCCGCCTCACGACTTCCATCCCTCACCCGGCATGATTCGGCGCATGAACTCATCGAACAGCGGCACCGTGAACGCCGTGTCACCG
>Ga0184637_10001395_pt1 | contig 16393 bp, 13 predicted proteins | sample PLM3_127_b2_FD_133143 | JGI IMG/M metagenome (GOLD analysis project Ga0184637, IMG submission 133143) | Groundwater sediment microbial communities from an aquifer in East River, Colorado, USA - PLM3_127_b2 | ecosystem: Environmental > Terrestrial > Soil > Riparian zone | place: USA: East River...
CTATCACCTCTATCCGCTGAAGCGCGGTCCCAATCAGTTTCCGTTCGTGCATTTCCGCTACCCGAGCCCCTACGGCCTCTGGACGCGGACGGTGAGAAGGCCTCTGGTCAGCGAGGTCCGCATTTACCCTGACATCCGCACGGTGCGGCGATTCGATCTCCTCGCGCGCCGGAACCGGCTTTCCGAGATGGGCCTGAAGCTCTGGCGGCTCAAGGGCCGCGAAGGGGAGTTCGAGAGGCTCCGGGAGTATCGCCTCGGGGACGAGATCCGGCACATCGACTGGAGGGCGACCTCCAAGCACCGCAAGCTCATCAGCCGCGAGTTCACTACCGAGCGGAACCAGAACATCGTCATCCTCCTCGACTGCGGGCGGTCGATGCTGAACGAGACCGACGGCATCTCCCACCTCGACCGGGGCCTCAACGCTTCGATCATCCTCAGCTACATCGCGCTCGGGCAGGGAGACAACGTGGCCCTCGTCGCCTTCTCGAACCGTGTCGAGCGGTACGCCGGACCCGTGCGCGGGAAGGCGGCGGTCCAGGCACTCATCCGCCAAACCTACGATCTCGAGGCGCGGCTCGAAGCCTCGGACTACGCGCTCGCCTGCGAGGATCTCCTGCGGCGGCAGAAGAAGCGCGCGCTGGTCCTCCTCATCACCTACGCCCTCGACGAGCAGCATCTCGCGACCATCGGCCGCTACCTGAAGAGTCTGACGTCGTCCCATCTCTTCCTCTGCGTCCTCCTCAAGGACCTGCCGCTTCTCGCGCTCGCGGAGCGCGTGCCAAGGACCGACGTCGAGGCCTATCAAGTCGCCGCGGCGGCGGAAATGCTGAAAGCGCAGGAGCGGCGCCTCTCGGGGCTGCGTGCCTCGGGAATCCACGCCACGGAGGTGGTGCCGAACGAGCTCGCCGCGGAAGTCATCAATCAATACCTGGACGTCAAAGCCCGTCATCTTCTATAGCAGGTGCAGCAGGTCGAGATACACTTGGCGCCGCGCCCTGTGCGAGCGTCACTCTAATACGGAGGTACTCATGTTTCATTCCAGCGATCGTCGTGGATTCTTCAGCGCCGGGCTCGGCGTCGTCTCTTCCTTCGTCTTCGGGCGAGGGCGCGCCTCCGCCATGGGGCAGACCGCCGAGTCGCGCCTCGGGGAGCTTGGGCTCACTCTTCCTTCACCCGCGGCACCCATCGCCACCTACGTTCGCGCGGTCAGGGTGGGAAGCCTCCTCTTCGTCTCCGGGCATGGTCCGGCGGCCGCACCCGACGGAAAGAACTACGCGGGGAAGGTAGGCCGGGACCTTACGATCGAGGAGGGCCGGGCCGCGGCGCGGCTCGTCGGCCTCAACGTGCTCGCCTCGGTGCGGGGCACGCTCGGAAGCCTCGACCGCGTGGTGCGCGTGGTCAAGGTGCTCGGGATGGTGAACGCGACCGACGACTTCACCCAGCAGCCGCAGGTGGTGAACGGTTTCAGCGATCTGATGGTCGAGATCTTCGGCGAGTCCCGAGGCAAAGGCGCGAGAAGCGCCGTGGGCATGGGGTCTCTTCCCAACAACATCCCCGTTGAGGTGGAGGCTATCTTCGAAGTAGAAGGCTAACGGCGCAAGCGCCCGCCCGAAGGCGGGCGCTTGCTCGCGATCTAGAACGGCGAGATCCGGAAGCCCTCGATCAGCAGTTGAAGCGTGAATTGGCCGGCGCCCGCGGGCGCGGGATCGTCGTCGAACTCGTTGAGCCCCCAGACTGCGACGTTTCCTGCAGCGCCCAGCCCGCCGCTCTCGGAGACGTACACGTTGCCGTCTCTCCCGAACATCCCCGCGACCTTGCCCGTTCCAAGCGATGTCTTCTCCTCTCTGTCCTGGGTGCGGTCGAGGTCGAATTCGGGAAGACCGCTCAAGACTCCCACCGCATAGAGCGTGCTGCTGAACGTGACGACACAGGTCGAGGTGTTGAAGTCTTCTCGGGAGGCGGCGAAGAAAACCACTGGCGGCAGTATATCGCCGATCTGACCCAACGTTACCGGCTGGACGAACATGCGCTCCTCGGGGTTGAAGACCTGCTCGAACGCCGGGGTCGAGCTCGCGGTGTACTGCGTGGTGTTCGCTCCGTCGGCGTCGGTGTCGATCCAGGACCGGAGCTTGTATCCGCCGGAGGGAATGGGCGCTCGCCGATCGCCACCGGAGCCCGCGAACACGAAGATCCGGTTCGGCTGGAAGACGTCTTTCATCAGAGTCACGGGCGCGGTTATGGGATGGTCCGGACCCAATTCCGCGAACACTCTCATCGTCCAGACCGACGGGTCGGGATCGGTGGTGTTCAGCTTCCACACCCGCCCGTGGAGGTCGGGAGCGTAGACTCGGGTTACGAAGTCTTTGTTGTCGGACGCGTCCTCCTGGTGCGGATTGTAGAGGGTAAGCGTCGCCGGAATGGCGTTCGGACCGATAACCGCGGCGGGATTGCTCGTGACCGCCGCCCGGTGGTAGAGGAAGCCGTCCTCGGCGCGGAAAGCGAACAGGAATCGGCCCTCGGTATTCGCGTTGTTGCACCCGTAGCCGCCTCCGGCGAAGACCAGCCACTGGTCGATGCGATTTCCCGTGTCACTGGGGTCGGAGCGGGTATTGACGTTTCCCAGGACCGGCACCGACCAGGTCTCTCCCAGACCGTCGAGCTGTCCATCGTCGATCCCCTCGCGATTCCCGCGATTCCACAAAAGCCTAAGGCTGCTCGGAGACGCGGACGCGCCGGTGAAATCCAGCATGCTGAGGAAGCGGCTTCCGCGTCCACGGCCCAGGGCGACGACAGTGTGCCATTTGTCGTCGGCTCCGTGGTCGGAACGAAGGAATGCGTCATCCACGTTCGGCGGGCTCGAGAGCGTGTAGCGGTGGTTGATGACGTTGTTGTTCTCGGTGACCACCAGCTGTACGAAGTCTTTCACGGTGTCGCGGCTCCCCGGGATCTCTCCTGGAACAAGCGACATCGCGTCGTCCGGAATGTAGCCGAAGCGCTCGGCTCCGGTCTCGCCGTCGAAGGCCTGGAGAATCCCCGCGTTCGACGCGTAGAGGACTAGAGTCCTCCGGTTGAAGTGATCCCAGTAGAAGCCTTCACCCGCGATCGTGCCTCCAACCCCGTACTCGGCGGCATGGTTCAGAGGAGGGTCGAAATCGGGCGAGCGCGGGGGATTCAAGATCACCGCGACCGCCCCCCCGGTGCTTTCGTAGAGCTTCCACGTGGGATCTCCGTTCGCATCGAGACGAGAAAAGTTCAAATCACCCGAGTTGTCATAAGGACTCCGGGTGACCGGGTCGAGGATCAGGCGATAGCCGCGCATCACCTGCACCACGATGTCGCGGGCGTCCTCGTCGGTGAGGGCCCCGAGATAGCCCGCGGACACCCCGAGGTCCGCGGGAGTCACCGTCGAAGTATCGAAAGACAGGAGCGCGGTCTGGTTCGGGCGATTGAAGAACAAAACACGCGCGTCGGGATTGTCGTCTCGTAGCTCCTCTCCCGCGTCCCAGAGCTCGGTGAAATCCGCCTCCCGTTCGGTTCGCGGCTGAAGCACGTCGGTCACCCGGTAGATGTTCGTGGCCCGCAGATGGCCGCGAAAGCCGGGGACTTCGACCGAGGTGGTGAAGAGCACGTTGTTCCGGTGATCGGCGCGGACGATGCGGGCCTCCCGAATGTCGTCGGCGTCATTCAAGCTCGCCGGGATGACGTCAACCCTCCCGAGAAATGTATCGGTATGCGAGTGGATCACCTCTTTCACCGAGCTCACGATCGGGGCTCCCAAGGTCACTTCGGTCGAGGGGATCCCGATGCGGGCGAGAATGTCCTCGAGATCTCGGACCAGCTTGTCCTGGTCGTCGGCGAAGAACGGACCCGGCATCAAACTCCGGGCGCGCTGCGGCACGAGGTTCGCACCGCCCGACATCCAGGCGATGGTGCCCACTCGCTGCTGGCCGGCGGCATCCAGATCGAAGCCGATAACGAAGACGTTGCCCTTGGAGCCGTCGAGCAAGGGGTCGACTTGTTTGAGTGCGAACTCCCCCTTGAGGCCCGCGTTGAACGCGGCAAAGTCCTGGGCGTCGCTCGCGCTGACCATGACATTGGGATTGAAGCGATCGGGGCGCATCGTCACCGCCGGCAGAAGAGGGCTGGTCTCATCTCCCGGATAACCCCCGGTGTCGCATTCACAGGTGTCTTCGCCGTCGGTGATGTGGATGATGAAATTCTTCTGGCTCGGGAGGAGATTGTTCACGAAGTTGATGGTGTTCCCCGGGGTCGTTGCGTCCCCCCCGACCGTTCCGTCGCCAATCAAGTAGCTCGCCATCTGCGCGAAGGCGATCCCGATGGGCGTCGTGCCGGTGCCGAGCGGCTTCCCTTCGGAGTTGAACAGGCTGTTCAGAACCGTCCGAACGGCGGGCCGGGAATCCGAGTCGCAGCTTCCGGGGTTCACGAAGGAGTCGGATCTCAGGCCGGCGCAGCTCCCGGGAAGGTCGGGATAGTTGTCGTTGTTCACGTCCGGAGCAACCGCCGGGCATCGGCTGGTGGAGGCATTGTTTCTGGCGTAGTGCACGAATCCCCAGTTCACCAGGGGCCGGCCGGCACCGTCCACGAGCTCGCTCATGACGCGGTTCAGCGCGTCTTTGGCCTGCGTGAGCTTGGGCAGACCGCCGCCGGACGGCGCGCTGTTCATCGAGCCCGAGGTATCCAGCATGAGCCACACGTTGTGGCGAATCCCGGAGTTCAGAACGTCGAGGGGGTCCTGTCCGCGCTCGATGAGGCACGGGCTCTGGGTATGGCCGGTTTCGGACCAGGCGAAGGCGACGACCACGCAGACCAGTGCCAGGAGCGTTCGTTTCGAGGCTTGAATCCAGATAGTCATGATGATGATTCCTTGCGTATGAATATTGTCAAGGTGCGACGCTGGAGCGTACCTCGTCATAGCTCGCCTTCCGCGTTCCCGAATCGCTGCCTCCAGTGACTCTTCCGTACTGGTCCCCCTCGATGCCGGAGGTCGGACGGCGCACCACCATTTCCAGTCGCCGGAGCGAGACCGGCCGGGCCCCCGCGCCCATGGCGCCGGGAGCCGTCCCCTCGGCGGTCAGGATCACGCGATCGTGGAGGCCGTCCGGGTTGTCGGCGTCGCGGGTCCCATAGTCCCGGGTCCCAACGATGGGCCGCCGGACCCATAGGGTCGTCGTGCCCTCGAGGTTGGGAGTTCTTAGCGGGTCATTGTCGAGGTCTCCGGCAACGGCGCTGCCAGGAAGCCGAAAGTCGTACTGCGCGAGCGTCCCGTCGGGGCGCTCCAGGACCTTACCGATATAGACGCGCACGCAGGGGCCGGCGCCGCCGGGCGAGCAATGGTCCACGAAGTACTGGTAATCGCGGCAGCCAGGGCTGCTCGGGTCGCACGACACGGGATCCGGGCGTTTGTCCCCCCAGGGCGCCGACGAGCTGGCGACCATTACGTCGTCGCGAGCCGGCGGAAGCGCTTTCTCGAAACTGCCGTCGCGCAGAAGGTACTGCCCGAGCACGTTCTTTCCGTACTCGAGAGCCGCGTCGGCGTTGAAGAATGCCTGCTCCCCCCACCGATGGTTGATGGCGATGTCCTTCTCGGTGGTGGTGGTGAGCATGAGGGCCATTCCGAGGACGGAAAGGACGAAGAGGATGAGCACGGAAATGACGAACGCGGAGCCCTCATCCGAGATGCTCCGCACATGATGACCGATTCTCGTTCGCTGCATGATGACGCTCCTCGAATCTGCTTCAGCCCACGTTGGCGGTACGGAAAGTGGTGAAGCGAGCTTCGCCGATGACGTTGAATTGATCTGCGTTGACGGACACACATCGGACCCGGATCTCGAGCATCTCGAGCGGGAGGTCCGTGGGGATGGTCTCGATCTTCCACCTCACCTCGAATTGCCCGCCTGCGGCGACGGGGATACCGTCCCGATCGTAGTGCTGCGCGAAGCCGTCGCCCCCGGGGACGTCGATGTCGCCGCCGTCCTGAAGAATCGGGTTCCGCGTCTTCGCGACGGGATCGGTATAGAACGGCGCCGCCTTGAGCCGCTCCAGTTGATCTTTGGCGAGCGCCGAGGCCGAGGTCATGCGGCCCGAGAGCGTGTTGGAGCTGGTAGCCAGAACCATCATCTGAGCGAGCGATAAGAGTCCGACGGTCAATATGACGATGGCCACCATGACCTCGATGAGGGTGAACCCGCGCTCGCCGGAAGTTCTCGTTTCCGGCATTTGTTCTTCTACTCCTTTCGTCAGTGTCAAAGTCAGGGCTGTCCCACTCGAACGCGCCCCCCGGGGCTAACGTGAATGACTCGCGCCAGTTGCGTCGTGCGATCGCGGACCGTCATGATCCAATCCACTCCGTTGGGCGCGAGCTTGAGGACCGCTCCGCCGACCGAGCCCGCGGCGTTCACCGCGGCGACCGACCCATCGGCGCAAAACAGGAGGGCGTTTCTATCTCCGCCCTCGAAGCCGATGTCCACCGGGAGCTGGATCGGCATCCCATGGGGAGACTGCATCCCCGCGCCGAGGTCGGGATCGACGACGTTGTTCGGGGGGGCGGGCACCGTCCCGTAGCTCGGGGCGGCGCTGCTGCAATTGCCAGGATTAGCGGGAGGATAAACGCCGCCGTCCCAGTTGCCCGTCATGGGATTCGGATCCAGGCTCGTGAACTGGTATGCCGCAGCCTGAGGATAATTGAAGTTGAGCAGGATTCCCCGGCCGGTGTTTCGCTTTACCGCCTGAGCCCGGGCTCGCTGGACCTCGGCCGCGATACCCTGAGCCGCACCAGTGACCTTGTACTGCTTCGCGAAATTCAGGCCGAGAGGTATAGAGGCGGCGGAAACAATGATGATGATCGTGACGACGACCATGATCTCCACGAGGGAGAACCCAGCTGATGGTTCTGTGGCTTTTAAGTTCACCGCGGAACTTCCTTTATAACTTTATGGCTTCAGGGCTTCCATGGATCCCTGGCTATCCGGTCGGGGGAATCGGGAGCATATCACAGGATCGCGTCAAGGCCAAAAGTACCTCCCCCCGGTTCTGATCTAAGCTACGAACCGTGAACGACCTCGCCGAAGCGCTGCGCCTGCTGCCCAAGGTGGAGATCCATCTGCACATCGAGGGCGCCATTCCCGCCCCCGCGCTCTTTGAGCTGGTCTCGAAGTACGGAGGCAGCGGCGTGTCCAGCATCGAGGAGCTCTTGGAGCGGTTTCGCTACCGCGACTTCTCGCACTTCCTTCGAACCTGGATGTGGAAGAACGGGTTCATCCGCGAGTACGAGGATTTCACGTTCATCGCCTCGGCCGTCGCCCGAGACCTTGCGGATCAGAACGTTCGATATGTCGAGGCCTTTCACTCTCCGGGGGACTTCGCGGTTCTCCACGGGCTCGAGGTCGCGCGGGTCACCGAAGCGGTCCGGCGCGGGCTCGATATGGAGAAAGATCGGATCGAGATCCGCCTCATCGCCGATCTCACGCGTGATTTCGGGCCGGAGCGAGGGCGCGTCTGGCTCCGCGAGATCGCGGAGGCGACGGAGATGGGGAAGGAGATGGGAGTCGTCGGAATCGGCATCGGCGGCTCGGAGCACGACTTCCCTCCGGAGCCCTACCGCGAGGTCTACCGGGAGGCGCGGAGACTCGGTCTTCGCACTACTGCGCATGCCGGGGAGGCCGCTGGACCGGAGAGCATCTGGGGCGCTCTCCTTGCTCTCGAAGTCGACCGCATCGGCCACGGCACCCGGGCCGTCGAGGATCCGGCGCTCGTCGAACACCTGAGGGAGAAGCGGATCCCGATAGAGATGTGCCCGATCTCGAACCTCAGGACCGGGGTCGTCGCGGAGGTAGCGCGGCATCCGCTCCGCGAGTTCTTCGATCGAGGGCTGCTGGTCTCGGTCAACACCGACGACCCGAGGATGTTCGGGACCTCGCTCGAGGCAGAGTATCTAGCGCTCGCCGAGCACCAGGGGTTCCGTCTCGACGAGATCCGGCGCCTCGTCGAAAACGCCATCGACTCCACCTGGGCCGAGGAGAGCACTCGCGCGCGCCTCCGGAACGAGCTTTCCGAGTGGGCGTTGCGGGTTACAATCGATCCCTAGATAGATAGAACAGAGCCCAGGAGGAAGGTTCCATGGCGTCATACGAGCGAATTGAAGTCGAGGCCAAGGGTCCCATCGGCCGCGTGACGATGAAGTGGGCCGAGAAGCGGAACGCCCTCTCGATTCAGATGATGCAGGAGCTGACCTCGGGTCTCCGGGAGCTCCATTCAAGGCCCGATGTCCGGGCCATCATCCTCGGCGCCGAGGGAAGCGTCTTCTCGGCTGGCCACTATCTCCCTGAGATGACCGGCAAGGACTTGACCCATCAGCGGCATGTGTTCTCGGTGTGCGTCGAGCTGATGGAGACAGTCCAGGGGATCGACAAACCGGTAGTGGCCGAGGTGCCGGGGACCGCGACGGCGGCCGGCTGCCAGCTCGTCGCGACCTGCGATCTGGCCGTCGCTTCCGAAGACGCGCGCTTCGCGACGCCGGGAGTCCGAATCGGTCTTTTCTGCAGCACCCCCATGGTCGCGGTGTCTCGCGCCATCGGCCGGAAGCGCGCGATGGAGATGCTGCTAACCGGGGACCTGGTCGACGCCGAGACGGCGATGGCGTGGGGCCTCTTGAATCGGGTCGTGCCGAAGGATCGGCTGCGGGAGGCCAGCGAGGAGCTGGCGCTGAAGGTCGCCGAGGCCAGCTCGTTCGTGGTCTCTCTCGGTAAAGGGGCCTTCTACACGCAGGTCGATCTCGATCAAAAGAAAGCGTACGAGTACACCCGCGAGGTCATGAGCATGAACGCGATGGCGGACGACGCCCAGGAAGGAATGACGGCGTTCCTGGAGAAGCGCAAGCCCTGCTGGACGGGCCGCTAGACCTCCCCGGAAAAGGAATCCTCCCTCCCTCGAGTTCTATTGCGCCTTTGCGTTTCGATTCAGTCCGAGGGTGTTTCCTCGCGCTCGAGGCGGTAGAAGGCGCCGACTTCCGAGCGGTGGAAGCCCTTCACGGCGTAGCCTCTTTCGAAGTAGGCGCCGAACAGCTCGCGGGTCTTGAGCCTCCAGTCGAGGGCGAGATCCATGTCCTCTGCCATGATCTTGTTGATGCTTTCCGGGATCTCGGCCAGGAGGGCGTCCTCGTCGATATCGAGATCGGCTTTCGCGGAGACCCGAAAGCCCGACGTCGCTGTCTCTGTCGCGTTCGCTCGAGGAAGGCTCTCCCAGGAGGGCCATCCGGGGAGCTCCCCGCGGAGCGCCTTCGTCACCCTCTCGCTCGACACCAGCCACTCAGCCTCGAATCGATCGGTGGGAAGGCTTCCATGGAGCGGGCTCTTGCTCTCACCATAGATGTTGACCCGGTACTTCCCGACGATGGCCGCGAGCCGGTTCACGTTCAAGTTCGCGTTCACCGCCTGGAGCGGGTCGAAAGTCCAGTTGACGAGCTCGATCCCCTGCTCGATCACGCGCTCCCGCTGAGCCCACTTGAGCTTCTCGCCCAGCCCCGACCCGCGGTGCTCTGGAAGGACGCCGAGCATGTGGGAGTGATGGAACACGCGCCCCCGGTCCCATCCGGAGAACCCGCAGACGAACCCCACCATCCGTTCGCGCTCGAACGCGCCGACGAGGATTCCCCCGTAGTGATGCATGGCGATGAGATGGAGCGGTGGAACCGCGTCGGCGGCGCTGAATCCCCAGACGTCGACCTGGAGCTGGGCGCAGGCCTCGTAGTCAAGCGGTTGCTCGAAATCGCGGATCTCGACCGGCACGGCGGAATGATATGGCCGGGACCGGAGGCGGTCAATCCGAGACGGCGGCTCCGCCTTTCCCGTTCGTCAGATCTTCTTCCGCCCGCCGCAGGAGGTTCGAAACCTCGCTACCGTCGGCCGGGAAGGTCGCCATTCCGAAGTCGAGGACGGGGATGATGGGAGGGAGCTCTTCTGAGGCGCGGAAGGGCTTCTTGGTCACCGCCTGCCGCATTCGCGAGACGATTCTCCCGCCGCCGTAGCGGTCCGATGCGAAGGCGGTCATCGCGATCATATCCCTCGAGGACATCATCCCGACGAGATCTACTTCCCGAAGCGACTCCATGGCCTGCTCGGCGACGTGCCACAGAACCGGCTCGCGGAAGTCCTTCCCGAAGAGCTCGATGATCTGTCCGAGATCCCCGACTCGGATCAGGATCAGAGTCAGCGGACGGTCCACCCTCTTGCACTTCGAAAGCTCACGCTTCAGCTCGGTGAGGAAGTCGGTCTCGTCGTAGATCGGAACCTCCCCGACTCGAAAGAGCGGCCGCCTCAGCGCCGCGGAGGAATCGGCCGGCGGGGTACTCTCTTCGTTCGGCTCCGTCTCGAGCTCCGCTGGTCGCGCGGCGAGATCCTCGAACGCCGCCGCCGGCTGCGCTTCCTGGAGGACGCGAGCGGCCGCTTCTTCGAGCGTCATCTCCTGCGTCCTCGAGTCGGCCTGAATCCAGGTAACCTCCTCGGCCTCGCTCGGAGGCGGAGGCGACCGGTCGAGCATCGTCGACGGCGGCGGCTCCTCGCCGGCGGTTTCAGCCGGGGGTGCTTCGCCGGTCTCGGGTGACGGGGCCGGCGCAGCGGAAGCGGGCGCGACGGCGACCGTTTCCGGTTCCGGCGGAACATCGCTCTGTGGGCTCTGTGGGCTCTGTGGGCTCTGTCGGATCTCTGGGCTCTCTGGAGGCTCGGGGGTTCGAGCCAGCTCGGGCTGCGGCTCGGGCGCGGGCTCTTGGGCCGTGGCTTCGGGTGCGGCGGCCTCCGGCTCTGCGACCACCGCAGGCGCAGGCGTCACTTCCTCAGCCGGCGCAGCGGGCGCTTCGAGCTCGGGCTTCGCCTCCTTGGCCTCGACTTTGAGGGGTTCGGGAGCAGGCGGAAGCTCAGCTGCTTTCGGCGGAGCCTCCGCCCGCGGAGGCTCGAGGACGATCGCAGTTATTTCAGCAGCGACTGCCACGCGAGCCACCGCTGCCTCGGCGACCGGCTCCACGGGCGGGGTCTCACGGACGTCGCGCGCCGCGGGCGCGATGCGAACGGTCTCCGGCTCCTCGACATCGCTTCGTCCGAAGATCCTGCCGAGCAAACCCCGCTTCTTGGGCTCGGCTGAAGCAGGAAGTCCAATCCTCTTCAGGAAGCTCGACTGAGGCATCCGCGTCTTTCGGGCCAGGAGCTGCACCACCAGACGCTGCAGCTCGGGAGGCCGAAAAGGCTTCGTGAGGAACGCGTCCGCCTTGAACTGCTGGATTGCCTCGTGACGGTACTGCTGCCTCAGGTACACGCCTGTGAGGATGAGCACCTGAGTTGCTTTGAGCTGGGGGTCTGATTTTATCTGTTTGCACAGATCGAAGCCCGAGAGCCCCGGGAGAAGCGCGTCGACGATCACCACGTCCGGCCGATGCCGATGGACGCTCGGCATGACCTCGTGAGGGTCCTTGATCGAGACCAGCTCGCTTCCGAGCGAGCGCAGGGTCCGTTCCACGGAAGCAAGGTCTTCCGCGTCATCGTCTACGATGAGAATAGAGGACTGCGCCTCAGCCATAGAACGCCCGTCATCTCGATTCGAGGCCGATTCGAGCCGGTTCGAGCCCGCGCACTTTCGGCGTCACGAGCCGAGCGATGTTCTCCCAATGGAAATTCCCAGCGAAATTTTACTCATCGAGCCCGGAGCGTTCTTGCCCCGGGCGACGGCACTCGTCCTCCGGGTTCCCGGAGAGGGGAAACGAGGCTCGGGTTGTTTCGAGTAAGTGTACCCTCCTTCCCCGCGGAATGCGACTCCAAGCGGGCGAGGCTGGCGAGGAGTCATGCCCGCGTTGAAAAGCTCACGAGCGCAGTGCTAGTCTGGGTCCCGGTGACGAACCCGAATCACGAAGGAACGGAGGGCCTTCGGGGCCGCGCATTCTCCCTGGCAGCCGGCGTCTCCGCCATCCTCGCCCTCGATCAAGCGACCAAGACCCTGGTGGCGAGCCGGCTCGTGCCCGGCGAGTCGATCGAGATCCTCCCCGGCCTCCTTCATCTCACCCTGGTGCGCAACACCGGGATGGCCTTCGGACTGCTCTCGGGTTTGGACATCCCCTTCAAATCTCTTCTGATGACTTCCTTGTCCCTCGCCGCCCTGGCCGCGGTGATTTACTACGCTCTCCGCTCCCCCCGCGGAGAAACGATGACCCATTTCGGCCAAATAGGGTTGATCTTCATTCTCGGAGGGGCCTTGGGCAATATCGTGGACCGCGCGCGCCTCGGCTTCGTCATCGACTTCGTCGACGTCTTCTACCGCGATACTCACTGGCCCGCTTTCAACGTCGCCGATTCGAGTATCTGCGTCGGGGTCGGCCTTCTGCTGCTCACGAGCCTGCGGCGGCACGAGCCCGCGCTCCGGGTCGAGCCCGAGGTCGCGGGCGTATCCGGGAGAGGAGAATCCTAGTCTTGTTTCCAAAGCTCTTCGATTTCGGTGAAGTGAGCCTCTTCGGGCTCCATTTCCACGCGGTCCTTCATACGTACGGCTTCCTCCTCGCCGCCGGATTCCTCATCGCGCTGAAGGTCGCGGCGGTTCGCGGACGTAAGGTCGTCGAAGCCAATCTGATAATGGACCTAGGCCTCTATAACCTGGTATCCGCCCTGGTAGGGGCCAAGCTCTTACTCCTGATCGTCGACTGGGAGCACTACCGGCACGACCCGCTGAGCCTCATCCGCTCCGGCGGCGTCTTCTATGGCGGCCTCGTGGCGGCGGTTCTGACCTCGATCTGGTTCTTCCGCAGACACCGGCTCTCGGTGTGGCTCATGACGGACATCCTGGCGCCGTCCGTCGCCCTGGGGCACGCCATCGGACGCCTCGGATGCTTCGCCGCGGGCTGCTGTTACGGGAAGCCCGCGAACCTGCCCTGGGCCGTGACCTTCACCGACGCCTACTCTCGAGAGATCGTCGGAGTGCCTCTGAACGTCTCCCTCCATCCGACGCAGCTCTACGAGTCGCTGGTGGAGTTCGCCCTCTTCGGCCTTCTCCTCTTTCTCGCGGGGCGGAAGAAATTCGACGGGCAGATCTTCTGGACCTACGTCTTCGGCTACTCCTTCGCGAGGTTCGTCATCGAGTTTTTTCGAGGCGATCTCGAGAGAGGGTTCGTTTTCGGAGGCGCCCTCTCCACCTCGCAGGTCATCGCACTCCTTCTGGTGGTGGCCGCGTGTTTCGCCCTCTTGACCCTTCGCCGGCTCCCTCAGAAGCGAACCGCCTGAAGCTTCATGCCCCTCTGTAACGATGAGCCCCGACAAGGAGCGGAAGGAGAGCTTCATGGTGGAAGACTCGGGCAAGGGAGAGCGGATCGACGTCGCTGTGACCCTGCGCATACCGGACGTGAGCCGCGCTCAAGCGAAGCGCTGGATCGAGGAGGGCCGGGTCACTGTCGACGGCAGGCCCGTACGGGCGTCCCGGATCTGCCGCGGAGGAGAGCGCGTCGAGGTCAGAATCCCGCCCCCCGTGCCCGCGACCCCCGTCCCCGAAGCCATTTCTCTCGACATTCTCTACGAGGACCGGCATATCGTGGTGGTCAACAAGGCGGCGGGCATGGTGGTTCATCCGGCGCCGGGCCACGCTTCCGGCACGCTCGTGAACGCCCTCCTCGCCCATAGCACCGATCTGAGCGGGATCGGGGGCGTGATGCGCCCGGGGATCGTCCATCGGCTCGACTCCGGCACTTCGGGGGTGCTGGTGGTCGCGAAGAACGACCGCGCCCATCGGTCTCTTCAGGCTCAGTTCCAGAAGCGATCGGTCTCGAAGGTCTATCTGGCTCTCGCGCACGGAACGACCCCCGAGAAGCTCGCGATCGATCGCGCTATCGGCCGCGACGTCTCTCACCGGACGAAGATGTCGAGCCGGACACGGTCGCCGCGAGAGGCGAGAAGCGACGTGAAGCGGCTCGAGATGCTGCCCGGTTGCTCCCTCCTCGAGGTCCGCATTCTCACCGGAAGAACGCACCAGATCCGCGTGCACCTGAGCGAGGCGGGTCATCCCGTAGTGGGAGACCGCGACTACGGCTCCCCGAGCAAAGCGATTCGCCCGCTCCGGGACTTCGCGCGGCCGGCGCTCCACTCTCTTCGCCTCGGGTTCGTGCATCCGGAAAGCGGCGAGGCCAAAAGCTACGAGGCACCTCTTCCGGACGACTTCCGTCGTCTGTTGGACCAGCTCCGTGCAATTCGGGACGGGAAGACAATACAAGGGGGATAAGGGGATGGGAGGGGATAAGGGGATGAAATGTTTTTTTTCTTATCCCCCTATCCCCTCCATCCCCCTATCCCCCTTCTTACACCAGGATCCATGCGAAAACTGACGAACAGCCTCGTCGCCGGGCAGTTCATGGCGCTTCTTTCGACGGAGCTCCTGTTCCTGATGAATCCCGAGGTGTCGCACACCTGGACGAGCGTCCTCTCGGTTTTTGGGGTGTTCGCCATCACCTATGGGATCGCTGCCGGAGTCGCTTTCTGGCTGCTCCTTTCCCTCGCGGAGGTCGTTCGCGGAAAGCCGCTCTTACCCGCGTGGCTTTCGTTGCGCGTTCTCACGTGGCTCCTGGCTTTGAGCCTCGCCGCCGCAGCCGTCCTCTTCTGGCACAACCTCGTGAACCTCCGCCCCTATCTTCCTTCGGAGACGCGGAGCCTTCTCGCCGTCGCCGCGACCATCGTTTCCACGGCCGCGGCCGCGTTCTTCGTCATGGGTCTCTTCCACTACTCGTTCGGCCGAAGAGGAGCGGTCGTAAGCGGCCTGCTCTCGACCGTCACGCTCGCCGCCGCGGTGACGATTCCCCTTCTCCTGCGGTCCCGGCCCGCACCCGAGGCCTCGATTCCGCAGGTGCCCCTGAAGGACGTGCCGCTCGCGCGGAAGGTGACTCTCATCGGAATCGAGGGGGCCTCGATGTCTTACGTGCTCGGCGCGGTCGCCGAGGGAACGCTTCCGAACTTCGCACGGCTCATCGAGTCGGGAGCCTCGGGGGCGCTGCGGACTCTCTATCCCACCGAGTCCCTCGCGGTCTGGACGAGCATTGCCACGGGAAAGCTTCCGCGTCAGCACGGGCTCAAGGGCTTCTATCGCTATCGCTTTCCCGGAGTCGAGACGCCTTTCTCCCTCCGCCCTCGAGGGCTCGACTTCCGAAGCCTCGATCGCCTGGGACTGGTGCAGCGGAGCGCAACGACTTCGGCGCTCCGCCGCACCCAGTCGTTCTGGACGATCCTGAGCGGCTTCGGGGTCGACGTGGGACTCGTTCGCTGGTGGGGGAGCTATCCCGCGGACGAGGTCCAGGGATTCGTCGTCTCCGAGTACTTCCATCGGCAGGTGCGGGAGAAATTCGAGCCGCCTCTCCCCCATTTGACCTATCCCGAGGAGCTGTTCTCGCGATTGAGCTCCGAGGTCGTATTCCCCGATTCGATCGACGAGGAAACGATCGAGCGTTTCGTCGACACCTCGGTTCACCTCGAGGACGACGATTTTCCCTGGAGGGCCGAGCTCACCCGCGCCCTCGCCGACGACCTGACATATCAGAGAATCGGGAGCCGGCTCCGCGAGGAGTTCCAGCCGGAGGTCTTTGCGACGTATTACTTCGGGCTCGACGGGATCGGCCACTACTTCACGCGATATCAAAAGCCCGAGGAGTTCGGCGACGTGAGCGACGCCGAGATTCGCCGCTACGGACGGGTGGTCGCGTCCTACTATCGGCACCTCGACACCCTCGTCGGCGAGTACATGCAGAAGCGCGCGGCGAACGAGACCATCGTGATCCTGTCGGGACACGGGATGGACGCGCTGTCCCTCGCGCGCCGCATCATTGCCCCTCTCCAGGGGAGCCCGCACCTCTCCGGAATCCACGAGAACGCCCCCGACGGCCTTCTCATCCTCAACGGCGCCGGGATCGCCTCGGGAAGGAAGCTCGAGGGCGCATCGGTCGTCGACGTGGCGCCGACGCTCCTCTATCTCATGGGGCTTCCCCTGGGACAGGACATGGATGGAAGCCTCCTGACCGACGTCCTCGACGACGAGCTCAAGAAAAGCCAGCCGGTGACGTTCATCTCGTCCTATCGCAACTTCCTCATCGAGTCCTATCCGGAAGACTGGCTCCTCGAGGGCTCGCCGCTCGATGCGCTTCCCGGGCTCCTGGAAAGCGCCGAGTAATCCAAGATACGATGCGCGCTCGATACTGATGAAGCCGAAGCCGAGGGTCGTCATGGATAGCGGGACGTTCCAAGCGACGCTCGACCGCCTCGCGTCCGAGATCGTCGAAAGGACCCGCGGGCTCGAAGGGAGCCTCGCTCTCGTCGGGATCCGCACCCGCGGCGTTCCCCTGGCGCGCCGCATCGCCCAGGGCATC
>Ga0184637_10001397_pt1 | contig 16379 bp, 18 predicted proteins | sample PLM3_127_b2_FD_133143 | JGI IMG/M metagenome (GOLD analysis project Ga0184637, IMG submission 133143) | Groundwater sediment microbial communities from an aquifer in East River, Colorado, USA - PLM3_127_b2 | ecosystem: Environmental > Terrestrial > Soil > Riparian zone | place: USA: East River...
CCGCTGCTCCAACTGCGCGACGTACCGCCGTTGCGCGTCCTGAGGCGCAACATGGAGCCGCCGCCGCTCGCCTACACGATCACCTACGGTTTCGCGATCGGGGCAATCCTGCTCATGCTCGTGTGGGTCGTGCGTGACGGCAGCCTCGTGTTGGGCGTTGCCGCGGGTATGGCCGGAACAATGCTCGCGTTGCTCGGTGCGGGATGGCTGCTCGTCAAGTCACTGGCGCGCTTTCGCGGCGGTGTCGGTGTCGCGTGGCGCTATGGACTCGCCAATATCGCGCGCCGCGGCCGCGAGAGCATCGTGCAGATCGTCGCCTTTGGACTCGGCCTGATGGTGCTGTTGCTGCTTGCGGTGGTGCGCACCGATCTCTTGGAAGACTGGCGCGCGAGCTTGCCGGAAAACGTACCCAATCACTTCCTCATCAATATCCGCCCGACAGAACAGCAGGCGGTGCGCGAGTTCTTCGTGTCGCGCGGCGTGGCGGAACCCAGGCTCTACCCGATGATCCGCGCCCGATTGACGACCATCAATGGCCGGCCGACCAGCGAGCTCTCCTTTGAATCGGGTCGCGCACAGAATTTCGCCGAGCGCGAACAGAACCTGACGTGGGCGAGCGCGCCGCAGGCGGACAACAAGATCGTCGCCGGCCGCTGGTGGAACGAGAGCGACGCGGGGCGGGCGCTGGTGTCGGTCGCGACCGACTTTCAGGAAGAGCTCGACCTGAAGCTGGGCGACCGGCTCACCTTCGATGTTGCCGGCGAGACCCTCGAGGTCGAGATTGCGAACGTGCGCGAAGTGCAATGGGACAGCTTCCAGCCGAATTTCTTCCTGGTGTTGCCGCCGGGACTGCTGGATCAGGCTGCGGGCTCATACATGACCAGCGTCTATCTCGATGCCGAGCAGCGGCGCTCGCTCGTGCAGCTCGTGCGGCAGTTTCCGAGCGTGTCGATCTTCGACCTCGACGCGCTGCTCAGACAGGTGCGCGACGTCATGGACAAGGCGTCGCTCGCGGTTCAATACGTATTCCTGTTCACCTTGCTCGCGGGCATCACGGTGCTGCTCGCCGCTATCCAGGCAACACGCGACGAGCGCCGTTACGAAAGCGCGATGCTGCGCACGCTCGGAGCCACCCGGCGTACGGTTCTGCAAGGAGTCGCGGCCGAATTCGTGGCGCTTGGACTGCTGTCGGGCTTGCTGGGGGCACTGGGCGCGACGGTGGCCGGCTACTTCCTTGCCACGCGACTCTTCAACCTCGAGTACTCGTTCGATCTGTGGGTGTGGACCGTGGGACTTGGATTCGGCGTGTTGGTCGTGGGTGTAAGCGGCACGCTCGCGACCCGCTCGGTCATCAATCATCCGCCAGTCGCCACACTACGGCAGAACTAAACCGCGCTAGCTGGTGACTCGCACCGTCATCCAGCCCACGGGCACTGACCCGCCGCGCAAAGGCAGCCCCTCGATCACCACCTTGTAATCACCCGGGCGCAGTGCCGAGCTGTTGACGATCAGACGCAGATTGCCGTTCGAGTCACGCAGCAGATTGTGGATGGTGCCGCCGCGGCCCTGGTCCTTTTTGTCGATCGTCAGCCGGAAAGCGTTGTAGCGAGCGTAAGAAACGTTGACCAGCAGCTCGACCAGCTCGGCAGTGTCCTTTAGCTGCAGTCTTACCGAGGCCCGGTTCGTCGGGGCACGGTCCGGAGTCACCTTGATCGTACGAGTGCGCGTCGGCGCCTGGAGTGATCCGCTCTCTACGCGCTGTTCGAGTGACGTAATCCTCTCACCACGCTCGGCGTAACGGTCCGCGAGAACCCAGAGACTGGTCGTGAGCGCAACAGCAAGCGCCCCAAGTCCGGCGGTGACTTCAACTCGACGCCACCATGCGGACTTCGGTTCCTGCGATCCGGGGGAATGTCCGCTCGCCTCCAGCAGGCGCATTCCGGCATGCAGACGTTCGGAAAGCTTGATGTCGTCGAGCACCTCCGGGTGATCGCGACAGTAGCTTTCAAAGTCCTGCACGCCCTTGAACGGCAGCTTGCCGGTGAGATAGCGCTCGACGATCTGGTTCTTCTCGATGAACTCGCGATCCATGAGCCCCTCCCTCGAGGCGCCGGCATTTGCTCACACTTTACCCGAGGATTCCAGTATCTTGCGTTAACCCCGGACGCTCGGATGTGCGTTCAATTCTGCGGGGCACACTTCCTGGAGGGGTCATGTTGCGGAGAGTAGCGCGAGGACGCCGTGCGCCGGGTTGCCCGGCAACTGCATTGATCAGCGGTTTGGCGTTGTCGGCAGCTTTTGGCATCGGCGCACAAGCCGCCGAACGTGAAGACACGTCGATCACCATTTACAGCTCCGCGCAACCCGGCGCAGTGCCACCGGAGCTTTACCGTCCGGTGCAGGGAATGGGCATGCCGAACGGTCTCGGTGTCCCCGGGTACGCAATCGTGCGCCATGAACGCCCGGTCACTCTTGCAGCCGGTCGCGGCAACGTGCGTTTCACCGATGTCGCCGCGCTGATCGATCCGACCACGGTGCAGTTCAGCTCTCTCACCGATCCGGACAACACACGTGTGCTGGAACAGAATTTCCAGTTCGACCTAGTGAGCACGCAGAAACTTCTCCTCAAGTTCATCGACAAGCCGCTCACGCTTGAGCGCATTGTCGGCGACGAGATCAAGACGCTTTCGGGCACGCTCCTGAGCGCGGCGGACGGGCTTGTCCTGCGCGGCAGCGATGGCCAGATCTACGCGGCGCGCGACTACAGCAACATCCGCTTCCCGGAATTGCCGGGCGGCCTGATCACTCGCCCGACGCTGGAATGGGATGTTGCCGCCAAGCGCGGCGGGGAGCACCGCACGCGTGTGTCGTATCAGACCGGCGGCGTGACCTGGTGGACGGACTACAACCTCATCTTCAGCGAGGGCAGCGATGCCAACTCCGGACTGCTCGACGTGGGCGCGTGGGTGAGCATCATCAATCAATCCGGCGCGAGCTACCCGAATGCGCGCCTCAAGCTCATCGCGGGTGACGTGCAACGCGTGCAACCGCCACAGCCTGCGCTTCACAAGAATCGTGCGATGGAAGCGATGGCCGTTGCCGCCGACGAACGTGGCTTCGACGAGAAGGCTTTCTTCGAATTTCACCTGTACACGCTCGGCCGGCGCACCACGCTGCCCGACAATTCTACCAAGCAGATCGAGCTCTTCGACGCGGCGCGAAAGGTGCCGGCACGGAAGACGCTCGTCTACTACGGCCAGGGCCCGATCGGCTACTGGTATCCGGATCCCCTCGTCGACCGCGACTACGGCAATCAGTTGAACCGCAAGGTCGATGTGTATCTCGAGTTCAAGAACGAGGAAAGAGTCGGTCTCGGTATTCCGCTTCCGGCCGGTCGCATCCGCGTCGCGCAGGCGGACAAGGCGGATGGCAGCCTCGAGTTCATCGGTGAGGACGTCATCGATCACACGCCCAAGGATGAGCAGGTGCGCGTCAAGCTCGGCTCTGCTTTCGACGTCGTGGGCGAGCGCCGACAGGTGGATTTCAGCGTCAACACCACGGCCAAGTGGCTAGAAGAGGAAATCGAGGTCAAGCTGCGAAACCACAAGACGGAGGCGGTTACGGTCATCGTCAAGGAAAACCTCTATCGCTGGAGCAGCTGGCAGATAAAGACGAGCACGCACCGCTACGACAAGGAGGACGCACGCACGATCCACTTCCCGGTGACGGTTGCGAAGGACGGCGAGACCATCGTGCGCTATCGGGTGCGTTACAGCTGGTGAAGGAGAGCGGGCTAGAACCGGAAGGTGACGCCGGCATTCGCCTCGACTTGCCACATTAGGCTGCCCGAGGCGCGGAACAGGCAGACGGCGCCGCCGCTGCTGACGCAGAACACCTCGGTCTGGGAATTGAAGACCGTAAAGAAGGCGCGCCCTTCGAGCTTGATCGCCCAGTTGTCATTCAGAAACCACTTCACTCCGCCACCGAAAGTGAGTGAAAATTGTGTCTCCGAATCGAGATCACCGTCCGGGCTGAAGCGTGTGGCACCCAGCGTGCCAACGGCGTAGGGCGTGTATTTCGGTTGTGGGTACTCTGCAACCCCGCCGATCTGAAAGTATTCGACATCGACATCGAATGATGGGGTGACGTCCTCGATCTCGGTGGACTGTCTGCTGTAGAAGACTTCCACCATTCGACCTGGCGCGTATTCAACGTCGACCGCGAGCCCGTAGCTGGCAGCCTCCTTCACGTCCATATCCTTGTCGGTGACGGCATCTGTGAATTCGCCACCGAAGCGATATCCCACCATCGGGGAAATTTCGACCTCCACGGCAGAAGCAATCGTGGGGAAAATCAGGCCCGCACCGAGCAGTGCGGCAGTTAGTCGGTAGCGCAATTCGAGTTTCATCGTCACTCCTTTGATCCACTGACTTTAGTGGATGAGTCGCTTCGCCCTCTGCGGGTTCCGATTCCGGCCGCCTCGGGCATAAAATGTCCGCCGAAAGCCTTCACGGGAGGGAGTTTGCCATGATTCGTCGAGTCGTCGCTTGTGCTCTCGCCGCGCTGCTCGTTATCGCCGTTGCGGCTTGCGCCACCCGGGTACCCGCGCCTTCAACGGCACCGCCGTCCAAACTCCAGGCTCCCCTGTTCGACGATCTGGGCAGCTACAGCGTTCCGATCACGACAGACGAGCCTCTTGCGCAGCGCTTTTTCGATCAGGGACTGATGCTGACCTTTGGCTTCAATCATGCCGAGGCCGGCCGCTCATTCCGCGAAGCCGCGCGCCTCGATCCCGAATGTGCCATGTGTTACTGGGGTATCTCGTTCGTGCTCGGACCAAACATCAACATGCCGATGTTTCCCGAGGCCGTGCCCGAGGCCTACCGCGCGGTACAGAAAGCGTCCGAGCTGGCTCGCAATGCAAGCCCACGCGAGCAGGCACTGATCGGCGCGTTGCTCAAGCGCTATGGTCCGCAACCGGTCGATGACCGCTCGGCGCTGGATCGCGCATTCGCCGATGCCATGCGCGAGGTCGCACGCCAGTTTCCCGACGATCATGAGGTGCAGACCTTTTTCGCCGAGTCGTTGATGGATCTGTCGCCGTGGGACTATTGGTCGGCGAACAGCGAACCCAAGCCCGCGACCGTCGAGCTTATTGCAGCACTGGAGCGCGTCCGGGCGGCAAATCCGGATTACGTCGGCGCCAATCATCTTTACATTCATGCGATCGAGGCTTCATCCAATCCCGGGCGCGCCGAGGATGCGGCAGACCGACTGGCGCCAGCGGTACCGGGCGCAGGGCACCTCGTGCACATGCCTTCACACATCTATATCCGCGTGGGGCGCTATTACGACGCGTCGGTGGTCAACATCAAGGCCGGTGAGGCTGATACGTCATATATCGCGCAATGTCAGGCGCAAGGCGTCTATCCGCTGCTCTACCATCCGCACAACTGGCACTTCCTGTGGGCGGCGGCGACGTTTGCAGGCAAGCAGGAATGGGCCGAGCGCGGTGCACTCAGAACGCGCGAGCTCATGGGCACCCATCAGCATGACGATCCGATGTTTGGTCCGTACATCCAGCATTTCTGGCTCACGCCGCTCTACCACCAGGTTCGATTCGGCGAATGGGATGCGATTCTGGCGTCTGCGGAGCCGCAGAATCTTCCGTACCCACGCGCTATCTGGCACTACGCGCGCGGCATGGCATACGCGGGCAAAGGCGATCTGAATGCTGCCACGCGTGAGCTCGATGCGATGGACGAGTACGTCGATGATCCCGCGTTGGCGATAGTGCAGGTCTCTGTGCGCAACAACGCACAACAACTGGGATCAATCGCGCGTCTGGTGCTCGAAGGCGACATCGAGGCGCGGCGCAAGAACTACGACGACGCGATCCGGATCCTGGGCAAGGCCCGCGAGCTCGAAGACCAGCTGGGTTACAACGAGCCCGAAGATTGGCACTACCCGGTGCGACAGATCCTCGGAGCCGTGCAGCTCGAGGCGGGCAGGGCCGCCGATGCCGAGCGCAGTTATCGTGAGGAACTCGCTCATCACGTCGACAATGGCTGGTCGCTGCTTGGATTGCAGCAGAGCCTCATCGCTCAGGGACGAATGAGCGAGGCCGCCGCCGTCGGACAGCGTTTGAAAGTTGCGTGGGCCCACGCTGACACACGCCTCACGACGTCCGCCATTCGTTAGGACTTTGCGTCGCAGATCGGCACAACTCTCACTGCATGATCTTGAAGGTCACGCCAAACCGTCCCCACGCGGCAATGGCTTGGCCGTCCAATCGCGCCGGAACGAATCGCCAGTCGCGCAGCACATGCTCGACCGCCGCCGTGTCGAGCCGGGGATAGCCACTGCTTTGCACAACCCGCACCTCGGCGGCGCTTCCGTTCTCCAGGATGAGCACGCTGACCAGGACCCTTCCTTGCTCTCCCAGTCGCTTCGAGGTCGGTGGATATTGCGGCGTGACGTTCGAGTGTTCACGGTCGATGCGAGGCGGGACCATCGTTGCCGTGGGTGATGCCGGAATGACGCGTGGCGGTACTGAAGCGACAGCCAGCGAGATGGCGTTGCCACTCTCGGTAGGGAGATCTATCGCGATTTCCGGTGCGGGCACGGTGTCCACGGGAACGGCGCGGAGCTGCGGTGGTGGCGGCGGCTTCCGTGGTTCGATGTTCGGCTCATCGATCAGCGTTGCTTCGATCGGACCCGCAGCCGAACCGGCCAACGAATGCGTCAAGCCCGTCTGCAGCACGTAGAGCGCTACGAGATGCAGGGCTACGACGGCGGTTACGCTCAGCAAAGAGCGACTATCTACGACGGGCTGGACATAGCTCATGGCTCCTCCCGCACGCAGTGTGCTATGAGTGAAGTAGCCTAGGCTCGATGCGTACCGAGCGCATTCAGACCTCTTGAGGCCGTGTTAAATAAAGCTGAAGTAGCTGGGAATGAGTTAGGGAGGACAGCATGAAGCGCGGAATCGTTGCCTTGATCGGCATGCTTGCGGCGATGGAGGGCTCTATCGCGGCGGAGCCACGTGGACTTGCTTCGTTCGAGGCTCTAGACGTCGACAAGGATGGTCTGATTACCGTGATCGAGTCGAAAGCCGACAAGCGTGTCGCGGCCCACTTCTCGACGGCAGATAAGAACCAGGACGGCTATCTCACCCGGGCCGAATTCGACGCCATTCCGAAGTCGTAGTCGCGCACGCTCACAGCGGAAACACAACGCCGGCCAGGCTTTGGCGGCGTTCGGCGAGGCTCATGCGACGCCACGAATGCTTGTTTGCATCATCCGTCCGCAGTTCGCGCTCGGTGACCATCTGGGGCGGCGCGCTGGGTCGTCGCCAAGTGCGGGCGATCCGGCGCGTCTGCCCCCGAGTCAGCAGATCGACGATCGCGTTCACGACTCGGGTGTCGTGCGATAGCTCGCTGTGGTTTTCGCGCACATAGTACGTATCGATTCCATCAAGTAACGCCAAGTCGACGGGGACGGTGCCGTCACCCTCGGTCGTCACCTGATACACGAACGCACCACTTCGCAAGCTGAGTCCGGTAATGGTGGGTTGATCGATCCCCGCGATCAGCGTGAAACGCTCATCGGGTGATGCAAGCTGCCGGCGGACGCGCAACGCCAATTCAAGCAGAGTGTGTCGCGGAGCGCGTGAATCGCTCGGCCATATCGCGGGATCGTAGAGATCGGGCGCGGCGCATCGCTCACGCGCTGGCAACAACTGGTAGAGCCCTGGAAACGTCGCGAAGACGTGTTGCGCATGGGTCTCGGCGTCGTGGAGATGGTCGAGCTGCGCGATTCGTCGCACAGGCGGATAGGCACCACGCAGGGCGAGTACCGGGGCGAATGAACCGTAGTTCGGTGTCGCAATCATGATGAGCCGCTGAATGCGATGATCGCGGTCGTGCGTCATCGCGGCGCGCGCCACAAGGCCTCCCATGCTATGCGCGACCAGAGTGAGTGCTGCCGTCCGGTCGCGGCGAATCCGTTGCAGCAGCTCGCGCCCCAGCGTGTCGATGCTTAGGCGCCAGTCGTAGGGGTGAAAGTCGACGTCGAAACCGGCGATCTCGAGCGCGAGCTTGAGCTTTAGATACTTGAAGAGCTGCACGCCGAGTGCGCGCACCGGGCGCCGGCCGGGCAGAATCAGCGTCGCCAGTCTGCCCGACTCGATAGCGAGCGGATCGATCCAGACCACGTCATCACGCTTCCTTGCGCGTGCTCTATACCCGAGCTGTGAGCCCATGATTCCCGGTAGCACGAGCACACGTGGTCCGCGAGACCGCGCTCGGCTGGTGGCTTGGATGGCCAGGAAGCGCAGCTCGCGATACAGAGTTTCTCCCAGGTAGCCCTGCAATCGCTGACGGCCGGTGCCCGCGATCAGACGTGCCCGCAGCTCGGACTCCGGTAGGTTGAAGTCCTCGGCCGCTTCCGGGGGAGGGCGCAATTTGTGCGTCTTGCTCACGCGTCTTAGGGTTTTTCCCTACTTTACAGAACTTTGACAGTTACCAATCCCAAGTGCATGGATCTCTTTTGCCGCCAATGTGATGCGCGTCTTTTCTAATTGCCTGCGGAACGCTAATCTGCGTCCACCCAAAAACAACTATTAGAATCCCTCGCCGTATGCCGCATACGCCTGCGTGGTATCCGGGTAAGCCAGACGCCTCGATCGAAGACGACGCCGACACGCTCGAGCTGCTCGCGCTCGACACCTCCAAGGCGGCTACGTCCAAGACCACGGTGACCTGTCCGTCGTGCGGTTTCCGCAAGGACGAGACGATGCCGGAAAAAGGGAGCGTCTACTTCTATACCTGCACCCATTGCAACAAAGTGCTCACGCCGATCTTCGGCGATTGCTGCGTGTTCTGTTCCTACGGCAGCGTGATGTGCCCGGACGAGCAGAAGCGCGCTCTGAGCGAAGCCAGCGAATCGATCCGACGCTTCGTCGGCGACCTTGGTTCGGGCGGCGAACCCGAGAAATAACGCTCGGTTCAGTGTCGCGACGACGCGGCGATCACGTCACACACAGCCTTGATCGCCGGAACGCGCGCGCTGCTGCGACGCCAGACCGCTCCCACCTGACGCTGCGGTACGGGCTTGGCAAACGGGCGCACAACCAGGCTGCGCGCGTCTCCGTAGGGTCCGTGGGTTGCCATTTCCGGCAACAGCGTGAGGCCGTGGCCCGCCGCCACCATCTGCCGCAACGTTTCGAGACTCGTGGCACGATAGTCGCTCGATTCATGCACACCCACGCGTGCGCACACTTCGAGCGCCTGGTCCCGCAGGCAGTGGCCATCCTCCAGCAGGAGTAGTGTCTCGCCATCGAGATCGGCGGGCTTGAGTGCTTTCTTCTTTGCCAGCGGGTGGGCGGAATTGAGCGCAACGGCAAACGCCTCCTCAAACAACACGCGCGATTCAAGACCGTCGAGTTTGACCGGCAACGCCAGGATTCCCAGGTCGATCGCACCCGAACTCAGGCGTTCGAGCAGCACCGCGGTCTGATGTTCGAACAGGAACAGCCGGAGTCGCGGCAGGGCCTTGCGCAGCTGCGGCGCAACCCGCGGCAGGAGATAGGGGCCGATCGTGGGGATCAGCGCCACCTTGAGCGTTCCGGACAACGGGTCGCTTCCGTGTCGCGCCAGCGTCACAATCTCGTCGCTGTCCTCGAGAATCCGCCGTGCGCGCGCCACCACCTGTTCGCCCGCCTCGGTGAGCGCGATCCGCCGCGGCTGACGTTCAATGAGCTGTACCCCCAGGTAGTCCTCGAGCTTGCGCAACTGGGCGCTCAGCGTCGGCTGGCTGACGAAGGATCGGCGCGCCGCACGGCCGAAATGACGCTCGTCCGCGACCGCGACCAGGTAACGCAGGTCCTTTAGCTTGAGATCGCCCACGGCGCCAATATACGCCATCTATCGAAACAATCGAAACAATCGATTGGAGCTTGCACCGTCCGGCTGTCATCCTGCGCGCCATTCGATCAAGGCTGCTGAAGCTGACAGGAGTTGAACATGCTGGGCATTGGACAGAAGTTCCCCGAGTTCTCGCTCACCGGGGTGGTTTCCAACGATCTCACGAACGCCTTCAAGCCGTTCTCCACCGCGAGACTCAAGGGTAAGTGGAAGGTCGTCTTCTTCTGGCCGAAGGACTTCACCTTCGTGTGCCCGACGGAGATCGCCGGTTTCGGCAAGCTCAACAAGGAATTCGAGGCGCGTGACGCGCAGGTGCTGGGGGTCAGCACCGATTCCGAGTTCGTGCATCTCGCCTGGAGGCGGGAGAAGGACGAGCTAAAGTCGCTGCCGTTTCCGATGCTTTCGGACATCAAGCGCGAGCTCGCCACAGCGCTCGGTATTCTCGACCCGGAAGCAGGTGTCGCGCAGCGCGCCACCTTCATCGTCGATCCGGAAGGTGTGATCCGCTTTGTGTACGTTACGGATCTCAGCGTCGGCCGCAGCCCGGAAGAAGTGTTGCGCGTGCTAGATGGCCTGCAGACCGATGAGCTGTGCCCCTGCAACTGGAAGAAGGGCGAGGAAACGCTCAAGGCCGCCTGATCTGGTTCATCCGTCCGCGCCCGCGTTGCTGTCCAGACCCCCCTTTGGGCGCTCGCGGGCCGCGTGACGGTTTCTCGCTGCGGAGTGATCTCATGACACTCGACATACTGAAAGACTCGATTCCCGACTACGCCCGCGATCTCAAGCTCAATCTCGGCACGGTGCTCACGCCGCAAGGTTCGCCGGGTCTGAGCGAGACGCAGATCTGGTCCGTGGCGTTCGCAACCGCGATCGCGGCACGCAACGTGGAGTTCGCGCGTGCGATAGAAACCCTGGCCAACGAGAAGCTCGATACCGCGCATCTCACCGCCGCGCGTTCGGCCGCAGCCATCATGGGCATGAACAACGTGTACTACCGCTTTCTGCATTTGGTTGAAGACGGTGAGTACCAGACTCTGCCGGCAAGGCTGCGGATGAACGTCATCGGCAATCCGGGCATCGATCGCGACGATTTCGAGCTGCTTTCGCTCGCGGTTTCGGCGGTCAACGGCTGCGGGCTGTGCATCAAGGCGCACGAGCGGAAACTCCGCAAGCATGGAACGAGCCGGGAATCGATTCAAAGCGCGGTGCGCATCGCATCCACCATCCACGCCGTGGCCGGCACACTCGAGTTCGAGCGCGCCGCCTGAGCGAACCCAGCTGCCCGGCGTCGGCATTCGGCGACGGGTTTTCGAGCGGAAGTGCTCCGCTATACTCGGTGCATGCCCGGCTCGATCAAACGACTGTCTGCTGGCGCCGTCGTCGTGCGTACAACGCCGCTGGGAACGCGATTCCTGCTGCTGCGCTCGTTCGATCATTGGGACTTTCCCAAGGGCTTGGTTGAGAGCGGCGAGGAGCCGATGACCGCCGCTCTGCGTGAAGTGCGCGAAGAAACCACAGTGAACGACCTGACGTTTCCGTGGGGCGACGTGCACACCGAGACCGGGCCTTACAGCCGCGGTAAGACCGCTCGCTACTACCTCGCGCAGACCACCACCGAGCTCGTCAGCCTGCCCGTCAATCCTGAGATCGGCAGGCCCGAGCATAGCGAGTATCGCTGGGTCGACTACGGCACCGCCGTGCGCCTGGTTTCCGATCGCGTGCGACCGGTCCTCGAATGGGCCGCCGAGGTATTGAAGAAGGCGCCCGACTGAGCTATTGAGTTGGCATGTTCCGGATCGTGTGGGAGTTCGATGCCAACCCTGAGCGGGTAAACGAGTTCGAGCTCGTGTACGGATCGTCGGGCAAGTGGGTCGAATTCTTCAGGCGCAGCACCGACTACGTGAGCACGGAGCTGTTTCGCAGCACCGATTCACCGACGCGCTTTATCACTCTCGATCTGTGGCGTTCACGCGCCGGCTACGATGCTTTCCGCAAGGAATACGCGCAGGAATACGCACGGCTCGACGAGCAATGCGAAACGCTCACGGCCCATGAGCGCATCCTCGGCATGGTGGACGACGGCAAGTAGCGTTCACACGACGCGGCCACGCCGACCGCCGCGCAGGAAATCCTCGATATTGGCCGCCATCTCATCCAGGCATCGTTGCCGCGACTCGCGTGCTGCCCAGGCGGTATGAGGCGTCAGAATGAGATTGGGAATACCCGACGCCAACAGCGGGCTGCCGTCACGCGGCGGCTCCTGAGGTAACACGTCGATCGCCGCGCCACCGATACGCCGCTGCCGCAATGCCTCGGCCAGTGCTTCGACATCGATCAATGCACCGCGCGCCGTATTGATGATCACGGCATCGGGTTTCATCAGCGCCAGCTCACGCGCGCCGATCATCCCTGTTGTCGCCGGTGTGAGCGGGCAATGCAGGCTCAACACATCGATCTGCGCTAGCAGTTCGTGCAGATCCACGCGGCCCTCCTGGCGCTCTCCGCCTGGGCGGTTGGCGACCAGCACGCGCATGCCGAACGCTTCCGCGGTCCGCGCCACTGCCCGCCCCAGCACGCCAAAGCCCACGATGCCGAGCGAACGTCCTTTGAGCTCTCGAATCGGCTGGCGCAGCATCGTGAACTGGGTGCTCGCAGCCCATTCCTCGCGTGCCAGGCGCTCGTATTCGCGCAGGCCATGCGTGAGCGACAGCAATACAGCGAAGACGTGTTGCATGACGGAGGGCGTGCAGTAGTCGCGGATATTGCAGACTGCGATTCCGAGGCGCCGCGCTGCCTCGAGATCGACATTGTCGGTACCGGTGGCGGCAAGCGAGATCAGCTTGAGTGCCGGGCTTGCGTGCATCGCTGCGGTAGTCATCGCTATCTTGTTGATGAGCACGACTTCGGCAGTGCGTGTGCGGTGGGCGACTTCCTCATCGCTCGAAACGTCGAACAGCTCCAGCGCCGGCAAGCACTGGCGCAGCCGCGAAACGTCGAGATCGCCGCTGCTGGCCGTGGCAAAATCGAGAAACACGGCTTTCATGGTGTGGTCGCTTTTTGACACGTGTTGTGCGCCCTGATCGTCGGTCCGGGACCGGAGATGAGAGTACACGCAACGTCATGAACCAACACACACGCAGCAACGTCGTCATCGTCGGTGCGGGATTTGCGGGGCTCAACGCCGCCAAGGTGCTGAGCAACCACGCCAGCATCGAAATCACATTGATCGACCGGCTGAATCATCATCTGTTCCAGCCGCTTCTCTATCAGGTCGCGATGGCCGCGCTCAGCCCGGCCGACATTGCCGCGCCAATCCGCAGCATCCTGTCGAAGAGCCGCAACGTTCGCGTCCTGCAGGGATCGGCGCAGGCGGTCGACGTTGCGGCCCGAAAGCTGGTCACGGATGGCGGTGATTTTAGCTACGACTACCTGTTGCTGGCGTGCGGCGCCACGCACGCATACTTCGGCCATCAGGAATGGGAGACGCGCGCACCGGGCCTCAAGAGCCTGTCGCAAGCAACCGAGATTCGGACTCGGGTGTTGAGCGCCTTCGAGTCCGCGGAGCGGGAGTCCGACCCCGCACGACAGCAATGGCTGCTGACGTTTGTCGTCGTTGGCGGTGGACCTACCGGCGTCGAGCTCGCCGGCGCCATCGGCGAGATGAGCCGCCACACGCTGGCGCGCGATTTCCGTCGCATCGATCCACGGCGCACACGCGTGGTGTTGCTCGAAGCGGCGCCGCGAATACTGCCTTCGTTCACCGACAAATCGGCGGCGCGCGCCACGCGCGACCTCGAAAGTCTGGGCGTTCAGGTGCACGTCAATTCCAAGGTCACGGCAGTGACCGCCGACGGCGTAGAGCTTGGCGCGGAGATCATTCGCGCGGCGACCGTTCTCTGGGCGGCGGGCGTGCGCGCCAGTCAAATCGGCCGCTTGCTCGGTGTGGAGTGCGATCCCGCTGGCCGAGTGATCGTCGAACCCGACCTGAGCATCCCCGGTCACACCGAGGTATTCGTCGCCGGCGATCTCGCGCATGCAGTCGATCAAAGAACAAAACGAATACTGCCTGGGGTGGCGACCGTGGCGCTCCAGCAAGGCATTTACGTCGGCAAGACGATTCTGGCCGAGCGCTCCGGCCGGGCTCGCAAGCCATTTCGGTTCGTCGACCTGGGGCAGATGGCGACCATCGGCCGTAGCCGCGCGGTTTGCGAAATTGGACGCCTGCACTTTGCCGGGCGCCTCGCCTGGTGGCTGTGGCTGCTGGTGCACATCTATCGACTCTCCGGCTTCCGCAACCGCCTGTCGGTGCTGGTGCAGTGGGCCTGGTCGTTCTTCACCTTCGGCCGTGGCGCGCGCCTCATCGTCCCCAGGGAATGGCGGGAAAATGGCTAACCTGATCCAAATGAGAATGCCTTGCATTTGAGAGCCATTCTTGGTTAGGATCGTCCGCGGTCAGGGACCGCGAATTTTTGCCATGAGCACGCGCGAAACGCTGCGAATACAGCCACAAGCCAACCGCCTCCGGGCACCGCTGCCACAACGCAAGCTGACGACCGAAGCGCTTCTGGCCGGGGCGCGCGAAGTGATACTGGAGCATCGTGGCGAGCAATATCGACTGCGCGTGACGTCGAATGGCAAGCTGCTCCTGACCAAGTAGCCGGGCCCCGCCAGCCACCTGAGGCACCTCTCCCTCCCGCCAACGGCAGCCAGCCAGGCCCGTTTCGAGCCCGGTGCCGGCGACGCGCCGGGTTGGACCGGGTCAATCGCGGAAATTGACGAATTGCAGCGGCAGGCCGACCTGCGCTTTGCGCAGCATCGCGATCGCGCCTTGCAGATCGTCGCGCTGCTTGCCGGTCACGCGCAGCTTGTCGCCCTGGATCGCTGCCTGCACCTTTAGCTTCGAGTCTTTCACCAACTTGACCAGCTGACGCGCCGTATCGGTGTCGATTCCTTGGCGCAGGGTGACTTCCTGGCGGGCGGCGTTGAGTGCAATCTGCGGTCCTCCCACCTGCATGCAGGTGACGTCGATGCCGCGCTTGGAGATCCTGAGCTTCAGGATCTCGAGCATCTGCTTCAGTTGAAAATCGACCTGCGCCTGCAACGTGACCTTGAAGTCCTCGAGCTCGAAGCGCGAGTCCGTGCCCTTGAAGTCGAACCGCTGTGCGACCTCGCGATTCGCCTGGTCGACTGCATTGGTGAGTTCGTGTGGGTTCAGTTCCGAGACGACGTCGAAGGAAGGCATAAGAGGATGGCCTCTGGCCCCGGGCGCGCTACATCTCCGTGGCGCGCGAATCCAGGTTACGGTAGAAAATCGCCGTCGAGTCGAAGTGACCGTTCGGACCGCGCTGAAATCGCGGGATGGTGCCGACCTTGGTGTAGCCGGCGCGCAGGAATAGTTGTTCACCGGGACCATCGGCACGCGCATCCGCCAGCAGCAGCGATCGGCCCTTTTGTTGTGCAAGCTTTTCAATCGATTGCAACAACGCTCGCCCAAGCCCTTTGCGTTGCGACTGGCTGTGCACCAGCAACTTCTGCACGTCCGCGCGATGGCGCGCGTTGAGGCGCGAGGTCAGCGTCAGCTGTGCACAGCCGATGACGTTCGCGTTATCGGTCGCAAGCAATACCACGCGATCGCCGCGCGCGACTTCTGCCAGCGCTGCCAGCCAGTAGTTGCGCGCGTCGGCCGTCGAAAGCGGCCCGATGAACCCCACCGAAGCACCGCTCTGCACGGCGTCCTGCAACAGATCGACCAGCTGGCTGAAAAGTTCGAGACTCGGCGTGGTACGGATTTCGGCGATGGTCCACATGTCGGTGCCCCGTTTGATGCGCAACGGTATCACAGCGGGATCAGTCGCTGTTTTCGGCCAGCAACGCCTCCACGGTTGTAGTGAAGCTGGCGATGAGCTCCTGGTGATGCGAACCCGTGGCCGGACCCGAAAAACCCGTATGGATCCGCCGCACTCTTCCGGTCTTGTCGATGAACAGCGTGGTCGGAAAAGCGAATACGCCGCTCAGCTGCGGCAGCTTGGTTGCGGCGTCGTCCTTGTCGGAAATGCCGGCAATGAGCGTCGGAAATTCGATCTCGAACTTGCGACGGTATTCGCTCACTGCCTCGGCGGCGCGTTCAAAGTCTGCGAAGTGTTCGAACATGAGTGCCACAGCCTCAACGCCGCGGCCGCGATGCTCCTTGTAGAACGGAGCGAGGAACGCCGTCTCGTCATGACAATTCGGGCACCAGCTTCCCGCCAGCATGACGAGCACGACCTTGCCGCGGAATCGTCCATCGGCTAGCGACACGGGCTTGCTGGTTTCGTCCGGGAACGTGAAGCCGAAACTCCAGGTGGCATCGCTGATGGCGGTGATCGCATCGGCATCAGCCAATGCCGCCTTTTCGTCGCGCCGCGCCGTCCAGTCTTCTGTCCAGGCGAGCCCCGACCAGAACTTCCCCGCCAG
>Ga0184637_10001399_pt1 | contig 16370 bp, 12 predicted proteins | sample PLM3_127_b2_FD_133143 | JGI IMG/M metagenome (GOLD analysis project Ga0184637, IMG submission 133143) | Groundwater sediment microbial communities from an aquifer in East River, Colorado, USA - PLM3_127_b2 | ecosystem: Environmental > Terrestrial > Soil > Riparian zone | place: USA: East River...
CCCCAAGCCGGGCCCGGCCCGTCGCGAGACGCGACGGGCGTTCGTGCCGTCCAAGCCGACGCAGGTCGGCTTGGAGCCGCGGCACTCACCCCCCTCGGGGGGTCGCTGGCCGTACTCGGCCAGCGGGGGGCCCACGTGAATCACGTGAAGACAGAGCTCAAAAACATCGAGAAGGAGCTGGACCGCTTCCGCGCGCGCGTGCTCGCGGCTGCCCTGTTCGTGCTGCTCGCCTTCGGGCTGCTCGCCGCGCGACTCGTGCACCTTCAGGTGTTCCAGCATCAGGAGCTCGCGACGCAGGCCGAGAACAACCGCATTGCCGTCGTGCCGCTCGTGCCCAACCGCGGGCTGATCGTCGATCGCAACGGCATCGTGCTCGCCAACAATTATTCGGCCTACACGCTCGAGATCACGCCGTCGCAGGTTGCGGACCTCGAGGCGACGATCAACGAGCTGTCGGAAATCGTCGAGATCACGCCGCGCGACCGGCGTCGCTTCAAGCGCGTGTACGACGAAGCCAAGAGCATCGAATCGCTGCCGCTGCGCACCAAGCTCAGCGACGAGGAAGTGGCACGCTTCACCGCACAGCGATTTCGCTTTCCGGGCGTCGAGGTGCGCGCACGCCTGTTTCGCAACTACCCGCTGGGCGAGGTCGGCAGCCACCTGATCGGCTACATCGGCCGCATCAACCAGGCGGAGAAGAAGGCGATGGAGGACTGGCTGGAGGAGGATCTCGCCAACTACCGCGGCACCGAGTACATCGGCAAGCTCGGCATCGAGCAGAGCTACGAGTCCGAGCTGCACGGCATCACCGGCTTCGAGGAAGTGGAGACGAGCGCCGGCGGGCGCGCGGTGCGGCGGCTGAAGAGCAACCACGCGACGCCCGGCAACGCGCTGATCCTGTCGATCGACATCCGGCTGCAGGCGCTCGTCGAGGAAATGTTCGGCGAGCGGCGCGGCGCGCTCGTCGCGCTCGACCCGCGCACCGGCGAAGTGCTCGCCTTCGTCAGCAAGCCGACCTTCGACCCGAACCTGTTCGTCGACGGCATCGACTCGGAATCGTGGCGCGAGCTCAATGAATCGATCGACAAGCCGCTGTTGAACCGGGCGCTGCGTGGCACCTACCCGCCGGGCTCGACCTTCAAGCCGTTCATGGCGATGGCGGCGCTCAACACCGGCAAGCGCAGCGCCAGCCAGATCGTCGTCGACAATGCCACCTTCACCTTCGGCAACCATGTCTTTCGCAGCCACGGCGACCATGGCCTTGGGCCGGTCGACATGTATCGTTCGATCGTCAAGTCGAGCAACGTCTACTACTACTCGCTGGCCAACGAGCTGGGCGTCGACCTGATGCACGAGCAGCTCTCGCCGTTCGGCTTCGGTCGCAAGACCGGCATCGACGTCGACGGCGAGGTGACCGGTTTGCTGCCGTCCACCGAATGGAAGCGGCGCGCGTACAAGAAGCCCGAGCTGCAGAGGTGGTACGCGGGCGAAACGATCTCGCTGGGCATCGGTCAGGGCTACAACAACTTCACCGCGCTGCAACTGGCGACCGCCACCGCGACGCTGGTGAGCGGCGGGCAGCGCTACAAGCCGCGCCTGGTGCGCGAGATCGAGGACGTGGTGACGCGCGAGCGCCGGCGCATCGCGAGCGACGCGCTGACGCCCTTGCCGTTCAAGCCCGAGCATGTCGAGCTCGTTTCGCGTGCGCTGTACGGCGTCACGCAGGAAGGCACGTCGGTGCGCTCGTTCGCCGGCGCGTCCTACAAGAGCGGCGGCAAGACCGGCACCGCGCAGGCGGTCGGCATCAGGGCGAACGAGAAGTACAACGCGTCGAAGCTCGAAGAGCACCAGCGCGACCACTCGCTGTACATCGCGTTCGCACCCACCGAAGCGCCCACGATCGCGCTCGCGGTGATCGTCGAGAACTCGGGTTTCGGCTCCGAGGCGGCCGCGCCGATCGCGCGGCGCGTGTTCGACCATGTGCTGCTCGATCGCTATCCGAGCGTCGAAGACATGGCACTCACGCAGCAAGGCAAGTCGGGCGCACCGATCGGCAAGCCGCGCGTGTCGTCGCAGATGCCGCTGCCCGGTAGCGGACCGGTTGACGCGATCGCGTCCGCACCGCAGGTGACGCCGGTCGCAGCCGCGACACCGGCCGCGCCCGCGACGCCGACTGCAGCAACCAAAACGGCCGCAGCCGCGAAGTCGGCTGCCGCAGCGGGGCCCGCCGCATCGGCTGCGCCGCAGCGCATGGCGCGCGGCGACGCGCCCGCGCCGACCGGGGGACCGCGATGATCGCGACCTTCGACAAGCCGACGCTGTGGCAGCGCGCGAAGCCGATCTTCCTCGGCTTCGACGGGCCGCTGACCGTCGCGATCCTGCTGCTCGCCGGAGCCGGGCTCGTCACGATGTATTCCGCGGGCTACGACCACGGCACGCGCTTCGTCGACCACGGGCGCAACATGCTGATTGCCGCCGCCTTGCTGTTCGTCGTCGCGCAGATTCCGCCGCAAAAACTGATGTCGCTCGCGGTGCCGGTGTTCATTGTCGGCGTCGCGTTGCTGGTCGCCACGGCGCTGCCGGGCCTGGGCGTGACGAAGAAGGGCGCGACACGCTGGCTCAACATCGGCATCGTGATCCAGCCGAGCGAGATCCTGAAGCTCGCGATGCCGCTGATGCTCGCGTGGTGGTTCCAACGTCGCGAAGGCCAACTGCGCGCGCTCGACTTCATCGGCGCGCTGCTGATCCTCGCGGTGCCGGTCGCGCTGATCGTCAAGCAGCCCGATCTCGGCACCGCGATCCTCGTGCTGTCGGCGGGGTTGTATGTGATCTTCTTCGCCGGCTTGTCGTGGTGGCTGATCGTGCCGGTGTTCGTGGTCGGCGCGATCGCCATGGGTGGACTCGTCGGGTACGAGGATGCGATCTGCCAGCCCGACGTGAAGTGGCCGCTGCTGCACGACTACCAGAAGAACCGCGTCTGTACCTTGCTCGACCCGACGACCGACCCGCTCGGCAAGGGCTTCCACATCATCCAGGGCATGATCGCGATCGGTTCGGGCGGCCTCACCGGCAAGGGACTGATGCAGGGCACGCAGACGCACCTCGAGTTCATCCCCGAGCGCACCACCGACTTCATCTTCGCGGCCTACTCCGAGGAGCTCGGCCTGGCCGGCTGCATCGGTCTGCTGCTCGGCTTCACGTTCCTGATCTTTCGCGGACTGATGATCGCCGCCGAGGCGCCGACCCTGTTCACGCGACTGCTGGCCGGCGCCATCACGCTCAGCTTCTTCACCTATGCCTTCGTCAACATGGGCATGGTCAGCGGCATCCTGCCGGTGGTCGGCGTGCCGCTGCCGTTCATCAGCTACGGCGGCACCGCGATGGTCACCCTCGGGCTCGCGCTCGGCATCCTGATGTCGATCTCGAAGAGCCGGCGGCTGATGCAGAGCTAGGTGTCGGCGATGCGCGTCGGGCTCGTCGGTATCGGCAACATGGGCTTCGCGATGGCCGAGCGCCTGCATGAGCGCGGCTGGCTTGTTGCGGTGCGCGACATCGACCCGGTGCGCGAACGCGACGCTGCGAAGCGTGGCATGACGGTGTGCGCGAGTCCGGGCGACGTTGCCGCGCAAAGCGAATGCGTGATCGTTGCCGTCGTCGACGCAGCGCAGGTCGACCGCGTGTTGTTCGAAGAGGGCGGCGTCACCACGCCGGCGTCGCGCGCGGCCAGCTGCGTGATGCTGTGTCCGACGATCGCGCCCAACGACACGGTGCGCATTGCCACGAAGCTCGCCGAGCAGCACATCGATTGCATCGATGCGCCGATGTCGGGGGGCCCGGCCATGGCACGCGACGGACGAATGAGCCTGATGGTCGCCTGCGCCGACGCGGTGTTCGAGCAGTACCGTCGCCTGATCGAGACGCTGTCGACGAACGTGTTTCGGCTCGGCGAGCGTGTCGGCGACGGCGCGCGCACCAAGCTCGTCAACAACCTGCTGGCGGGCGTCAACCTTGCCGGCGCGGCCGAAGCCATGGCGTTGGCCGAACGGCTCGGGCTCGATCTCACGCGTACCTTGGATGTGATCGAACACTCGAGCGGACAAAGCTGGATCGGATCCGATCGCATGCGCCGCGCGCTGCAAGCCGATGGCGCCGTGCGTGCCCACCTGTCGCTGTTGGCGAAGGACACTGCGCTGGCGATTGCGCGCCGCGCAGGATGTGGCCTTCGAGCCGAGCCTCGGATCGCTCACCGCAGCCTTGTTCGCGCGGGCCTTGAGCAGGGACTGCGAGACCGTGACGACGCGAGCCTGTTCGAGCATTTGCGCGGCAGGCGTTGCTGAGATCGCCGCCCGCCGTCTGCAGGGCCGCCGCGCCTACGTGGCGGGCATCGCTCGAAAGCGGATCGTGAAGCGGGCCCCGACGCGCGCCTGCGCGGCGCCTTCGCTCATCACCGCCGCCGGTCCCGGCGGGCGCGGCCAGGCGTCCTCGAGCGTGATCTCGGCGCCATGCTGGTTCGCGATCTCGCGCACGATCGCAAGGCCGAGCCCGGAGCCGTCGACGTTGGTGCCCAGCCCGCGGTAGAACGGCTGGAACACCTGTTCGCGTTCGGCCGCGGCGATGCCCGGGCCGTTGTCCTCGACCTGCAGCACCACCACCTGGCCGAACGGGTCCTCGACGATGCGAACCGTGACGGTGCCCCCGGCGGGCGTGTATTGCAACGCGTTGTCGACCAGGTTGCGGATCAACTCGCGCAGCAGCACGGGGTGTCCCCACACGCGCAGCGTCGAGGCGGACGACTCGGGACCTTCGTAGCCGAGGTCCAGATGCTTGTCGAGCGCGCGCGGCACGAAGTCGCGCACTGTTTCGGTCGCGAGCCGCGCGAGCCGCACTTCCTGCAGGTCGACCGTCTGCTCCTTGCCTTCGGCGTGCGCGAGGGCGAGCAACTGGTTGACCATGTGCGCGGCGCTCTGGCTCGAACGCGCGATCTGTCGCAGCGATTTCTTCAACTCCTGCGGGTCGCGCTGGCCGGCATCGATCTCGCGCTGCGCGAGTTCGGCTTGCGTTCTCAGGCCCGCCAGCGGCGTCTTCAACTGATGCGCCGCATCGGCGAGAAAGTGCTTCTGCGAGCCGATCGAGCGGTCGAGCCGCTCGAGCAGGTCGTTGATCGCGCCCACCAGCGGCGCCACTTCCTCGGGAGCGTCGCGCTCGTCGATCGGACTCAGGTCGCTGCTCTCTCGTGAGCGGATGCGTTGCTGCAACTGGTTGAGCGGCGCGATGGCGTGCGCGAGCGCAAGCCACACCAGCAGCACCGCCAGCGGCAGGATGACGAACTGCGGCAGGATCACGCCCTTGATGATCTCGGTGGCCAGCCGCGAGCGCTTGCCGAGCGTCTCGCCCACCTGAACGAGCGCGGCCGGGCCGGTGAGACCGGCGCTTGCCGGCCGCACCCACACATAGGCCACGCGAATCGGCGTGTCGTGAATGGCATCGTCGCGAAAGCGCACTACACCCGGTGACGCAGGCTCTTCGTCGGTGGGCGGCACCGGGATGTCGCGGTCGCCGCTCAGGAACTCGCCGCGCAGCCCGAGCACCTGGTAGTAGATGTCGTCGGTCTCGTCGGTGCGCAACAAGTCCGAAGCGCCGACCGGCAAGGTGAAAGCGGCCCGCAGTCCCCCCGGGCCGGCCTTCACACTTACATGCTTGCCCAGCGCCTGCACCATGTGGCTCAACTCGCGATCGAAGGGCGGATTGGCGATGCCCTGCGCGACGAGCCACGTCAGCAGCACGCTCATCGGCCACAGCAACAGCAGCGGCGTCAGCATCCAGTCGAGGATCTCGCCGAATAGCGAGCGCTGCTCCGGATGGGTTTTCGGATCTGGATTCAGCTGCAAGGTCAGGGATTGACCTTCTCGAGGCAGTAACCCAAGCCGCGCACGGTAGCGATGCGGATCGGGCCTTGCTCGATTTTCTTGCGCAAGCGGTGGATGTAGACCTCGATCGCGTTGTTGCTGACCTCTTCACCCCATTCGCACAGCCGCTCGACGAGCTGGTCCTTGCTGACCAGCCGCCCGGCGCGCTGCAGCAGCACTTCGAGCAGACTCAGCTCGCGCGCAGACAGCTCGATCATCTGGTCGTTGATGTAGGCCACGCGCCCGCTCGCATCGAAGGTCAGCGGTCCATGCTTGATCAGGCTCGACGCGGTGCCGAGCCCGCGCCGCGTCAGCGCGCGTACCCGCGCCTCGAGTTCCTGCAGCGAGAACGGCTTGGCCATGTAGTCGTCGGCGCCGAGGTCGAGCCCCTTGACGCGCTGCTCGACGCTGTCGGCCGCGGTCAGGATGAGCACTGGCGTCGTCACGCCGCGATCGCGCATCTTGCGCAGCACCTCAAGGCCGTGCAGCTTCGGCAGGCCGAGATCGAGAATCACCATGTCGAACTCGTGCGATGCGAGCGCGGCATCGGCTTCACTGCCGCTGCTGACCTGATCGACCGCATAGCCCGCGTTGCGCAGCGAGCGCATCAGACCGTCCGCCAGGACCTGGTCGTCTTCGGCAATGAGGATCCGCATGGGCATGTCTCCCGGCGCAAACACAGCGCGCGAGCGCGTTCCCTCATTGTAGGGATGCGCTCGACGCGTGGGCTCATGCTACTGTACAAACATCCAGCTTCTGGTGATAATCCGCTCAACAAAGGAGACCTGCATGGACGCACCTGTCAAAGCCCTCAACACCGAAAAAGCGAAGGCCCTGCAAGCGGCGCTCGCGCAGATCGAAAAGCAGTTCGGCAAGGGCTCGATCATGCGGTTGGGTGAAGGCGAAGTCGTCGAGGACATCCAGGTCATCTCCACCGGCTCGCTCGGCCTGGACATCGCGCTCGGCGTCGGCGGCCTGCCGCGCGGCCGCGTGGTCGAGATCTACGGGCCCGAATCGTCGGGCAAGACCACGCTCACGCTGCAGGTCATCGCCGAGATGCAAAAGCAGGAGGGCACCTGCGCCTTCATCGACGCCGAACACGCGCTCGATTCGCAATACGCACAAAAGCTCGGCGTCAATCTGCAAGAACTGTTGATCAGTCAGCCCGACACCGGCGAACAGGCGCTCGAGATCGTCGACGCGCTGGTGCGCTCGGGTTCGGTCGACCTGATCGTCATCGACTCGGTGGCCGCGCTCACGCCGAAGGCCGAACTCGAAGGCGAGATGGGCGACTCGTTGCCCGGGCTGCAGGCGCGGCTGATGAGCCAGGCGCTGCGCAAGCTCACCGCGACGATCAAGAAATCGAACTGCATGGTGATCTTCATCAACCAGATCCGCATGAAGATCGGCGTCATGTTCGGCAGCCCCGAAACCACGACCGGCGGCAACGCGCTCAAGTTCTATGCGTCGGTGCGCTTGGACATCCGCCGCATCGGCAGCATCAAGAAGGGCGAAGAGGTCATCGGCAGCGAGACCAAGGTCAAGGTCGTGAAGAACAAGGTTGCGCCACCGTTCAAGACCGCCGAGTTCGACATCCTGTACGGCGAAGGCATCAGCCGCGAGGGCGAAATCATCGACATGGGCGTCAATGCAAAGGTGCTCGACAAGTCGGGTTCCTGGTACGCCTACAACGGCGAGAAGATCGGCCAGGGCAAGGACAACGCGCGCGAGTTCCTGAAAGAGAACCCCGAGCTCGCACGCGAGATCGAGAACCAGGTGCGCGAGGCGATGGGTATCCCGCTGTTGCCCAGCGGCGCCACTCCCTGAGGCCCGCACCGTCGGGCAAGGGTCCGATGCGCACAAAGCCCGCACCCTCGCTGAAGGCGCGGGCCATCATGTGGCTAGCGCAGCGCGAGCACAGCCGCGTCGAGTTGCGCGACAAGCTGCTGCGTCATGCGCGCAGCGCGCCGGCGCCGACCGCCGAGACCGACGAAGCGGCAAGCGAGGTCGAACCCGTCGTCGATCAGCTGCTCGACTGGCTCGAAGCGCACCACTACCTGTCGCAGGCACGCTTTCTGGAATCGCGCGTCAATGCACGCGCTTCACGCTTCGGCAACCTGCGCATCGGGCAAGAGTTGGCACGCCACGGCGTCGAGCTTGCGCCGCAGGATGCGCTCTCGCTCAAGCAAACTGAGCTGGCGCGCGCGCGGGTCGTGTGGGAGCGCAAGTTCAATGCCGTGGCAACCGATCCCGCGGGCCGTGCGAAGCAAATGCGATTTCTGGCCGGCCGCGGTTTCTCGGCCGAGATCATCCGCCGCCTCTTGAAGGGTGTCGACGACGACTGATCGCGGCAACGCTGATCGCTGCGCCGCCCGCGCAATGTACGGGTTGCCCGCAACGATTTGACGCAGCGCAGGATGCTACATTGACGGCCGTCGTCGACCGGGTATGCGGGCGTTCGCGCTTGCGTGCACCTCGGCCGCATTGCCAACTTTCAGATCGATCGTGCAGCGCATCGGGTTGCCCCACCGGGTGCATGCCGCCGAGTCCGTCAATCCGCCGTCAGTCCTTTGGCCGACACTACGCAGCCAGCCGCCAGAAATCGCCCCCTCTTCCAGACCTTTCGGAGACACTCGACCATGAAGATCCACGAGTACCAAGGCAAGGAGCTCCTGCGCAACTTCGGTGTCCCTGTGCCACGCGGTTATCCCGCGTTCACGGTGCACGAGGCGACAGAAGCGGCGCAAAAACTCGGCGGCCCGGTGTGGGTCGTGAAGGCGCAGATCCACGCGGGTGGGCGTGGCAAGGGCGGTGGCGTCAAGCTCGCACGCTCGATGGACGATGTGAAGTCCCTTTCGAGTCAGATCCTCGGCATGCAGTTGAAGACGCATCAGACGGGACCGCAGGGCCAGAGGGTTCGGCGCTTGCTGATCGAAGAGGGCGCCGACATCAAGAAGGAGTACTACGTCGCCGCGCTGACCGATCGCGCCACGCAGAAGGTCGCGATGATGGGCTCGAGCGAAGGTGGCATGGACATCGAGGAGGTGGCGCACAAGACGCCCGAGAAGATCATCAAGGTCTACGTCGATCCGCTCATCGGCCTGACGGACGCGCAGGCCCAGGAACTCGCCCGCGGGATCGGCGTCCCCGAGGCGTCGCGGCCACAGACGGTCGACGTGCTGCAGAAGCTCTACCGGTGCTATATGGACACCGACGCGAGCCTTGCGGAGATCAATCCGCTCATCCTCGAGGGCAACGGACACATCAAGGCGCTCGACGCGAAATTCAACTTCGACAGCAACGCGCTGTTCCGCCACCCGGAGATCGTCGCCTACCGCGACCTCGACGAGGAAGATCCGGCGGAGATCGAAGCGAGCAAGTTCGACCTCGCCTACATCAGCCTGGACGGCAACATCGGCTGCCTGGTCAACGGCGCCGGTCTTGCGATGGCGACGATGGACACGATCAAGCTGTTCGGCGGTGAGCCGGCCAACTTTCTCGATGTCGGCGGCGGCGCCACCACCGAGAAGGTGACCGAGGCCTTCAAGATCATGCTGAAGAACCCGAACGTGAAGGCGATCCTCGTCAACATCTTCGGCGGCATCATGCGCTGCGACACCATTGCCGAGGGCATCATCGCCGCTTGCAAGGCGGTCAACCTCAGCGTGCCGCTGGTCGTGCGCATGAAGGGCACCAACGAAGACATGGGCAAGAAGCTGCTGGCCGACTCGGGCCTGCCGATCATCAGTGCCGACACCATGGCGCAGGCCGCCGAAAAGGTGATGGCCGCCCTGAAGCACTGACCACGACGCACGGACACATCATGAGCATCCTCATCGACAAGGACACCAGGGTCATCACGCAGGGCATCACGGGCAAGACGGGTCAGTTCCACACCCGCATGTGCCGCGACTACGCGAACGGCAAGAACTGCTTCGTCGCCGGCGTGAATCCGAAGAAGGCCGGCGAGAACTTCGAGGGCATCCCGATCTACGCGAGCGTCAAGGAAGCGAAGGCCGGCACCGGCGCGACGGTGAGCGTCATCTACGTGCCGCCGGCGGGCGCTGCCGCGGCGATCTGGGAAGCGGTGGAAGCCGAACTCGATCTGGCGATCTGCATCACCGAAGGCATCCCGGTGCGCGACATGCTCGAGGTGCGCAACAAGATGAAGGTCAAGGAAGCGGCCGGCGGCAAGAAGACGCTGCTGCTCGGGCCGAATTGCCCGGGCCTCATCACACCGGATGAAATCAAGATCGGCATCATGCCCGGGCACATCCACCGCTCGGGCCGTATCGGCGTCGTCAGCCGCTCGGGCACGCTGACCTACGAAGCGGTCGCGCAGCTGACCGAGATCGGTCTCGGCCAATCGAGCGCGGTGGGCATCGGCGGCGACCCGATCAACGGGCTCAAGCACATCGACGTGATGAAGCTGTTCAACGACGATCCGGGCACCGACGCCGTGATCATGATCGGCGAGATCGGCGGGCCCGATGAAGCCGACGCGGCGCGTTGGTGCAAGGACAACATGAAAAAGCCGATCGTCGGCTTCATCGCCGGTGTCACCGCGCCGCCGGGCAAGCGCATGGGTCACGCCGGTGCGCTGATCAGCGGCGGCGCCGACACGGCAGAAGCCAAGCTCGCGATCATGGAGGAGTGCGGCTTCACGGTCACCCGCAATCCATCGGAGATGGGCAAGTTGCTGAAGGGGCTGCTTTAGGCGCGGCGCATGCAGCCGGACCTCGGGGTTCGTGCTACTACGAACGACGCCCGCCCGCGGGCTTTCCTACAATTTGCGGCTACCTGACCCAGCGGTGCGTCAAGCCCGATGACGGAGAACAACGATGACCTACGACAGCCCTGACTTCTGGATCGCACTGCTGCAGATCATCGGCATCAACATCGTGCTGTCGGGCGACAACGCGGTGGTGATCGCGCTGGCCGCGCGCGGGCTGCCGGCCGATCAGCAAAAGCGTGCCGTCGCGTGGGGCAGCGGCGCCGCGGTGGTGATGCGGATCGTGCTGACGATCGTCGCAGTGGAACTGCTGCGCCTGCCCTTCCTCAAGCTCGTCGGCGCCGTGCTGCTGTTGTGGATCGCGGTTCAGCTCCTGATACCCGAGGAGGGCGGCGAAGGGCACGGCAGCGGCGGCGGGAGCCTCGCGGCAGCGGTGAAAACGATCCTGCTGGCCGACCTGGTGATGAGCCTGGACAACGTGATTGCGGTGGCCGCCGCCGCCAAGGGCAGCACGGTCCTGCTGGTCGTCGGCCTGGCGATTTCCATTCCGCTGGTCGTGTTCGCCAGCCGCCTGCTGCTCACGCTGATGGACCGCTACCCGAGCATCATCACGCTCGGCGCGGCGCTGCTGGGCTGGGTGGCCGGCGAAATGGCGATCGGCGATCCGATCATCAAGGACTGGATCGATGCGCAGGCCGCGTTCCTGCACTACGCTGCGCCGGCCGCCGGAGCCATCGGCGTGGTGCTCGTCGGCAGATGGCTCGCGTCGCGCGCCGTTGCCGCGCGTGTGGTGCCCGCCGCTGTCGTGCCTGCGCATCTGCCGGGCCAGTTGCAGCGCGTGCTGCTGGCGGTCGACGGGTCGGAGGGCGCCGCACACGCGGTGCGCCGCCTGATCACCTTGCGCCAGGAGCTTCGCGATCCGGCCGCGATCGACCTGCATCTGATCAACGTGCAGCGCTCGGTATCCGGTGATGTTGCGAGGTTCGTCTCTGCCGAGGCGCTCGAGGAATATCACAACGAGCGCAGCGAAAAGGCGCTCGCCCCGGCCCGCGAGCTGCTCACTGCCGCTGGCCTGTCCTACAAGGAGCACAAGCGCGTCGGCGATCCCGGGCCGATCATCGCCGAGGTCGCTCAGGCGCAAGGCTGCGATCTCATCACGATGGGCGCACGCGGGTTGGGCTCGCATACCGCAGCGGTGGTCGGCTCGGTGACGCACAGCACGATCGAGCATGCGGCCGTGCCGGTGCTGGTCGTGAAGTGATTCCAAGGTACCGCGCTCGAGCCTAGCGACGCAGAGGGCACCAGCACCTTCGGGTTCAGCAGCGTCTTTGGCGTGTCGCTGCGCGGCAAGGCCACCCGGCGGGACGGGCCCACGGCACTGCCTGTGCTAACGTGCGCAGCTTCGCTTCGCTCCGACGCTTCGCCGATGGTTCGCGCCTCCGACGCCCTGTGGAAGCACGACTGGATACCAGGCTTGCTGGCAGTGGCCATCGTGTTGATGCTGCATGGGCTCACCAACGTGCTCGACGGATTCGAGCGAGGGGTGTACGACTTCGGTGTTGCATCGGCCGGGCACTTGCCGGCGCCGGACATCTCGATCGTCGCCGTCGATGACGCGAACCCTTCGCAGGCGGGGCCGTGGCCGGTGCCGCGCGAAGATCTCGCCCGGCTGATCGATCAATTGACACAGGCGGGCGCCTCGCTGGTGGTGCTCGCGCTGCCCTTCGGGAACGCCCAACCCGAGCCCGCCCATGAACAGTTGCGCCGCATCGCGCAAGCACTCAGCGTCGATCCGGCGCTCGCCGGCAACCCGGCGGTGGAAGCGTTGTCGCGCGCTTCCCGGTCTGCGGTGAACGGGGACGAGCGGCTTGCGCGCAGCCTTCGATCGAGCGGCCGCGTCGTGCTCGCAGCCCACGCGGGTTCACCGCCGATTGCATCGCTCGCCAGCGCGGCGACCGCTGTGGCCGAGATGTCCTTTCACACCGATGCCGACGGCGTGCTGCGGTCGCAAGCGCTGTTCGCCGGTGCCGATGGCAAGGGCGCGCCGGTGCTGCCGCTTGTCGTCGCGGCGCATCGCCTGAGCGTGCCGCTGTCGGAGATTCGGCGCATCGCCGATGCCGGCGTGCGCATGGGTGCTCGCTTGCTGCACACGGAAGACGGTGATCGCGTGCGCGCGCACTTCTACACCACCTCGGCCGGCAAGCCGGCGTTTGCGCACGCGAGCCTTGCCGAGGTGTTGAGCGGGCGCAGCGCAGCATCGCGCTTTGCCGGGCACACCGTTTTCGTCGGCCTCACGTCCAGACAATGGATCACACCGCTGGCGACGCCGCTGTCCATTGCGATGGCACCCGTGGAAGCGCTTGCACATGTCAGCTCGGCACTCTCGCAGGGCCATGTGGTCGTGCAGCCGGTGTGGGGGCAGGGCGCGACGTTGCTGGTCTGCGCGGCCATCGGTGCGTTGCTGATGTCGCAGCTGCCGCGCCTGCGCGGCGCGAAGCGCCTCGCTGTGGCGCTCATGCTGTCGGTGCTGCTACTGGCCGCGCAGTGGACGCTGCAGACCGTGGCCGGGCAGTGGGTGCCTCTCATCATCCCGGTGGTCGCGCTGTGGCTTGGCGTGATCGTCCTCGCGATGTGGCCAAGTCCGACACCAGCGCCGTCGCCGTGGCAGGCGGTCGAGCGCCGACGCGTGCCGCGCACCGACTCCGCGACGCCGCTCCAAGCAAGCGCTGCGCCGGCGCCGCCGGCGCCCGAGTTGCCCGGGGAGGCGAACGAGTCGACCCGCAAGACGCTCGGGCGCTATGTGATCGAAAAGAAGATCGGGCACGGCGCGATGGGCGCGGTCTACCTGGGGCGCGACCCGGAAGTCGATCGTGCCGTGGCGATCAAGACGCTCGCGCTGCGCCAGGAGTTCGAAGGCGCCGCGCTGGAAGAGGCGAGGGAGCGTTTCGCGCGCGAAGCGCAGACGGCCGGCCGTCTCAACCACCCCGACATCGTCACGATCTTCGGGTCCGGCGAAGACGGCGAGCTTGCCTGGATCGCGATGGAATACCTGCGCGGTCGTGATCTGGCTCACTACGCGCAGCCCTCCAAGCTGCTGCCGGTGCCGGTTGCGCTGCGCATCACCGCGCGTGTGGCCGAAGCGCTGGCCTACGCGCATCGGCAAGGCGTCATCCATCGCGACATCAAGCCGGCCAACGTGATGGTCGATCTCGCCGCCGACATGGTCAAGGTCACGGACTTCGGCATCGCCCGCATCGCCGATGCGAGCCGCACGCGCACCGGCTTGGTCTTGGGCACACCGTCCTTCATGTCGCCAGAGCAGATGGCCGGCAGTCCGGTCGACGGTCGCAGCGACCTCTACTCGTTGGGCGTGATGCTCTTTCAGCTGTTGACCGGACGTCTGCCGCACGAGGCCGAATCGATGGCACGGCTGATGGCGCAGATCGCCAACGAGACGGCGCCCGATGTGCGCAACTGGCGCCCCGAGCTGCCCGAGTCGCTTGCAGACGTGGTCGCGCTCGCGCTCGAGAAGCGGCCCGAGGTGCGCTATGCCGACGGAATCCAGCTTGCCACGGACCTGCGCACCGTCGAATTGCAACTCGATGTTCCGTCCCGCCCGCAGCAGCCGTCCGGTGCGGTACCGGCGCCGGGCGACTCATCATTCGCCGACACCAGCCCGCCCGCCCTCACCGATCCAAGGCACAATTCCTTGCCGTAGCAGGTCCCCGTCGTTTCCTGCCCCATGAAGCCGCCGTCCCCCCACCTTGCCATGACCCTCGAGTTCTTCAGTGCCGTCGACACCGGCCGCGCGCGCAACAACAACGAGGATTCGGTGGCCGTGGACCAAGGATCGGCACTCGCCGTGCTGGCCGACGGCATGGGCGGCTACAACGCGGGCGAAGTGGCCAGCGGGATGGCGACGAGCTTCATCAAGTCCGAGCTCGGGCGCTGGCTGCAAGAGGCCTCCGGCAACGCGACCGACGTCGATGTGCGGCGCGCGATGGACATCTGCGTCGACAACGCCAACCGCGCGATCTTCAATGCCGCCAACTCGAACCCGCAGTACGCGGGGATGGGCACCACGCTCGTGGTGGCGGCGTTCCGCGGCGACCGCTTGCTGATGGGGCACGTCGGCGACTCGCGCGGCTACCGCTTGCGTGCCGGACGGCTCGTGCAGATCACGCGCGACCATTCATTGCTGCAAGAACAGATCGATGCGGGGCTCATCACCGCCGAACAGGCAGCTTTCTCATCCAACAAGAACCTCGTGACGCGCGCTGTGGGCGTCGAAGACACGGTGCTGCTCGAAATGCACCTGCACGACGTACTGCCCGGAGACCTGTACTTGATGTGCTCGGACGGCCTGTCCGACATGCTCGACGACGAGACCATCGCGCAGGTGCTGACCTCCAACGACTCGCTGGAAGAGTCCGGCGCGGCACTGATCGACGCTGCCAATGACGCGGGAGGAAAGGATAATATTGCAGTGATACTGGTGCGCCAGCGCTCCGGCAACACGGCCCCCGCTCGCTCGTGGTGGCCTTTCAGGCGGTAGCTTCCAAGCGCTGCAAGTTTGCAATCCGGCAAGAAAACTCAGTACAAGGGACAAGAGGTCAAGCAATGGGCAAACTGGTCGTGTCGCTCGACGGTGTGGTGATCAAGGAAGTACAGATCACCAAGGACAAGACCACGCTCGGTCGGAGGCCCTACAACGATATCGTCATCGACAACCTGGCGGTCAGCGGCGAGCACGCCGTGCTGCAGATGGTGGGGGCCGATGTATTCATCGAGGATCTCAACAGCACGAACGGAACGTACATCAACGGCAAGGCCGTGAAGAAGCAGCTGCTGGCGCACAACGACACGGTCGAGATCGGCAAATACAAGATCAAGTACCTGGTCGAAGACGGTACCGACTACGAGAAGACGCTCATCCTCAAGCCGGGCGCGTACGCGCCTTCGCAGCACGGCTTCGCGCCCACCTCGACGTCGGGGTTCGGCGCGCTGGGGGCGCCGGTGACGGCGGCCTCGATCAAGGTGCTCAACGGCGCCGCCGCCGGCCGCGAGGTCAATCTGACCAAGGTGGTCACGACGGTCGGCAAACCGGGCGTGCAGGTCGCATCGATCACCAAACGGCCGGGCGGCTACGTGTTCGCGCATGTGGAGGGCAGCATGCGTCCGACCGTCAACGGCAACCCGTTGACCGGCGACTCGATGCACCTGAAAAACGGCGACGTCATCGAGCTCGCCGGCACGCAGATGCAATTCGTGCAGGCCTGAGCCCGCGGCTCCAACAGTCCCTGCGGACTGTTGGACAGGCGAAGGGCCGCCGCGTCTCGCGAAGGCCTGAGCCCGCGGCTCCAAGAGTCGCTGCGACTGCTGGACAGGCGAGGGGCGGCGCGGCCGGCGCGAGCTTGAGTCGACGCCTTGTGATGCATTTCACGCAGGTCTGTTCTGTGTGGTTCGAGGCATCGCCGGCAGGAGGGAATCGCGACGCCGGCCCTTGCGCCGGTGCACGCTGCGCGGCACCATGGGTGTCGAGCTAATGTTGCGTCGAAACGCTCCATGCGCACATCGCGTCACTCGCCGTATTCGGCATCCACTTCATGATCATTCGTGTCCTCGGCTGCTCGGGTGCCATCGCCGCTGGCAGCAAGACCACTTCCTTTCTGCTCGACCATGACGTGCTGATCGACGCCGGCACCGGCGTCGGCGACTTGACGCTCGATGAG
>Ga0184637_10001400_pt1 | contig 16365 bp, 13 predicted proteins | sample PLM3_127_b2_FD_133143 | JGI IMG/M metagenome (GOLD analysis project Ga0184637, IMG submission 133143) | Groundwater sediment microbial communities from an aquifer in East River, Colorado, USA - PLM3_127_b2 | ecosystem: Environmental > Terrestrial > Soil > Riparian zone | place: USA: East River...
ATCGGCTGATGAACAGGTAAAGGTCGATCCAGGAATTCCATCGTATAGCAAGGTAAGTGGCGTATCCGGGAACATCAGTAGCATAGGGTCAGACACCATGAATAACCTTATGACCCTATGGTGCGAGGGATTTAATAAGGTTTATCCAAACGTGAGATGTCAGATAGAGGGTAAGGGTTCAAGCACAGCACCCCCAGCTCTAATTCAAGGGACAGCACAGTTTGGTCCAATGTCTAGAGAGATGAAAAGCACTGAGATAGATGAGTTTGAAAAGGCATTCGGGTATAAACCCACAGAAATTGAAACCTCGATTGACACATTAGCAGTCTATGTTAATAAGGATAACCCACTTGAATGTCTCAGGATGGAGCAGGTGGATGCCATCTTTTCAAAGACAAGAAAGTGCGGGAGCCCTGAAGATGTTACTACATGGGGACAGCTTGGCGTTACAGGTGACTGGGCTAATCGACCCATAAGCCTATATGGTAGAAACTCAGCTTCAGGAACGTATGGCTACTTCAAGGAGCACACTTTATGTAAAGGCGATTACAAAGACCAGGTAAAGGAACAACCGGGTTCTGCATCAGTGGTGCAGGGTGTATCCGCAGATCTCTATGGGATTGGTTATAGTGGTATAGGTTATAAGACATCGGGTGTAAAACCAATAAAGCTAGGAGCAAAACAGGGTGAATGCTATGATCCAACCCTAGATAACGTACTCAGCGGAAATTATCCACTGGGTAGATACCTCTATCTTTATGTAAATAAGGAACCCAATAAATCTCTCGACCCGTTAAGAGAGGAATTTGTTAAGTTTGTACTCAGCAAAGAGGGTCAGGAAATTGTAATCAAGGATGGATACCTACCGCTTCCAGCAAATATTGATCAGAAGCAATTATCCAAAGTTCAATAGACAGTTCGATGTGTTATCATTTAGTACCCTTTTATGTCCGATCAAACAATACAAGAGATTTACACCCCAGATAAGAAGAATCTGCAAGCCTCCTCAATATCCGCTTCACTCAGGCGCAGGAGGCTTGCGGATCTTATCTCCCGCCTGATAATCACCTCTGGTGGAATAGCTATAATACTCTGTATATTGGCAATACTTGTATTTCTAGCAATCGAAGTAATCCCATTATGGAAAAGCGTAAGGACTGAACTTGTTTCTTCATTTATAGTCGAAGAATCTCCGGAGCTTTCGTCATTCTCATTGGATGATCCAAAATCAAACAAGGATTTCCCTTTTTTGGCCTCTGGAGCTGATGAATACGGAGAGATAGGGTTTATAATTGAAAAAAATGGATCTATAAACTTTGTATCCCTCAAAGATGGGAAGATAATCAAAACCTTACCTTTAACCTCTCTACAAAATAAAAGGATCACGGCAGTCTCTGTCTCTGTTAATAACGAAACCTATGTAGTCGGCACTGATGAAGGGAAAATCATCCCCATTAAAATCACATACAAGGTAACCTTTAATGACAAAGGAGAAAGGATCATTGATCCCCTGGTTACAGAGGGAGAACCTCTTAAATTGAGTGACATCTCTCTAAAGACAATAGCCTATGAGTCGGGTCCTGAGGAAGGCTCCGTTGTTGCTGCTGCTGTAACATCAAACGAAAAATTTATCCTTTATTCCCAGGAACTAAAAACCTCACTTTTAGGGGATGTCGAAAAACTGCAAATATCAAAAAACCTTACCGTAGAGGTAAATGGCAGCACAATTACTACGATAGAGATAGACAGTTTTCTTGAAAATCTATACATAGGTACAAAACAAGGGACATTATTTCATTGGGACATAAAGGACAAGGAAAATCCTTCCCTAGTCGACGAAATTGACGTAACTGGAGATTCACAGGTTTCTGTTACAGCCCTTGCATTCCTTTTAGGCGACCGTTCCCTAATAGTAGGGGATGAATCGGGAAATGTGTCCGTTTGGTTCCAACTAGAAGATAGATCCTCAACAACTGGGAAAAGGCTAAAGAAGGTCCACGTCTTTGATTCTTCTGAATTACCTATAACCGTAATTTCTGCTTCACCAAGGAATAGGGGTTTTGTAAGCGCCGATAGTGGTGGGAATATTATGCTCTATCACGCTACATCCAATCAAACCCTTCTAAAAATTAATTCTAGCAGAAAACCAATCCGAACCCTATCATTTAGTCCGAAGGCTAATGGAATAGTTGCACTCGATGATAGCGCCAAACTCTATAATTGGAAGTTAGATAATCCCCATCCTGAAACGACATTTAAGACCCTATTTGGAAAGGTTTGGTATGAAGGTTATGCGAAACCAGAGTACGTTTGGCAGTCCACAGGGGGAACTGATGACTTTGAACCTAAATTCAGCCTAACCCCTCTTGCATATGGAACATTAAAAGGTTCAATCTATGCACTTTTCTTTGCCATACCACTCTCAATCTTAGGTGCGATATGTGTATCCCAATTCATGCATCCATCATTGAGAAATACAATTAAACCTATAATAGAGATAATGGCCGCCCTGCCTAGCGTTGTTCTGGGTTTCTTTGCAGGACTATGGCTTGCACCTCACTTGGAGAAGATTGTTCCCGCTGTATTCATGATGCCCGTTGTTATAACTATACTAACATTGCTTAGCGTTTTTATGTGGAGACTATTGCCAAAATCACTAAGGGGCAAATTTGCTGACGGGTCTGAACTCTTTTTCCTTATACCTATAATTATTCTAGGAATAATTATCAGCCTTTGGCTAAACTCACCCTTTGAAAACCTTTTGCTGGGAGGGGACTATAAAGGGTGGTTATATAATATATTGGGATTACAATACGACCAGAGAAACGCCTTGATAGTGGGATTCGCAATGGGATTTGCAGTTATACCAATAATTTTCACAATCTCAGAGGATGCATTATCCAGTGTTCCAAGACATTTAACGGCTGGATCCCTGGCACTCGGCGCTACAAGATGGCAAACAGCAATTAACGTAGTACTCCCAACAGCGAGTGCCGGCATATTCTCGGCGTTGATGATTGGCCTTGGTAGGGCTGTTGGAGAGACCATGATTGTCTTAATGGCAACTGGTAACACGCCTGTTATGGATTGGAGCATATTCAATGGCTTTAGAGCACTATCAGCAAATATTGCGGTCGAGATACCCGAGGCCCCGTTCGGAGGGACTCTATACAGGGTTTTATTCCTAGCGGCGCTTTTACTATTTCTAGTGACCTTCGTTTTAAATACCGCTGCCGAATTGGTAAGGCAGAGGCTAAGAAAAAAATTTGGACAACTATGAATAAATTTTGGAAAAGTGGAGATCCATTTGTTTGGGTCACAGGTGCATCTCTGATGTTCAGTCTCCTCATGATTGGGGGACTTTTGTTCCTGATAATGTCTAAGGGGCTGGGATTCTTTTGGCCCTCCGATATAGCAGAGGTTGAGCTTAAGGATGAAAGCAAATACCTTGGGCAAATAACTGATAGAGAAAAGATACCTCAACCCGGTGCGCCTGAGGAAACGCAACAAAAAAGCAGGATTCTTTTTAAGATTGGGAACAGAGATCTCTATGATCTTGATTTTAAATGGATTGATGAAGATGACATAAAGGAGATCTCATATCCAAAGGATGCTGTAATATTTGAGAGAAGAGAGTGGGGGGATATGTATGGATTGATCAAGGATATTAATCAAAGAGGAAATATAATTTCAGGTACCGGTGAAAACTCCTGGATGCTTCTAAAAACAGACATAGAAAATTCAAACGGCATTTATAAACAAATAAAAGATATAGAAAAAAATAAGATAGGAGACATCAACCGGGATATTGAGGAATTTAGATTAGGCATTCGCAAACTTGAACTTCAGGGTGAAACGAATCAGATCAAGGTTAAGGAGATTGAGGGTAAAATTGCAGGGCAAAATAGGCTCTATGATGAGCAAGAGTCTATATTATCATCCCTTTATGAAAAGCTCAACGAGAATAAGATAACAGTCTCTATTATTGATGGAAGGGAAAAGGAGATGTCCATAGGAGCAATAGTCAGAGCCTACCGTCCTAATTCAATGAGCTGGTTTGATAAAGCCGTTTTATATACATCTAAGCTCTGGGAATTTGTTTCGGACGATCCTAGAGAAGCTAATACAGAGGGCGGTGTATTCCCCGCTATATTTGGTACAGTTCTGATGGTGTTGATTATGAGTATCGTGGTTTTGCCATTTGGTGTTCTAGCTGCTCTTTATCTAAAAGAATATGCGACTCAGGGGATACTGGTAAGAATAGTAAGGATATGTGTCAACAATCTCGCTGGTGTACCTTCTATCGTATTTGGTGTCTTTGCCGTAGGATTTTTCATATATGGAATCGGAGGAACAATTGATAATATCTTTTATAAAGAAGCTCTTCCCAATCCAACCTTTGGTACAGGCGGAATACTATGGGCATCCCTAACACTCGCACTACTAACTGTTCCTGTTGTCATAGTCGCTACAGAAGAGGGGCTTTCAGCAGTTCCAAAAGAGATTAAAGAGGGCTCACTTGCACTTGGTGCTACGAAATTTGAGACAACCTGGAAGGTAATAATCCCCAGTGCTATGCCAGCGATTCTTACTGGCCTAATCCTAGCCATTGCAAGAGCGACTGGAGAGGTAGCACCATTGATGATAACAGGTGTAGTAAAACTCGCTCCTGAGCTTCCAATAGATAGTCATTTTCCTTTTATGCATCTTGAAAGAAAGTTTATGCATCTTGGTTTTCACATATATGACGTAGGATTTCAATCACCAAATGTTGAAGCGGCTAAGCCGATGGTATTTACTACAGCTCTGCTGCTAATAATCATTGTTGTCGTACTAAATCTAGCTGCAATAATTATTAGAAATCAGTTGAAGAAGAAATATACAACTTCAGGGGTATAAAATTAATATTAACTAGAAGAATAATCTACTTAGGAGGTATAATTTGGAATCAGCCATCAAAGAGTCACAAAAAAAATCGGAAATTCCTTTACATACTACTCTCGGAGATCAAATTCAAATGGACCAAATCAGAACTGACGAAGGAGTGAGGCAAAAAATAATTATCCCAGACCCGATAGTTGAGATTTCCAATCTAAATTTGAGGTATGGTTTAAAACCAGCATTGATTAACGTAAATATTGAGATACCAAAAAATCACGCAACTGCATTTATAGGTCCATCAGGTTGTGGTAAATCCACTCTGTTACGTTGTCTTAACCGCCTTAACGACCTTGTAGATGGAGTAGATATTGAGGGCAATATAATAATAAATGGAGAGGATATATATAACCCAAGGCTAGACGTCACCGAGCTAAGAAGGAGGGTCGGTATGGTATTTCAAAAATCCAATCCATTCCCTAAGTCTATTTATGAAAACGTTGCTTATGGTGCAAGGATCGCTGGGATCAACAAGAAATCTACTTTGGACGAGATAGTAGAGAAGAGTTTGCGTGGAGCAGCCCTCTGGGATGAGGTAAAGGATCGATTAAGGGATAGTGCACTTGGATTCTCTGGCGGACAACAGCAGAGGCTCTGCATCGCTAGGGCGATCGCTGTGGAACCCGATGTCCTCTTGATGGATGAGCCTTGCTCAGCCTTGGATCCAATTGCAACGGGAAAAATTGAGGACCTTATCACAGAACTTAAAAGGAATTACACTATCGTAATTGTCACTCATAACATGCAGCAGGCTGCCCGCGTTTCGGATTTTACGGCTTTCATGTATCTAGGGAAAATCATTGAATATGACCACACCGAAAAAATCTTCCTCAATCCCTCTTATAAGCAGACAGAGGACTATGTCTCAGGAAAGTTCGGCTGAAAACAATTCTGAACAATCGATTAATCATAGATAAGTCAAACTGAATATGAATATTAATAGAGGAAAAAAGGTACTTTTTATATGCACTCATAATTCAGCCCGTTCCCAAATGGCGGAGGGCGTTATTAATAAACTATACGGGGAAAGCTACGAAGCTTTTAGTGCAGGAACAAACCCAACGACTGTTAATCCCTACGCCATTAATGTGATGAGAGAAATTGGGATAGATATCTCCAAGAATAGATCAAAAAGAATTGATGAATTTCAAGGTGTTGATTTTGATTATGTAATAACTGTCTGTGACGATGCAAAGGAAGCATGCCCTAATTTTTCTGGTGGGGAAAATTATATTCATAAGAGTTTTATAGACCCAACATCATTTAACGGTTCTGTTGAGAAAAAGATAGAAGTCTTTAGACAGGTAAGGGACCAAATAATAGATTGGATTGATAAAACTTTTATAATTAATGGTAAAAAATCATTGAAAGGCTAATTTAATTATACTATATCGACCTTCCTGCATGGAGGAAATAAATGATTAGATTTCGAGGGGACCTCAATAACCTTAAAAAATTACTCCTGGAAATGGCTGGTTCTGTAGAGGAAATGATTGCTAAGAGTATCCGAGCGTTAAAAGAGAGGAATATGATACTGGCTGAAGAGGTTATTAAAAGCGATGACAAGGTCAATACGATGGAAATAGAAATAGATAACCAATGCCTAAAGATACTCGCACTCTACCAACCAGAGGCCGTGGATCTCAGAACCGTTACCATGATCATGAAGATTAACGGTGATCTCGAAAGGATTGGTGACCACGCGGTAAATATCTGTCAAAAGGTAATTTATCTCGCCGATAAACCACCCGTAAAACCACTTATCGATATTCCAAGAATGGCTGAGAAATCAATTCAAATGCTTAGAGAAAGCCTAAATTCATTTGTGAATAAAGACGCAGAACTTGCCGTAGAGGTTTGCAAGATGGATGATGAGGTAGATTCACTTGAGACCCAAATAACGAGAGAGCTCCTCACGTATATGATTTCTGATCCGACAACAATAGACCCGGCACTTCAGTTAATTCTAATCGCAAGAGACTTAGAAAGGGTAGCTGATCTTGCTACCAATATAGCTGAAGACACTTATTACATAGCAAGCGGTAAAACCATTAAACACCATGCAATGGAAAGAGAGATGTCACAGTGAAAAAGCAGGATACAGGATGCAGGATACATGATACAAGATGTGTAAAGTTTTTAACATGCATCCTGTATCATGTATCGTTATCCTAAATTGGATTATTTGGAGCCTTGTCTGAGAGCTCATAGTAGTAGGTTGCTTCAGGAAGCCATTCCTGAATATTTGTGACCCTTGTCCCGTAGTCGGGGTGAGTTGAGAGAAAGACTGGGGGTTTTGGTTCACCCCTAGTTGCCTGCGCCATTCTCTTCCAGAATTCAAGGGCTTCTCTCGGATCATAACCTGCTTTTGCCATATAGATCAATCCAATCCTATCGGCTTCTGATTCCTGAGTTCGGCTAAACGGCAATATTCCTCCAACAGTTACCCCCAACCCATATGCCTGCATTATCGCTCCAGCTACTGTGGGATCCATTCCACCAATCGCAGTGCTTAGACCAGCCGCTCCCAACTCAGCGAGAATCCCTGCTGACGCCCGCTCTGCACCATGCCGTGCAACAGCATGTGCAACCTCGTGTCCAATAATGGTAGCAAGCCCAGCATCATTTTTCGCAACGTGCAAGATACCCGTATAAACTGCCACCTTTCCCCCCGGAAGAGCAAATGCATTTATTGTCTCACCTTCATCAATTACCTTATACTCCCAATTATAGTTTGGGGTATCAGAGATTTCGGCGATTCTTGAACCAACCCTTCTTACCGCTGCATTATACTCAGGATTATTAGATATAGTCTCTTTTCTTAATACATCTCTGAAGGCAACATTCCCCATCTGTATTTCTTCCGCTTCAGAAATGATAATGAATTGGGACCTGCCAGTAACAGGGGCAGCGTAGCAAGATATAAAATTAATTAGAATGCTTGAAAAAAACATTAATAAAAATATCAATTTTATCGGCTTGATGAGATTTATCTTTTTCATAAACCTAGGTTTCTTTGCTTTTTTGTAGAAATGTTCATCCTCGTATATTTAATTAAACCTTTAAACAAAATTGGGAACAAGCTTTTAGAACACATAAGAAAACCTGTTCTCATTAGTCCAACATTAACACTTCCAGTAGTACTACGCAGCCTTTAGTTTGGCTCTCTTCATCCTTCTAATACCCTCATCTATGTCATCGTCCGAGACAGCGTAGGTCACCCTCACATAACCCTCTCCCTGACTACCAAAAGCCGTCCCCGCCACAACTGCGACCCCTAGGTTTTCCATCAGAAAATCTGTAAACTCCTGTGAAGTCATTCCCGTTCCTGAGATGTCAGGAAAGGCGTAGAATGCACCAGAGGGTATATCGCACTTTATTCCAGGTATAGAATTTAAACCAGCTACCATCCTATCACGTTTCTTTTGAAGTAGATGCCTTTTAGCCTCAACCCAATCGTGGGGACCTGTCATTGCAGCATAAGCAGCCTTCTGAATGAAGGCGGCTACATTTGTTATCGTGTCTTGAAGGAATATGGATAGTTTCTCTATAACTGGCTTTGGAGCAACCGTCCACCCAATTCTCCACCCTGTCATTCCATAGGTCTTTGAAAATGTGTCAATGACAATGGTTCTTTCCTCCATCCCTGGCACAGAGCATATAGATCTATGTTTTTCCCCATCGTAGACTATATGAGAAAATATCTCATCGGAGATAACCATAAGATGTTTGTGCTTAAAACAAAGCTCTGCAATCTCTTCCGGATTTTCCACCAGGTGACCATTGGGCCTCTGGGGCGTATTGATAATTAAAAGCTTTGTCTTAGGAGTTATCATCTTGTCAAGCTTCTTAATATCAAATTGCCAATCAGGTTTAGTAAGGGGTGCATGCCTTATATTGGCATCGGCATATTTAGCCCAAACCTCATCTGGAGGATAACCCGGATTAGGGAAAATTATCTCGTCTCCATCCTCGAGGAAGGTCAAAAGGGACATGTTAAGAGACTGTTTAGCGCCCGCAGTAACTATAACCTCATCAGGGCTAGTCTTTCTTTCCCTTCTTGTCATCTCCTCAGCGATAGCTTCCCTGAGCTCAGGCAAACCTGGACCGGGGTCATACCTCACATATCCATCCTTGAGTGCTTTTGCGGTGGCTTCAATCATAAATTCAGGTGTATCGAAATCTGGGCCCTGATAATCACCCTTTTCAAAATGTATAACCTTTTTCCCAGTGGTTTTCTCAAGCTCCTTCGCAATTCTCATGCTAGCCCACTGTTTGGGTTGGACAAAGTGATTTACCCTTTTACTAAAGGAATAATGGAATGACATAGAGGTTTACCTCCTCTCTGAAAATTTGTTTATAAAATTTTATTCACATTCTATTTTAATAATCCCATATTCTTTGATCCCTGATCGCGATAGGCAAGTATTCCCTCCGAAATAACTGAATATACCTCGTCAGCAATCTCAGTTGCGGTTTTTTCTGTTTTATAAAAGAACATAACCGACCTCACAAGTCCAAATATTATTAGGGCTACTAGCTTCGTATTCATACTATGGAATGAACCCTCCTTCTGCCCCTTTTCAAGAATTTTCTCATAGAGCTTAATCCTTCTCATTCTCCAGCGTTCAGTAAATTCAAAGTGCTCTTTTATTAGATGCGTCTCATCCCTGCTCAATATACGTAGAACGGCCAAGTTTATTCGATAATACTCAAAGATAAGGCTTAAGACCTTTCTTAACTTAGAGGTCGAAGGATCAGTTTTGGCTATCTCTCCTTCTAGAAGGGATTCTATAGCCTCATAACTGTCCTCAAGGATTTCAAGATACAGCTTCTCCTTGGAGGGGAAATAAAGATAGATGGTCCCCTTAGCAACCCCAACCTTATCAGCAATCTCATCAACTGTCACATCATGATAGCTTTTTTCCGAAAATAAGCCTGCAGCAACCTTTATAATCTTTCCCCTGCGATTTTCCCTTTTAGAATGGAGGCCCATTCTAAGATATCTTTTTCGCACTACGGTCTTTGTAGAGGACATTTTCTATAACTTATTGTACTGACTAGTCAGTCATTTAATACCCCTATTTTATTATAACAATTAAACGAGTTTGTCAAGCGGATTTTTCGCCTCAGATGGAATTTTTCTTTGAGCTGTGAAAGATAGACAATATAGAGTTGTAAATAAAACCCAGCTGGATAATTAAAAGAAATGGAATCCAGCCTATTAAACCCATAAATATCGCATAGAAGGTCTGGATTATGAAGATTAAACCCAGGAGTAGCTCTATAAGTGTAGTCGACTCTTTTGAGGTTGCATAGTTTCTCTCACGCCATGGGTCCCCCTTTTTGGTAACGGCAAACTTTGGAGTTCGCCTGAAATCTGAATCCATTCCTAGAATCGCTTCAAAGACTGCTTTTGAATTGTTTATAGTTAAACCTGTCCCAATACCCAATGAAAGAGGTATATATTTTACATACCTGGTCCATTCCTCTTTGTGACCCTCCTTCAATGCGATAAGATAAAATCTGACAATACTAAGGGTACCGGATGTTATAGCAATTAGATTTAACAAAACCACATTTTCCCAACCTACTGAGCGCCAAAAATATGCCATTGGAACCATCAACACGAGGAGAATCAAAAGTAGAGGATAAGACATATTTCCTAACAGATGGAAGGCTGCTTCGATCTTGACCTTTATGGGAATGTCTTTTGATTTTAATAATCTTGGAAGTAGCTTTTTCGCAGTCTGAATTCCACCCTTAACCCATCGGTGCTGTTGAGACTTAAATGCGTTCATGTCAACAGGTAGTTCTGCCTTAGCAATGACGTCCTTCAGATACACAAGCCTCCACCCACCAATCTGTGCCCTGTAGCTTAGATCCAAGTCTTCTGTAAGGGTATCGTGCTGCCATCCTCCGCTTGAATTAATACATTGCCTCCTCAAAACACCCGCGCTTCCATTGAAGTTGAAGAACCTCCCCCCATAAAACCTCGATGCCTGCTCTATCAAAAAATGTCCATCGAGAAGTATGGACTGCGCCTTGGTCAGGGTCGAATAATCAATGTTTACGTGTCCCCACCTCACCTGTACGATTCCCACTTCCGGGTCTGTGAAGAAATCGATTGTCTTAGTCAAAAAGTGCTTAGGAGGAATAAAATCCGAATCGAATATAGCTATGAATTCACCCTTAGCGACTTTAAGACCCTCCCTCAAAGCCCCAGCCTTAAAACCTGCCCTATTATCCCTATGTATATAGTGTATGTGAAAACCTAAAGCCCGACATCTGTTAACCAAGCCTTGGGCAATTTCCTGTGTCTCATCAGTGGAGTCATCAAGCACCTGAATTTCTAAGAGCTCAATCGGGTAATCAATCTCGCATACCGAAGCGATTAACCTTTCTACAACATACATCTCGTTAAAGATAGGAAGCTGTACTGTAACTACTGGAAGATCTTTAAATTTACCCTTTGGTCTCGGATTATAACCCTTAAACTTTAAGAAAATACGGGAGAGATAGTATCTATGAACTCCAAAGATACAAAGCCATACTAGGCAGAAAACGTAGATAGAGGTGACGATTACCTTTAATACTAGTAACAGGTTTTCCACATTAGCCGGCTAAAACAGAGATTTAATAATAATATCTAAAACTTAAATCCTTTTAATCTCTCAACTGCTTCTTTTAATCTTTCTGTATTTACTGTTATAGAAACCCGAATAAAACCCTCACCATACTTTCCAAACCCATTTCCAGGAGTAACTACTATTCCAGCGTCCGAAAGTAACCTTGAAGTAAAATCCTTGGAAGAAACACCTCGAGGGGTATCGAACCATACATAGAATGTTGCCTTTGGAGGAAAATAGTCCAGTCCGACCTCTCGAAGACCATTACAGAAAATATCCCTTCTCTCCTGATAAATCATTCTCCTCTCTGCCATCCCCACTGAGTAATGTCTGAGCGCTTCGATTCCTGCGCATTGAACAGCCTGAAAGACACCGGAGTCTATATTGGTCTTAATTTTCCCAAGACCGGAAATTGCCTTCTTGTTACCAACCGCAAAGCCTATGCGCCAGCCAGTCATATTGAATGTCTTTGAAAGTGAGTGGAACTCTATGCCTATATCGGCTGCCCCGTCCACCTGTAGGAAGCTAGGAGGATTCAGTCCATCGTAAGCAACCTCGGTGTATGCGGCATCATGGCAAACAATAATATCGTATTTATTTGCGAACTCTACAACGCTTTTAAAAAAATCGATATCAGTCACAGAGGATGTCGGGTTGTTTGGGTAGTTTAAAAACATAAGTTTAGCCCTTCGACATACATACTCCGGGATTGATTCCAAATCGGGCAAGAAATTATTCATCTTTAGTAATGGCATTGAATAGGGAAGACCACCGGCAAATGTAGTTGCAACACTATAAACTGGATAACCAGGATCAGGTACCAAAACAATATCCCCAGGGTCTACAAAGGCTAGAGGTGTATGGGCTATCCCCTCCTTCGAACCAATAAGTGTCACGACCTCAGACTGAGGATCGACATTTACGCCAAAACGCTCTCTATACCAATTTGATACCGCTTCTCTAAATTCAAACATACCCGCATATGACGGATATCTATGATTTTTGGGAACCTCGGCTGCTTCCTTCAAGGCATTGATAATGTTAGAAGGTGTTGGAATATCGGGGTCGCCAATACCCAGATCAATAACGTCTACCCCTCTTGAAATCATCTCATTGATCTTGGCATCAATCTCAGCAAAAAGGTATGGAGGAAGCTCTTCTATTCTCTTTGCCCACTTTAGACTCATTCAAACCCTCCAATAAAGAATTGTTATCATAACCTAGTGCTTATTTCAGAGCAAGGAGTCGAGTTTGTCTCTGAATTGTCCTTTCTTTATCTGGGGTTTGATATTTAAGCATTCTACCGGTTATGATAGGCTTTATTGATAATGTCGAAGGCTAAATTAGAAAGCTCCTTTCGCGATTGTGTCGGGTTGAGTTCAATCATTTCCAATTCAATTACATCAGCTTCAACCGATTTGTGCGATAAGAGCTTTAGTGCGTGATCGAAGAACTTAGCATCACCATAGTAATAGATATCATCCCTATTTGAAATATTCACATCATCTCCGTCGATTTTTCTGTATTTGATGCATATAGGTACTATATCGACCTTTGATCTTAACGCAGATGCGAGGAATGGGTTTTTAAAAGGCAGTAACCCTTCACCATTAGACGTTGTTGCCTCTGGGAAAAGTACAACATTAAACCCCTCGTTTAATAAGTCTGAAACCATATCTATTTCCATAGATAACGTAGCCTTTTTTCTCTCAACAAAGATTCCTCCTGCATATCCAGTTACAGTTCCTAGCAAAAATTCACTTTTCAAACCAGAATTCGCAACGAAGAGAGATGGCTTTACTGAAAAGATCATGAAAATATCTATATAAGAGAGATGGTTGGAAACGATAAGATGATTACTTTTGGCATCGGATAGGTTTTCAAAATTTTTATAGCTTGGATTAACACCAAAGGCGGTAAGTAATAGCCTTGTAAAGAAAGATGCGGTTTTAGTAAATAAGATGAGCTTCCTTTTTCTATTTCCTATTAATATGTCCCCTATGGAACAAATTCCTAAAAAAGTTACAACTATAAAGAAGATAGAGATGATCCGTATTGACTTTCTGATCATATAATTATTAGCAGCTGTATGCAATTATAGGAATACCGATGATCTCCTTTAGCATCTGGTTAAAAAGTAGAGTTTAGATTTTAATAGAAAATTTAGGAAATGTATATTTGAGGTGCTTCGTTATGACTGAGGCTGGATCGCGTCTTTTATTTTATATTTCTTATCATACGTATCATTCAATTGACCCAGATCTAAGACCGTGAAGAAATCGGCGCATCTAAACTTGCTATCCAAGGCAGGTTCACCACTGACCTTTGAACCGGCCCTCAAATATCCTTTTAATAATGCGGGTACTAACTCTTCTATCCTATCCTTTTGCGAATTGATATCACCTATAGCATTAAGATACAGATCAAACTGATTCAATCTGTAACTCTCATGGGGATAGACCCTCAACTCTTCTGGCGACGAATACAATTGATTCAAATACTTATATATAATAGCAATCGTGAAAATATTGGTAGTGTTCACACTTGAACACCCAAAAAGATACCTCGAGTCGACCTTCTTAATATATTCAGATATACCTTTCCACAGGAGTGCAATAGCCATTCCTGTTCTAAAATCCCTATGTACGCATGCCCTCCCTAATTCAAGTTTATTTCCCTTCGCCATTTTAATGTTATCTATATCGAACTCCGTCTCAGAATAAAACCTGTCAGAGAATGTGGAGGAAATTAACCTGTAGGTACCGACTACCCTTTCCGATTTCTTATCAATAATAATCAGATGATCACAAATGAAATCAAAACCGTCAACATCGATTCTTAAAATAGCCTTCTTATTCAGCACCTCTTTATAAAAGACCTCATATCTGAGGTTCAATGCCTGCTCGAGCTCATGAGCATTCTCAACCGATTTTATAATAAACCTCTCATTTTCATAGAACATCGAAACCTTTGGCTTAAAGAGGCGCAACTTCCACCTATAAGCCGACAGAAACATGTTGAAATTTGTTACCGACTTTTTAATAGATGCTACTTTCTGAGCTATCATAATAATCAGTTTCTTTAATATGAAGAGTATAAGTCCTACATTTAAGTATTATTAATTTGCAGTTAATTTTCAATAAATACGCCGAGACTTGATTATGAATTGAATAATAATCATTAAATAGGAACGTGTAAACTTAACTCAAAACAGTGAACGAACTGACTAAGATTATAAAATCCCAACTCAAGATGCATGGTTCAATTACCTTCTCCCAATTTACGGAGCTTGCCCTCTATAATAAAGACTTTGGATACTACACTGCAGGAAGGGAAAGGATAGGTAAAAAGGGGGATTTTTATACAAGCCCATGTGTTCACCCAGCATTTGGAGAGATAATTGGAAGATTCATAAAAAAGTCCTCGGAGTTGGTCGATGCAAAGAATTTTACAGTTGTAGAAATGGGTGCCGGAAAGGGTTATCTCGCACTTGATATTCTAGATTCGATTAAGTCGAATTACCCAGAACTGTATACCAATCTTAGATATTTAGTCAGTGAAACGAGTCCAGCACAAATCGAAGACGGGAAGAAGCTCTTGTCAGATCATAATAAAAGGGTCTCTTGGATTGATTCGATATCAGACCTTGGAAACAGTACCGTATCGGGAGTCTTCTTATCAAATGAGCTTTTAGATTCATTCCCCTTCCATAGGGTTAAATACACTAATCATAAGATAATGGAAATATATGTGGGCCTCAATAATAATGAGTTCATTGAGATCGAGGGTGAACCTAGTCGTCACGAAATTAAAGATTATGTAGAGAATTATGATTTGGAATTCCTTGACGGCCAAGAGTTTGAAGTCAGAACTAATGTAAAAAAATGGTTACTAGAAGTCAGCAGAACTCTGGATAAAGGATTTGTGTTAACGATTGACTACGGCTTCCTTGCACCCGAACTATTTAACACCACCAGAATGAAGGGCACATTCAAATGTATTTACAAACACACAATTAATGAGAATCCTTACAGTCATATCGGAGATCAGGATATCACGGCGCATGTTGACTTCTCAAATCTCATTACAATAGGAGAATCGCTTGGCTTAAAAACGATTAAATACACAACCCAAGGGCAATTCCTGATTGATTGGGGAATCCTTGATATTTTAGAAAGGTATTCATCAGATGAAAGAAGCGTTAATTCACAAAAAGAAATACTAGCAATTAAAAACCTATTTCTACCTAGCCTCATGGGTGATAGATTCAAGGCATTGATTCAGTATAAAAACTTAGATGGTAAGATAAATACATTCTATCCAAAACCTCCCTTACAAATAAGTTTTCAAAGTTCTGGGAATAGATATTAGTAGTAAAATTCTTTTTAAGAAAATTAAGATTTATAGAAAAAATCTGCCTTAAGATCAGCCCTTCTACACCAAATCATAACAAATCTTTCATAAAGAATTAATTTTCATAACTTACAATATTCATTATGAATCACTTTAATAATGTTTTAGTATACGGAGGTAAAGAATGATTGATTTAGCAAGTGAAGTACTTTACAAGGAATGGGAATCCTTAATATTACACATGAATAGTTGTGGAGACATTGGGGAATTGGACTTCAATGAACTCATGAAATCCGACTGGTTAAAAGGCAACGAAGAGGTATTTTTAGCAAAGACTCTAAGCATGGTTGAAAGGCTTCCCGAATGTGGATATTCATCTCCTGATGCGTTTTATGTAATTACTATCCTAGCCGCCATAGCGTCAGAGAAACTTGGCCTTTGCAAA
>Ga0184637_10001402_pt1 | contig 16358 bp, 10 predicted proteins | sample PLM3_127_b2_FD_133143 | JGI IMG/M metagenome (GOLD analysis project Ga0184637, IMG submission 133143) | Groundwater sediment microbial communities from an aquifer in East River, Colorado, USA - PLM3_127_b2 | ecosystem: Environmental > Terrestrial > Soil > Riparian zone | place: USA: East River...
CACGCAGCGATCGCTGGGCGACGCCGATCGGGTGGAGCTGGCGCCTGCGGCCGAGCTCGCAGCCGAGCACCGCGGACCAGCCGAGCTGGCGCTCGCGGAGGGGACCGCGGGGGAGAACGGCGGCGGCCGCCCCGATGTCGCCGAGGTGCTCCCGATCGAGCGCTTCGCGGCGCCGCTCGACCTGCTTCCCGAGGGCGCTGCGGTGATCGTCGCGGCCGCGGAGGAGATCGAGCCGGCGCTCGCCGACCACTGGGACGACGTCACCGTGGCAATGCATGACTCCGACGCCCGGCGGCTGTACGTGGAGGTCGCCGCGCCGCTCCGCGAGCGCGCCGCGCTCTCGGTCTCGAGCGTGCACGGCGACCAGCAATTCTCGTTTCGCGCGCAGCAGCCGTCGTCGGCGGCGCGGAGCATCGCCGAGGCCGAATCGGAGCTGGAGCGCGAGCTGCGCTCCGGATACCTGACGGTCGTCGCCTTCGAGCGCAGGGGGGAGGCGGAGCGGGCCCGCTACAACCTGAGCCGGCTGGATGCGGTCTTCCTCGACGAGGAGGTGCTTCCGCCGGCGGCCCGCACCGCATACCGGGATGGCGACGGTGCGCTGCTGTTCGGCGAGGCGCCGCTCGCCGACGGGTTCCTCTCCCCTGAGCTGAAGCTCGCCGTGATCCCCTACCGGCGGCTCGTGCACCGGCGCCGCCCCACGGCCCCCCCGTCTGCCCGCGGCCGGCTCGCCTCGTTCACCGACCTTCGCGTCGGCGATCACGTGGTCCACGAGGACCACGGGGTCGCCCGCTTCGCCGGCTTCGAGACCAAGACCGTGGCCGAGGTGACCCGCGACTACCTCGACCTCGAGTACCGGGGGGAGGACCGGGTCTTCGTCCCGGCGGAGCAGCTCGCGAAGATCACGCGCTACGTGGGGACCGGCGGGGCGCCGCCGCAGCTCTCCGCGCTCGGCAGCAAGCGCTGGGAGGGGATGAAGGCGCGCGCCCGCCGCGCCGCGCGGGAGCTGGCCGGCGACCTGCTCAACCTGTACGCCGAGCGGCGGACCCGCAGCGGCCACGCCTTCCCCCCCGACGGCGAGTGGCAGCTGATGCTCGAGCGCGCCTTTCCCTACCGGGAGACGCCCGACCAGCTCGAGGCGGCGGACGCGGTGAAGGCCGACATGGAGGCCGACCAACCCATGGACCGGCTGATCTGCGGAGACGTCGGCTACGGCAAGACCGAGGTGGCGCTGCGCGCGGCGCACAAGGCCGCCGCGGACAGCGGGCAGGTGATGATGCTCGTCCCGACCACGATCCTCGCCCAGCAGCACCTCGGCACCTTCCGCGAGCGGCTGGCCGACTTCCCCTACAGGGTGGAGATGGTCTCCCGTCTTCGCCGCCCAGCCGAGAACCGCGCCGTCCTGGCCGACTTCTCCTCCGGGCGCGTGGACATCGTGATCGGGACCCATCGCCTGCTCTCGCGCGACGTGCGGGCGAAGGACCTCGGGCTGCTGATCGTGGACGAGGAGCAGCGGTTCGGGGTCCGCCAGAAGGAGCTTCTGCGCCAGCTGAAGCTGAAGGTGGACGTGATCTCGCTCTCCGCTACGCCGATCCCCAGGACGCTGCAGATGAGCCTCGCCGGGCTGCGGGACATCTCGGTGATCGAGACGCCGCCCGAGGGCCGGCGGCCGATCCGCACCTTCGTCGGACCCTACGACGAGCACCTGGTCAAGCGGGCGATCGAGCGCGAGGTGGAGCGCGGCGGCCAGGTCTTCTTCCTTCACAACCGGGTTGAGACGCTCGCCGACGTGGCGGAGCGGCTGCGGGCAGCGTGCCCGGGCGTTCGCTTCGCCGAGGCCCACGGCCAGATGGAGGAGCGCGAGCTGGAGGAGACGATGCTCGCCTTCCTGCGCGGAGACGCGGATTGCCTCGTAGCGACGACGATCATCGAGTCGGGGTTGGACATCCCGACGGCGAACACCCTGATCGTGGACCAGTCCGATCAGCTCGGCCTCGCGCAGGCGTACCAGATCCGCGGCCGCGTGGGCCGATCGCGCGAGCGGGCGTACGCGTACCTCCTCTACCCGTCGGCCGGGGGGCTGACCCCCGAGGCGGCGGCGCGACTCGCCACTCTGTCGGACCATACGGAGCTCGGCTCCGGGTTCGCGATCGCGATGCGGGACCTCGAGATTCGCGGCGCCGGCAATCTGCTCGGCGACGAGCAGTCGGGTCACGTCGCCGCGGTGGGCTTCGAGCTCTACTGCTCGCTGCTCGACGAGGCCGTGGACGCAATCCGAGCCCAGGACGGAGACGGTGCGCCCGGGCCCGAAGCCGCGGTGCGGCTGGACGTCGATGTCGACGCCTACGTCCCGGCCGATTACATCCCCTTTGAGGCGGCGAAGATCGACGCGCACCGCCGCATCGCGGGGGCTCGCGAGGGCGGGGAGCTGCGGGCGCTTCGCGAGGAGCTGCGGGACCGATTCGGGCCGCTCCCCGAGCCGGTCGAGAACCTGCTCGAGCTCCAGCGCGCGCGAATCGAGCTCGGGCGGGCCGGTGCCAGAACCGTCGAGGTGCGCGGCGGTCGCCTCGCCGTGACGCCGGTGGAGCTCGAGCCGGAGCAGGCGGAGGCGCTTCGCGAGCGGCTCGCCGAGGCGGACTACGAGTGGCGCTCGAAGACGATCTCGGTTCGGGTGCCGGTTGAGCCGGGCGCTCGACTCGCTTGCGTGGTGGCACTGGCCGAGGCTGTGGTAGCAGCGAAGGCCGTCGCGTTCAGCGGCGCTTAAGCCGCTCTCGTTATGCTGCCGCCCTCGTGAGCGCACCACGCTCGAAGCGGCTCGTTGCGATCCTGCTCGCGGCCTTCCTGGTCGCGTTCTTCGCCATCTGGGCGATCGCCCAGGGGCTCTCGAACCCCGAGGTCCCCTCCGGCGACGTGGCGGTGGTCGAGGATGCCCCCGGCGGGCCGGTAACCCAGGAGGAGTTCGACCGGGCGCTGGAGCAGACCGCGGCGGCCCAGGGCGCCGGCGCCGTTCCGAAGCAGGGCGATCCGGAGTACGAGGCGCTCAAGGAGCAGGCCCTCGCGGAGCTGCTCCTCACACGCTGGGTCGCGGGGGAGGCCGAGGAGCGCGGGATCACCGTGACCGAGAGCGAGGTCGAGCAGCAGTTCGACCAGATCAAGCAACAGAACTTCGCGGACGAGAAGGAGTTCCAGGGCTTCCTCAAGCGGTCCGAGCTCACCGAGGAGGACGCGCTGGAGCGCGTCCGCCTCACGCTGGTCAGCCAGCGACTCCAGGAGGCCGTTCTGTCCGGCAAGGAAGACGTGCCGGCGGGCGCAGTCGAGGCCTTCTACGAGGAGAACGCGAGCCAGTTCGAACAGCCTGAGTCGCGCGACGTCCGGGTGATCCTGAACAAGGACGAGGGGCAGGTAGACCAGGCTCTTAGCCAGCTTGAGCAGGACGACTCCGACAAGAGCTGGGAGGAGGTCGCGAAGCGCTTCTCGACCGACCAGACATCGAACAAGGACGGCGGCCTGCGCCCCGGCGTCCTCGAAGGGCAGGGCGACGCGACCTACGACGAGCAGGTCTTCGGCGGCGCAGAGGGCGAGCTGGTGGGCCCGTTCGAGACCGAGGAGGGCTTCTACCTGATCCAGGTCGTTGACATCAAGGAGGCGAAGACGACGTCCCTGGAGGAGGCCTCGAAGCAGATCAGCCAGCAGCTCGTGAGCGCGCAGCAGCAGCAGGCCGCCAACGAGTTCGAGAGCGACTTCGTCGCCAAGTGGACCGAGCGGACCTTCTGCGCGGAGGAGTTCGTGATCGACCGCTGCGCGAACGCGCCGGCGCCCCCTCCGCCGGAGGGCGCTCCCCCCGTGCAGTCGAGCCGTCCGGTGGCGCCCGGCGGCGCCGGCTCGCTGACACCCGGCCTCGTAGCGGGTGGCTTGCCCCAGGGGCCGTTCCTGCCGGCGGTCGAGCAGCCGGCACCCGGCGCACTGCCGCCCGGTGCGGCCCCGATCGGGCCGCCGGGCGCGCCGCCGACCGGTGCCGCGCCTCCGGCCGGCGCGGCGCCTCCGGCCGGCGCGGCGCCTCCGGCCGGCGCCGCACCCCCGGCCGGCGCGGCACCGCCCGCGGGCGCGGCGCCCCCGGCACCGTAGAAGCTCCGCTAGGTGCCCGACGCCGACGTGCCGACCCCACCGGTCGGCGGGCTCGGCGGATACTTCTTTGCCTCCGGCGCGTACTGCGGATAGCGCTTGCGGTTGAGGATCCTCTGCAGGGTGCGCCGGCTCCGCGGGTGGTGCCAGATCTGGAACGGGCTCACCTCGGCGTGGGACTGGTAATAGACGAGGAGCCGCGTGCGGCTGTGCTTCTTGCCCCAGCGGAACAGCCGCTTCACGAACCCGGGGTTGTCCTCGCCCCACAGCCCGTACTCGCCGACCACGAACGGCTTCTTGCGGTAGGCCCGGTAGAAATGGTTGAAGCCGTCGAAGTTGGGATAGATCGAGTACATGTCGGCCCCGACCCAGTCCACGTAGCGGCTCCCGGGCCAGTAGTCGTCGGGGCCGTTCGAGGACAGGGCCGGCGAGCCGACCGTCTGCGGCACCCACATCAGCGCGACCTTGGAGCGAGGGAGCTGCGCGGGGACGCCGGTCTCCTTGTACGGCCCCTTCGCCTGGATCGGCTTCAGGTTCAGGCGGGCGAGCCGCTTGTTGATCCTGGCCGTGCTCCCCCCGCGCACGATCAGGGTGAACCGCCGCCACGCCTGGCGGAACCAGTGCGTCGAGTGGTGGCTTCCCCTCGAGCTGCCGTCGGAGTTGAAGGCGCAGTAGGGGTTCCAGTTGCCGTTCATCTCCGCCATCAGGCGGATGTAGACGGGATGGCCCCAGTTGGAGATGTCGTTGTTGAGCCACAGCGGGTAGGCGTCCCCCTTGCCGTGCGCGATCTGGTGGACGTTGATCACCTCGGGCTCGCCCCCGGTCGCGGTCGACACGCTCAGCATTCCCCGCGCGCCGCCCGCCGTCCAGCGCTCCATGGCCATCGTCGGGCGCGTGCCCCACGTGTGGAAGGTCTGCATCACGGCGGGGTGGGCGTGGACCGAGCTCTGAAAGCGCTTCCAGTCCTCCATCTCGCCGGTCTCCTGGAGTCCGTGGAAGGTCTTCTTCTTGGGTGGGGTGTAGGCCTTCCCGTGCGAGAGCGCCGGCGCCGCGAGGCAGGCGACCGCGCACGCCGCGGCGGCGGCTGCGACGCGCCAGGCGTGTGACGATCGCGCTCCTCTCGGGCGTGGCGAAGCCATCTCGTCCTCAAACACGGGGATAGCAGCATCCACTCGGATTCCCGCTCCGTGCAGGCAGGACGCGCGTGCTGCAAGCGCGCGTTCAGAACCTGCTGGCCGTCCAGCGTGGCGGCGCCTTGACACGGCATCCGAGACTGGGAAGATGTGCGTGAGATGAAGGGCTCACGGCCACAGCCGGCATTGATCGTCGCGATGCTGGCGCTCGTTGCTGCGCTCGCGGGCACCGCGGTCGCCGCCGACCCTGTCGCGACGACAAGCGCGATCAACAAGAAGAAGGTCAAGAAGATCATCAACAAGCAGGCGCCAAAGCTCTCGGTCAAGAACGCCGACCGCCTCGGCGACATCCCCGCCGCCGAATACCAGTCGCGGATCCGGTGGGCGCTCGTCAGTCCCGCCGGCGGGACCATCCTGGCCCAGTCCGGCGGCATCACCCTGGAGACCGGGATCACCGGGTTCAGCTACCTGAACTGGGGCGAGGACATCGGCTCGAGGGCGATCCAGGTGTCCGTTGCCGAGGGCTCCGCAGGGTTCATCTCCGGGCAACCGTGCGGCGCGGCTCCCGGCGCTGGTGTCTGTACCCCCGCGTTCAACGACGCGAACCACACCCAGGTCAAGATGTTCAACAGCGGCGCGGCGCCGGCGAATCTCACGTACTTCATCTCGGTCACCGAGTAGCGGCCGGTTGCTTGGTGCTGGCGGACGGCGCAGGCGCGCCGCCCGCTAGTTTCCCCCGCTGATGGGGAAGATCGAGTCCATCCACGCCCGCCAGATCCTCGACTCGCGGGGCAACCCCACGGTCGAGGTCGAGGTGGTGCTCGACTCGGGAGCGAGTGGGCGCGCGGCGGTGCCGTCCGGGGCCTCCACAGGCGAATTCGAGGCGGTCGAGCTGCGCGACGGCGGTGAGCGGTGGGGCGGCAAGGGCGTCGCGAAGGCCGTCGCCAACGTCAACGACGAGATCGCGGGCGCCCTGGCCGGAGCCGACCCATCCGATCAGGCGGCGCTCGATCGCACGATGATCGAGCTCGACGGGACGCCCAACAAGGGCCGCCTGGGGGCGAACGCGATCCTCGGCGTCTCGCTGGCGGCCGCGAAGGCCTGCGCGGCCGAGGCCGGCGAGTCGCTGTATCGGTACGTGGCGCGCCTGTACGGCGGCGACGGCGAGCCTCACGTTCTGCCCGTTCCGATGCTGAACGTGCTCAACGGAGGCGCGCACGCGGACAACGCGGTCGACTTCCAGGAGTTCATGCTCGTCCCCGCCGGGGCCGGGAGCTTCTCCGAGGCGCTGCGCTGCGGGGTTGAGGTCTTCCACGCGCTGAAGGCGACGCTGAAGGGGCGTGGGCTCGCGACCGCGGTCGGCGACGAGGGCGGGTTCGCGCCGGACCTGGACTCCAACGAGGCGGCGCTGGAGGCGCTGATCGCGGGGATCGAGGCCGCCGGCTACACGGCGGCGAAGGACGTCTGGATCGCGCTCGATCCCGCGACCAGCGAGATCCACCGCGACGGCTCATACGTGCTCGAGCACGAGGGCCGCAGCCTGAGCTCGGAGGAGTTGGCCTCCTACTGGGAGGACATCGCCGCCCGCTATCCGGTCGTCTCGATCGAGGACGGGATGGACGAGGAGGACTGGGAGGGCTGGAGGATGCTGACCGAGCGGCTGGGCGAGCGGGTCCAGCTGGTCGGCGACGACCTCTTCGTCACCAACCCCGAGCGGCTGCGGCGCGGGATCGCCGAGGAGGTGGCGAACTCGATCCTCGTCAAGCCGAACCAGATCGGCACCCTGACCGAGACGCTGGAGGCCGTGCGGATCGCGCGCGAGGCGGGCTACACGGCGGTGATCTCACACCGCTCCGGGGAGACCGAGGACACGACGATCGCCGACCTCGCCGTCGGGACCGGGGTGGGGCAGATCAAGACGGGCGCCCCCTCGCGCTCGGACCGGGTCGCCAAGTACAACCGGCTGCTGCGGATCGCCGACGAGCTGGGCGATCGTGCCGTCTATCCGGGCCTGGATGCGTTCAGGCGGGGATAGCCGCATCGCTGCAATCCCCCTTGCACCGCGCGGGCACGTGGAGGCAGCGGCCCGGGGGGGCCGAACGCTTCAGCGTGAGCGCTCGCAGCTACCGCGTGTACAGAACCCGGCCGCGCGGGCGCGCCCGCAGCCGGATCGACTGGGATCGCCTCGGCAGGATCGCCCTCGTCCTGGTCCTGTTCGCGGTCCTGCTCTCCTACCTCAACCCGATCGTCAACCTCGCCGACGCGTGGCGCGACTCGCGCAGCGAGCGCGACCGCTACGGGGAGCTCGCGCGAGAGAACCAGGAGCTTCGCGAGCGCGCCGCCGCATTGAGCGACCCCGACGCCGTGGAACGGGAGGCCCGGGGACTGGGGATGGTCGAGCCCGGCGAGCGCTCCTACGTGATCCGAAACCTGCCCGACTGAGTCTCCGGGAGGCGCCTTGGAGCTGAGCTTCGGCGCCTACCTGGTCGGCGCCGTCGAGCTTGCCGCGATCGCGCTCTCGCTCGGGTTCGGAGCGCTGCGCGTGCGCGCCCGTCTGCTGCCGGGCTGGTCCGGAGCGCCGGCGCGACTCGCCGAGCTGGTGGCGGGCCTGGCGTTGCTCGTGTGGGCGATGGAAGCGCTCGGCGCCGTGGGGCTGCTGAAGGAGGGGCCGCTGCTCGTTCTCTGCGCCGTGCTCGGGATCGGGACCGGCCTGCTCGCCTCTCGCCCGCACGCCGCCCCGGAGCGCCCTCAGACCCCGCCGAGCCGCCCCGCGGGAAGCGCCGCCACCGTGATCGCCGGCATCGTCGTCGTCGCCCTGTTCGCCGAGTGGTCGGGGCGCGCCCACTCGACGCTGCTCTACGGCATCTACGGGTTCGACAGCCTCTGGTACCACATGCCGTTCGCGGCACGCTTCGCCCAGGAGGAGTCGCTCACCCAGCTCCACTTCGCCTCCCCGGCGCTGCTGACCTGGTTCTACCCCGCCAACTCGGAGCTCTTCCACACCGCCGGGATCCTGACCACGGGTCGCGACCTCCTGTCGCCGTTCATCAACCTCGGGTGGCTGGGCGCGACGCTGCTCGCCGCGTGGTGCCTGGGGCGGCCGTGGGGAGCCGGGCCGGCGGTCGTGGTCGCCGTCGGGGTCGTGCTGGGGGCCGGCGTGTTCGCCGACCAGGCTGGAGAGGCCCGCAACGACATCCCGGCAGCCTTCTTCCTGCTCGCCTCCGCCGCCCTGCTTGCCAACGCGCTCGCCTCGCGCTCGGAGCGATACCTCGCCGTCGCCGCTGGACCGCTCGCCCTTGCCGGGATCGCCGCCGGGCTCGCGGTCGGGACGAAGCTCAACCTGCTCCCCCCGATCGCGGCACTGACCGCGGCGCTCGTTGTGGCCGCCCCGCACGGGCGGCGACTGGCTGCGTCGGGGACGTGGATCGCCGCCGTCCTCGCCGGCGGCGGCTTCTGGTTCGCGCGCAACCTCGTCCACGTCGGCAACCCGCTCCCGTGGGTGACATCGCTCGGCCCGCTGTCGCTGCCGGGCCCGGAGGGCTACCTCGAGGGGACGAGGGAACCGCACGCGCTGCTCCGCTACGCGACCGACACCGACGTCTGGACCGACTTCTTCTTCCCGGCGCTCGACGAGCGCTTCGGAGCGCTGTGGCCGGCGGTGATCCTGCTCGGGCTGCTCGGAGCCGTGCTCGCGCTCGCCAGGGGACGGTCGGCGCTCGAGCGCGTGCTCGGATTAACGGCGCTCGCGGCGATCGCCGTGTACCCGTTGACGCCCCTGTCGGCCTCCGGTCCCGACGGAATGCCGGTCGGATTCGCCTCCAACCTCCGCTACCTGGCGCCTGTCCTCGCGCTCGCCCTCGCGCTGCTTCCGATCGCCGCCGCGGGACTCCGGGAGGGGTGGCAGCGGGCGAGCCTCGCCGCCCTGCTCGTCGCCGGTGCCGCCGCGGCGATCGGCTCGGACGAGGTCGTGCCGGTCGCCTCGGGCCGGGCGGCCGCGATCGCCGCGGTCGCCGTGGCCGTGCTGCTCGCCGGGGCGTGGGCGGTGCATGCGGGGCGCGTCGGGCGCCGCGCCGTGGCGCCCGCCGTCGCCGCTGTCGTCGGTCTCGCGGTCGGGCTCGGCTACCACGCGCAGAACGTCTACCTCGAAGGTCGCTACGCGACGGCCGCGGGCGGCAACCCCGAGGACGCGGCGTTCATGTGGGCGCGCGAGGTCAGCGACGCCAGGGTGGCAACCGTGATCGCGCGCCAGTACCCGCTGTACGGGACCGATCTCTCGAACCGGGTCGAGTTCGTCGGCGAGCGTGGCCCCGAGGGGTCGTTCGCTCCGGTGCGAAGCTGCGAGCAGTGGCGGGAGGCGCTGAACGCGGGGGGCTACGACTACGTGGTGACCGGGTTCAGGGAGCCGACCGAGGAGCTCGGCACGCGACCGGGGGAGCCGCGGGAGGCGGGCTGGACGCGAGGCGATCCCGCCGCGAGGGAGATCGTCCACGACGAGGACGTCTCGGTGTTCGCGCTGCGGGGATCGCTCGATCCATCCGGGTGCTCGGCCCCAAATAAGCTGCGCTGATGCTTGCCGTGTACGTCTCGGCGGCGCTGATCTGCGGCGCCTCGCTGATCGCCGGGCGCGCCGTGCTCGTGGCGCTCGGCCGGCCCGAGTGGACGTGGCTCTCCGCCCCGGTGGGCCTCGCTGCGCTGGTCGTGATCGCGCAGCCGCTGGTCCGGCTGCCGGGGCGCGGCACTACGGCGGCCGTCGTGATCGGCGTCCTCCTGGTCGCCGCCGTGGCGTTCGTGTGGCGGCGCACCCCGGGGGAGCCGCCCCGCGAGCTGCTCCGCCAGGCGCTCCCGCCCGCGGTGATCGTGCTCGCGGCCGCCTCGATCCCGTTCATCGTCAACGGGCGCGTCGGGGTGCTGGGCGAGGGCATTTACACGAACGACCACGCGGCCCAGCTCTTCTGGTCGGAGTGGCTGGCGACGGGGTTCGGGCCCGAGCCGCGCGGGGTCGAGCTCGGCTACCCGCTCGGCCCGCAGTCGCTCGTGGCGGCGCTCTCCGAGGGCACGGGCGCCTCGCTGGAGACGGCGTTCAACGGGCTGCTGCTGGCGATCCCGGTGCTCACGGCGCTCGCCGCGCTCGCCGTGCTCCGCGAGCTGCCGCCGGTGCGGCGGACCGTTGCGGCGTCGCTGGTCGGGTTGCCCTACCTAGCCGCCTCGTTCCTCGCCCAGAGCGCCTTCAAGGAGATGGCGATGGCGCTGTTCGTGCTCGGGTTTGCGCTCGGGCTCCGCGACCTCGCGCCGCGAAGCGATCCCTCGGACGCCTCGACGGTGGCGGGCGGGGAGCCCCGGGCAGGGGGTCGCAGGGCGGCGGCGGCCACGCTTGGCGGCCTGGTGCTGCTCGCGCTCGCGAGCGTGCTCACCCTGAGCCTCGCCGGGCTGGTGTGGCCCGTCGCGGCGATCGGCATCTGGCTCGCCTTCGAGGTCGGGGCGGGCCGGATCACGATCAAGCCGGGCCGCATCGCGGCCGCCCTGCGCCCGCTATGGCCCGCGCTGGCCGCGGGGGCCGTCGCCCTGGGGATCCTCGTCGCGGCGCAGGTCGGCGCGCTCTCGACCTTCGTCGAGCGGTTCGGCGACGTGCAGCAATCCACGGGTCGCCTGTTCAGCCCCGTGTCCCCGCGCGAAGCGCTCGGGATCTGGCCCGAGGGGGACTTCAGGGTGGACGCGGCGGGGAAGGGGGCGACGTTGATCGCCACGCTCGTCGGCCTCGCGGCCGCCGCCTTCGCCGCCTGGTGGTGGCTGCGGCGCCGGGACCCGGCCGTCCCGGCCACGCTCGCGGCGGCGGTTCTCGTCTACGCGGCGGCCCGGGTGGGAGGCGGCATTCACGTCGAGGCGAAGGCACTCGCCGTGATGGCGCCGCTCTTGATGCTGTTCGTGACCCGCGCCCTGCTGGCGCCGGACCGCGGGCGGCTGCGCGTTGCCCTTACGGCGCTTGCGGCCGTCTTCGTCCTCGGCGCCGCCGGCTCCACGTTCCTCGCCCTGCGCGCGGCGCCGGTCGGCGCGGAGACCCGCGCCGGCGAGCTGGAGGAGCTGCGGGCCGAGGTACAGGGAAAGCCGGTGCTCGTCCTGGTCGCGGACCGGTTCGCCCCCTACCGGCTGCGCGGCGCGCTCGCGGGCAGCCCGGGCGGGTACGTGCCGAGCCGCGAGGTGGCGGCGCGGCCCGGCAAGAGATGGGATCAGGGGCGGGCCCTCGACTTCGACTCGGTCACGCACGAGACCCTAAACGGCTATCGCTACGTGATCACCAGCAACGCCGCCTACGCGAGCACGCCGCCGCCCGAGTTCCAGCCCGTGCGCTCCACGCCCTCCTACACGCTGTGGAGGCGCGAGCGCCAGGTTCTCGCGCGCAGCGTGCACGAGCCGCCCGACGAGCCGGGGGCGATCCTCGTCTGCGGCGGGGCGGGGGACCCTGGCCTGGCCGCGCAGGACGGCACGGCGACCGTCCTGCCCGCGCCCGTCGTCGGATCGCGAAACCGGTGGCGTCCGGAAAGCTCGTTCGAGCTCGGCGGGTCGGCGAGCCAGTCGCTCGAGCTGGAGCCGGGCCGGTGGCAGATATCGCTCCAGTACCACAGCCCGGTGGGGCTCGAGCTCGAAGCGCCGGGACTGCGCGAGGAGCTCCCGGCGTCACTCGACGGGATGTACGCGTTCGCCCCTGGCGAGGGCCAGTTCTGGCCCGCCGGGTCGATCGAGGTCGAGCGCAGCGGTCCGATCCGCTTCACCGTGCGCCCGCGGGACCTCGCCTGGGCGGGACGCGTGCTTGGCGCCGAACGGACCTCGTGGGTCGGGGCGCTGGCGCTGACCCGCCCCGATGCCGTGCGCGAGCTCGCGCTCTCCGACGCCTGCGGGCAGTACGTGGACAGGTACAGGATCGAGGGCTGAGGCGCTACCTTCACTAGGTGGACCTCGGCTTCGTCGGCGGCACCGGGCGCAGCGGGACGCACGTCCTCGCGCAGCTTCTCGGCCAGCACTCGCGCTACCGGGACGTCGAGATCGAGGTGCGCTTCCACTGCAACCCGCGCGGGTTTCCGGACCTGCTGGCCGGCAACGTGACGCTCGAGGAGTTCGTGAACAAGCTGAAGAGATTCTGGTGGCACCGAATCAAGGCGGGCGAGCCGTTCCCCGCCCTGCTGCCGCGCCTGCCGCTGGGGCGCGAGGAGCGCGGCCTGTACAAGGTCGTTCCGCGCGACCGCTTCGATGCGGCGGTGAAGGGGCTGGAGAGCGCCTATCGCGGTGATCCGCTCGCTGCCTGCCGGCGGCTCTTTCTCGACCTGCTTGCCCCGCTGGCGACCGACGCCGGGAAGCCGGGCCTGATCGAGATGAGCTCCGACAACGTCGCGCAGGGACCGACGCTGCTGAGGATCTTCCCCGAGGCGAAGCTGGTGCACACCGTGCGCGACGGCCGGGACGCCGGTGCCTCGAAGGTCACGAAGCGACAGAAGCGCCGCCACCCCCGCGACGGCCTTCAGGGCATCGAGTGGTGGGAGGGACGTCTGCGGCGCATCGACGAAGCCGTGCGGAAGATCCCCCGGGACCGTTTGTGCGTGATCAGCCTCGACGAGCTCGCGTACGGCGATCGTGAGGCGGCCTACGAGCGGCTGCTGGGCTTCCTGGAGCTGGACGACGAGCCGGCGATCCGCCGCTACTTCGAGCGCGAGGTGACCGCCGAGAACGCGCATCGCGACCGCTGGCGCCACGGCCTGTCCCCGGAGGCGCAGGAGGAGCTGCAGCGCTTCTACGAGCAAACCCTGGATCGCCTGGCCGGCGACGGCGTGCACTGCGCGCCGGAGCTGCTCAGGACGTACGAGGCGACAGACAGGACAGGGGTGATCTGATGGAGGTGCTCTTCGTCGGTGGCACCGGTCGCAGTGGGACCCACGTCGTGGCCAAGCTCGTCGGCCGCCACTCGCGCTACGAGAAGGTCGGCAACGAGGTCCGCTTCCACTGCGACCCCGGGGGATTCCCCGACCTGCTCTCCGGAACCGTGAGCCGTGACGAGTTCGTCGCCAAGCTGCGAGGAACCTGGTGGCGGCGGGTGCAGACGCTCCAGGTGCGGGGCCTGCACCGGACCGTCCCGAAGAAGCGCTTCGACGCCGCGGTCAGGGAGTTCGAGGCCGGCTACGACGCCGACCCGGTTGGAGCTTGCCGGCGCCTGTTCGGTGATCTGCTCGGCCCGATCGCTGAGCGCGCTGGAAAGCCGGGCCTCGTCGAGATGAGCTGCGACACGGTCTCGCAGGGCGCCGCCCTGATGCGAGTCTTTCCCGAGGCGAGGTTCATCCACTCGGTGCGCGACGGCCGCGATGCCGCGTCCTCGCGGGTCGCCAAGGGAAGGGGCGTCGTCTACCCGCGCAATCCCGAGCAGGGGATCCAGTGGTGGGAGGGTCGGCTGCGGCGCATCGACGCGGCGGCGGGCGAGATCCCGCCTGGGCGCCTCACGGTGATCAGCCTCGACGAGCTCGTGTACGGGGACCGCGAGGGCACCTACAAGCATCTGCTCGACTACTTCGGCGCTGAGGACGAGCTCGAGATGCGCTCCTACTTCGAGACCAAGATGAGCGCCGAGCGCGCCCACAGGGAGCGCTGGCGCGAGGGGCTCTCCGTCGAGGAGCAGGAGGACTACGCGCGCCGCTACGAGGAGGCCCTGGTGCGCCTCGAGCGCGACGGGGTTCACTGCGCGGAGCTACTGCGCCGGGGCTTCGAGCGCGCGGCGCCGGCGCGCGACGCCGCAGCCGGCGTTGCGCGCGCAGCGGAGCCCGCGCGCCCCGTCGCCCCGGACGCGACCGCGGAGGAGCCCGCAGAGGTGCCCGCCTCGGGCGCGCCCCGGCAGGGCGACCTCGTCTTTCTGGCCGGCCCGGGGAGGGCGCGTCGCGGGGCACAGATGGTGGCCCAGCTGCTCGGAAGCAGCTCCCGCTATGCGGTGATCCCGATCGACGCCCGCTTCCACTGCGACACGGACGGGATGCCCGACCTGATCGAGGGAAGGGTGAGCCTGAAGCGGTTCATGCTCAAGCTGCGCGAGGTGTGGTGGGGCGGCGGCGGCGGCGCGGGGCGCGGCCGGCTCGACCAGGTGATCCCTCGAGAGCGCTTCGAGGCCGCCTCCGAGCGCTTTTCCTCCTCCTACCTCGATGATCCGCTCGGCGCCTGCCGGGAGCTGTTCCTCGACCTGCTGTGGCCCCTCGCCGCGGCCGACGGCAAGCACGGGCTCGTCGAGACGAGCGCCCGCAACCTGCACCACGCGCCGGTCCTCGCGCGGCTGTTCGGCGAGGCGCGGTTCGTGCACGTCGTAAGGGACGGGCGCGTGGCCGCCTTTCGTCTCGCCAAGACGGACTGGGGCCCCGGCGACCCTCTCGCGGGCCTCGACTGGTGGGCGGAGCGCCTGCGCCGCGTCGACCACGCCGTGCGCGGAGAGGAGGATGGCGTCAGCTACTCCCTTGGCCCCGACCGGCTCCACGTTCTCGTGCTCGACGAGCTGCTGAGCGGGGATCGCGAGCCACCCTACGTAGGGTTGCTCGACTTCCTCGGGATCGAGGACGAGCCGGCGGCTCGGGCGTTCCTCGAGCGATGGCTTGGGCCCGCTGACGGCGCGGGGATCGTGCCCGGGAATGGCCTCTCGCCCTGGAAGCGCCTGCGGCTGCGCCGCAAATACGAGCGCACGCTCGAGTCGCTGCAGCGCGAGGGCGTCCACTGCGCGCCGCAGCTGATCGAGGCGTACGAGCGGTCCTGACTCCATATGCCCGCTAGCGTCGGCGGAGATCGCGCCGCCCGGGTCCTGTTCGTGACCAGCAACGGGACCGGGCTCGGCCACCTGACGCGGAGCATGGCGGTCGCCCGCCGACTCGACAACGGGGTCGAGCCGTTGTTCTTCACGCTCTCGGCGGCCGCGCCCGTGGTGCGCGGTCAGGGGTTCCTGGTCGATTACATGGGCTCGTATGACACCCCCGGCGCCGGCTCGCACCTCGAGTGGAGCCGGCGCCTGCGCGCGCGCTTGGCGGCCTTGCTGTCCGACACGAGGCCCGCGGTCCTGGTTTTCGACGGCGCCCATCCCTATCCGGCCGCGATCCGCGCGATGCTAGAAGCGCCGAGCCGGGGGAGCCCCCGCCGGAGGCGGGGGCGAGGGGGCGGAGCCCCCATGGTGTGGTCGCGCCGCCCGCTGTGGCGGCCGGGCCGCGGGCGCCCCATTCTCGCCCTCGCGCGAGCCTTCGACCTCGTGCTGGAGCCCGGCGAGCTGGCCGCCGCCGACGACGTGGGGCTGACGGCGGCGCGCCGAGACGAGGCGGTTGAGCTCGAACCGATCGTGTTCTGCGACGAGAGCGAGCTGCTGCCGCGCGAAGAGGCCGAGCGGGCGCTGGGGCTCGAGCCCGGCCGCGTGAACGCGCTCGTCGCGCTCGGCCAGGGCAGCGAGGTCGATGCGGCCGTGCGCCGCTGCCTTGCCCGACTCGCCCCGGAGCCGGGTGTGCAGGTCGCGGTGCTCGAGTCGAGCATCTCCTCGCGCCTCGACGTCCCGGTCGGCACCGTGCTGCTGCGCGACACCTACCCGGTGAGCAGGTACCAGCGGGCCTTCGACTTCGCGGTCAGCGCCGCGGGCTACAACGCCTACCACGAGCTGATCCGCTTCGCGCTGCCGACGCTTTTCGTTCCGATGCCGCGAGAGCTCGATGATCAGGCGGCGCGGGCCCGATACGCCGAGCGGTCCGGGCTCGCCCTCGCGTGCGAGGGCCCCGGGTCGGAGCAGCTCGAGGCGCTGATCGAGCACATGCTCGACCGTGGGCGGCGCGAGCGGATGTCGGCCCGCGCTCGCGACCTGGGGCTCACGAACGGCGCGGAAGAGGCCGCTCGCCTGCTGTCCGGGCTTGCGAAGGGGAACCGGGCCGGCGCGGCCGGCCTCCCCCGGCCAACCGGAGGCCGCGCGGCGATGTGGACGACGATGGCGAGCGCCCGCGCCAGCGCGCTGCTGCGCCACCCTCTCGAGCGCCGACGCTCCCGAGCATCGAGGCCTCGCGGCTGACCGACTCGCCCGCCACGACGAGCTGCTGCGCGCACGCGTGGAGGCCGTGCGGGAAC
>Ga0184637_10001403_pt1 | contig 16336 bp, 14 predicted proteins | sample PLM3_127_b2_FD_133143 | JGI IMG/M metagenome (GOLD analysis project Ga0184637, IMG submission 133143) | Groundwater sediment microbial communities from an aquifer in East River, Colorado, USA - PLM3_127_b2 | ecosystem: Environmental > Terrestrial > Soil > Riparian zone | place: USA: East River...
GTCTTGACAGTGAAGCCGAGGTCCTTCGATGCCTGCTTCGCCCAAACGCCCCCTTGGTCGAACTCGACTCCGAGGGTGAGCACGCGGAGCGTGCCAGTGAACTTGCCGCCTTGTGACGGCGCCGCGGCCGCGGTGCCGGCCAGTGAGCCGAGCCCGGCGACGGCGGCTGCACCGACGCCTCCCTTGATAAGGAGGTCGCGGCGCGTCAGCCCGGCGTTCCGGGAGCGGCTCAAGCGCGACTTCGTCACCGGCCGCATCGGCGAGCGCCGCAGTCTGGAGCTGCCCGTCGTGTGGCATCGGCGGCTGGCCTGGCGCTTCGCATTGGCGCCGGCGGCACTTGCGCTGCTCGCCGCGACGGTGTGGATGGCCGACCGCGGGGCGGGCTGGACCGTAATGGCGACGCAGGGCGATGGCGCGGCGATGGTGGACGGAGCGCGGGTGCCGCTCGCGAGCCGCGAAGAGCTCGGGCGCCGGCTGCGCCCGGGGGCGCGGCTCTCGGTCCCGGCCGGCGCCGAGGTCGAGCTGGCCACCACGGCGGGCCTGATCGTTCAGGTCACTGCCGGCACCGAGTTCACCCTGCCCGCCACTCCCGGCCGCTGGCTCCGCCGGCGGGTGACGGGCGCGGTGCGAATGGGCGAGATCCGTGTCACCACCGGGCCCGCGTTCGCCGGGGCGCGCCTGCGGTTGGACACTCCCGAGGCCGAGGTCGAGGTGACCGGGACCACGCTCGCCGTGATCTGCGAGCCTGCCGGCACCTGCGTCTGCGTCTACGAGGGGGTGGTGAAGGTGGGCGCCCGTGGCGCGGGCATGGAAGCGGTCGCGAACGGCCGTCGGCGGTTCGTGTTCAACGACGGCCGACCACCGGAGTCGGCCGGGATCCGGCCGATCGAGAACACCAAGCTCGGGATGTTCCGCGACAGTCGCCGCGGTTGGCTCGAGCGCGCCGCGCCCTAGGCCGATCCGGCGTCGCCCTCGCCCGCGTCTCCCTGGCCCGGCTCGGCGTCGTGGGCGGCCGGGTACTCCTCCGCCTTCAGCGGGCGCCGGACGCTCCTGTCCGGCGGGAGCGGGTGATAGAGAACCGGCGTCTCCAGGGGGACACGCCCGCCCGATGCGTCGATGATCACGCGCACGTGGGGGCGCGCGAGGTCCGCGCCGTTGGGCGCCACCACCTCCGCGATCGCGCCGTCGTCCAGCACGACGAGCTGGCCGGGTGGGTAGAACCCCACCGAGTTGGCCAGCGCCCACAGCATCGCCGGATCGAAGCGCTTGCGAAGCGGTCCGAGCATCATCCCGAGGCCTTCGTAGGGTGTCGTCCGCTGCCCGCGCTCGCTCCGGTGGCCGAGCAGGCTGACGTAGCAGTCGGCCACCGCCACGAGCCGCGACATGACGCTCTGCGGCCAGCGCCCGGACGCCACGGGATAGCCCGAGCCGTCGGGGAGCATGTGGTGCTCGAGCGCCACCCGCATGCAGCGCAGCGTGGTCTGATTCAGCGTGGTCGAGCGGGCGATGAGCTTGGCGCCCTCGAAGGGGTGGCGCTCGGCCGCCGCGCGCTCCTCGGGGGTGAACGACTCGAGCGGATGCTGGATCTGGTCGGCCACCGCGGACTTGCCCACGTCGTGGAGCAGGGCGGCGACGCCGAGGTCGGCGAGCGCGCGACGGTCCATGTCGAGCAGGCGCCCCATGGTCACCGCGATCAGGCAGACGTTGACCGCGTGCGCGTAAGTGTACTCGTCCTTGTGGGTGAGGCTCGACAGCCCGACGACTACCGGCTCGTCGGCGAAGGCGCCGTCCACCAACGGCTGGACCACGCGCTTGCCGTGCCGCAGCTCCAACCCATCCTGTAGCGTGGTGGTCGCGAGCAGCGATCGCGCGCCCTGGAGCGCTTGGGAGTAGCTCTTGCGCGCGGCGCCACGCGGCGCGTTGCCGCCCGACCCCCCGCCGCCCCATCCCCCGCCGCCCACGCCACCGTAGCCGCCGCCGCCCACGCCACCGTAGCCTCCGCCCCCGCCGCCGTAGGCGTCCCCGGTGAAACCCTCGTCCTCCCATGCAGCGGGGGCGTCGTACTCGAAGCCCTCGTCGGGCGCCTCGGTCGAGGCGTGGATCGCCGGCGTCACGTGATCGACACCCTGGGCGAGGCAGGCGCCAAGCAGGTCGGGCCCCCGGTAGACGTCGGGCTGCAGGAAAAGGCGCAGGAACAGGGTCAGTTCCGCTTCGTCGAGCCCCTTCTGCAGGCGCAGGCCGGCGATCTCGCGCAACCGGAACTCGTCGAGCACCGCTTTGTGGAACCGAAAGTTGCCCGCCTTCACCGGAATGCGCACACCGTTGAGGTAGAGGTCGTCTTGAAGCGCCACCAGCACGGCCTCCCCCGACTCCTCGAACACCGGCAGCAGGGTCTGGAGCAATCCTTCGAGCTGCTGGCGGAAGACCTGGTTGTCAGTCTGGTAGGTGCGGCCGATGCGCACGGTCGACGCCAGCCGGGTGATGACCTGGAGCCCGGCGTCCTTGCAGCGCTGGTCGCCCGGGCCGGCGGAACCCTCGCGCGCCTGTGAGGCCGGGACAATGCTCACGAACTCATTCTCGCGTTGATCGCCTCGTAAACGGCGCTCCGCACCGCCTCGCTACGCGAATGCAGCCCCGCATCGAGCGCCGCCAACGCCTGCTCGGTGCCGATCCGCTGCAGCGTGCGCGCGGCGGCCAGGCGCTGCATGGTGCGGCGCGCGAACCAGCCGCCCTTGTGGAGCAGCAGGGCCAGTGCCGGGACCGCGCTGTTGTCGGCGACCTCGCCGAGCGCGGCGAACAGAGCCCGCTGGATCTCATCGCTGCGTGACTCGAAATCGGGCGCCTCGATGTGACGCAGGATGGCGCTCGCGACCTCCGCGTCCCGGTTCCGCGTCAACATCTTGAGCGCGGCGGCGAGGAGCTGGGGGTCGCGCGTGTCGAGCTGGGCGAACAGGATCGGCATCCGCAGCGCTTCCGGCACGCCACCCAGCGACGAGACGACCTGGCGGCGCACCCGGACTTCCGGATGCTGCGACGCCAGATCGAGCAACCGCACGACCCGCTCGCCACCGATCTGCCCGAGCACGAACGCGGCATTGCGAGCGACGTACCAGCGTGAGTCGATGACGTGGGGTGCCAGCAGCTCGGGATCGTCGTTGCAGAGATAACACAGCATCGTGCAGGCGGCGGCGCGCGTGCGGCTCTTGGAGGCCTGGGCCATCACCGAGCAGGCGAGGTCGAGCGCCGGCTTCCCGATCGAGACCGTGAGCGCGAAGAACCGCGCCTGATCGTCGGTTTCGGAGGCGTCCAGCCGGTCGGTGATCATCCCGGCGTCGAGCCCGCTGATCGCCGCGGCCAGATCGTCCTGGGTGATCGTGCCGTCGGGATCGAATTCACGCAGCAGCTCGAGGGTCTCCTGAGCCTCGATCCACGAGGAGCGCTGGATCGCGCCCGCCAGCCAGGTGGCGACGGATCGGGCGAGCAGGGCGCGCGTCTCCGCGTCGGGCGACATCGCGCACAGTTGCCGCAGGACGTCGGGCGCCTGAATCGTCCAGTCCGTCGAGCGCTCGCCCACCCACTCCGTGGACAGTCGCATGCGCGCGAACTCCATCGCAGGCAGGATCTTCTGGTAGGCCTCCGCCACGTCGGCGGCCTCGAGGGGCAGCGGCCAGTCGTCGAACGTGTCGCGGTGAAGCCCCTGGGCCATGCCCGAGACCTGTCCGATGTCCGCCCGGATCTCGCTGCCGGCCGGCGACCATACGTAGCTCTGGCCCTGATGCCCTCCCCCGCCGCCGCCGCCGGTTGGGCGACGGGACGACAGGTAGATGGTCTGCTCGACTGGCACCGCGTCGATCACGATGTGAGTGGTGTTCGCCTGCCACATCAACGTGACCAGGTCGTCGTGGGTGTGGACGCCGGTGCTGGCGGCGACCAGCGCGTCGAACAGCGCGGCGAGGTCGTGCGGCGGGATGCCGGGCAGGAAGGTCAAGCCGCGGATGCCGTCGCGATAGAACAGGAACGGAAGGATCGTCTCCTTGCCCACGCCTTCCTCGCCGTCCAGGCGTTGCGCCGGCCGCACGACCGCTTCGTCGAGCAGGAAGATCTCGCTCGGAGTGATGCGAAAACTCCAGACGCCGTGCAGCTCGATACCCCGGAGCAGCGGCTGAAGGAGTTGGTCGCGGATCTGGGCGACGATCGGACTGTCGGACCGGTACAGGCGGCAGGTCCTGAGGGCGCGCGCGAGCTGCCGAAACCAGAGGTGTGCGGTCTGACCTGCCGGGGTGAGGTCCCGGAAGGCGGGATACTTGATCTGACCGCTTCCGATCGAGGTCGTCATCCCGGTCGCTCCATGCCGGTCGCGTCGCGCGTCGTCGCCGTGCCGCCGCGAGGGCGGCGCCGAGTGGTCCCTGGCCGACGGCGGTAAGGTGGCCCAACCCCAGCGCACGAGGGCGGTTGGGCTGCCCGGAAGTTATCGGCCGACTCGGTGCGTAGGTTGAGGTTGCGAGGCGCCCCCCGGCGCCGGGCCGCGGGCACGGTCGCAGGAGGTGGCTGCGGCCGTAACGCGTTGTGTATCAGCCGATTGAAGCTCGAGCCATCGGTGACCGACGTTCCAGTTGCGCCGCGGGACGGCCGAGCGTCCTCGGCGCAGCCCGCGAGCTTCCCGGGGCCGCGCCGGACACCGAGATCGTTACCGCTTCAACGGCACCACGTTCTTGTCGTCCAGGCCCAGAACGTTCACCAAGTCGGAGCCGGCTGGGACGATGAACTTGGTCTGATGGGCGAGCACGGTGTTCAAGACGTCGAGTTTCTTGCTGACCTCGGCGCGGTCCTTGAAGAACTGCTCGGCCGCGTTGGAGACCAGCTCGATCGCCTTGGCGTCGGCGGTGGCGCGCAGGATCTTGGCCTGGGCGTCACCCTCCGCCCTGAGGATCTCGGACTGTCGCACGCCCTCGGATTGTAGAATTGCCGCCTGCTTGAGCCCCTCCCCCTCGAGGATGTTGGCGCGCTTGTCTCGCTCGGCCTTCATCTGGCGCGACATCGCCTCGGTGATGTCAGCGGGCGGGTCGATCTTCTGCACCTCGACGCGCGTCACCTTGACGCCCCAGGTGTTCGTCGCCTCGTCGAGCACGGCGCGCAGGTTGGCATTGATGAGGTCGCGCGCGGTGAGCGTCTCGTCGAGCGACTTGTCGCCGATCAGGTTGCGGAGGTTGGTCTGCGCCAGCGTGGTCGCGGCGTAGGCGAAGTTCTGCACCTCGAACGTGGCCTTCACCGGATCGCTGATCCGATAGTAGATGACCGCGTCCACGGTCACCGAGACGTTGTCCTTGGTGATCACCTTCTGCGGCTCGACGTTGATGACGCGCTCGCGCATGTCCACCTTGATCATGTCCTCGATCACCGGGACCAGGAACGTGAGCCCCGAGCCCACCGTCGTGCGATAGCGGCCCAGGCGCAGCACCAGCGCCTTCTCGTATTGAGCGACCACGCGCGCCGAGCGGGCAAGCGAGACCAGCGCGATCAGCAACAGGATCAGCAGCAGCAGCATCCCGAACGTCCCCACCGGATTCTCCATCGCCGTCACCTCACCCTGAGCGTCACGCCGTCGACGCCTTCCACCATGACCACCGCGCCCTCGTCGAACGGACCGCCGGCGCCCGGGGCGGGCACCGCGCGCCACACTTCGTCGCGGACCTTGACCTGTCCCGGCGCATGTTCGGCCACCCGGGTCGTGACCACCGCGCGTTCGCCCAGCAGCGCGTCGGCATTGCTCGGCACCGTCCGGTTCTTGAGCCTGGCCCGCACCCAACGCCGGCCGACGGCGATGTAGCCCACGCACAGCGCGCTCGCCACCACTAGACCGATGACCGGACTTTGCGTGAGCATCCCGATCGCGCCTCCGAGCAGGAAGGCGGAGCCGATGAGCACGAGGTCGAACCCGGCGAAGCCGCCGAATGCGACCTCGATCAGGATGAGCAGCGCGCCCCCGACCACCAGCAGCCAGTTCCAGCCAGAACCCATGTCCCACCTCCCGATGCGCCACCGCCGCCGACCGCGGCGCTCCGCGTTCGGCCGGGACTCTACACTACCGGCCGCCGGCTTGACTCGGCTCCCGCCGCTCCCGTACCTTGGCCCGTCCATTTCAACCGTAACGTGCTGTAGAAACGAGGACTCCTGAACCCATGAAGCGCACCTACCGACCCCGCAACCGCCACCGGAAGAAGACCCACGGCTTCCGCGCGCGGATGAAGACCAAGGGCGGACGCAAGGTGATCGCCGCCCGCCGCAAGCAGGGCCGCAAGCGCCTCACCGTCTCCTCGGCATAGCCACAGCGCCCCTGCGACCTTTGCAGCAACAAGCCGCCACGCCGATCTTGTACGGCAACCTCCTGCGCCCGGCGGGCTCGAACCCAGGCCCGGGCGCTTTCGGTTTCCCTTCGCGCGCGACGGGCCATCCGTCGGGGAGCTGCCGCACGCCGATGACGACCGTGCCCTCGGAACGATTGCAGCCGCGCCACCGGCTGACCGCGGCGAACGACTTCGCGGCGCTGCGCTCGGAAGGCGTAGCATTCCGGGGCGCGCACTGCCTGCTCGTGGCGCTCGCCCGCCCCGGCGAGGTGACGCGCGTGGGTTTCGTGGCGAGCAAGCGCGGCGTCGGCGGGGCGGTGCAGCGGAACCGCGCCCGCCGGCGCCTGCGCGAGATCGTCCGCCGTCGCTGGGCGCGCCTGCCGGAGACCGGACGCCTGCTGATGTTCGTCGCCTACCGCGCGACCCCGACCGTGCCCCACCAGGACCTGGCGAGCGACGTCGAGCGCGTCCTGACGGCGGCCGGCGCGCTGGCCCCGATCGGATCCCCAAGCGGATCGCAGTTCGGCCGCGCGCGATGAACTCCCGTCCATCCATGGCGTCCCCCACGGCGCCTCCAGGTGCGGCGGGGCTTCGCACCGTCTCTCCACGGTTTCGGGCGCAGTCCCGGGCGCGCCCCGCCGAGCGGATCGCGGTCCTCCTGATCCGTGCCTACCAGCACCTGGCGCCGCCGCTCGTGCGAGGGCATTGCCGCTTCGGCCCCTCGTGCTCGGAGTACGCGCGCGAGTCGCTTGAGCGGCACGGGCTCGTACGCGGGCTGGCGCTCGCCGTGCGTCGCATCGCCCGCTGCCATCCGCTGGGTGCCAGCGGCTACGACCCGGTGCCTTGAACATGGACCGCAAAACCCTCATTGCGGTCGCGCTGTGCGTGGTGGTGCTGATCGGCTATCCCTTCATCCTCAAGCTGTTCGGGCTCGACCACTACCTCAAGCCTGCGCCTCCCCCCCAGGTGGCGATTGTGGACACCACCCGGATCGGTGCGGGCACCACGGAACGTGGTTACGCCGCGACGGGTGAAACCACGAGGACGGATCCCGCCCGCGCGGGTCAGGCCCCGACCGCGGACCGCGAAGCCTCGTTCTCGGCGCTGCCGCTGCGACCGCTGCGAGCCGAACTCACGCGCTCGTACCGCATCGAGACGCCCCTCTACCACGCCGAGTTCACCAGCCGTGGCGCGCGCCTGCTCTCGGTCGAGTTGCTCCATTACGCCTCGGCCCACGGTGCCTCGAGCCACGACGGCAAGGCGTTTCGACCGCGCAAGGGCGAGCCGGTGCCGCCGCCCGACCGGGTCGTGCTCGGCGGCGGTCCCTCGTTCAGCCTCGACCTCGGCTCGGGCAGCGCCCGCATCCCGCTCGACGATCTGGTCTACGCCGCAGAGGAGAGCCTGGACGCCGCGGGGCATGTGCGACGCCTCACGTTCACCGCCGAGGACAGCAGCGGGATGCGGATCCGCCAGACCTGGCGCGTGCGCCCCGACACCTACGCGCTCGACCTCGAGGTCGAGATCCATCGCGTGCCGTTGCACTGGAGGCTCGCGGACTACTCGCTCATCACCCGCTCGTGGTCGCTCTTCAACGAAGCCGATCTGGCGGCGGACGCGCAGGGTCTGCACGCCACGAGCCTGGTGGGGACCAACATCCACCGCGAGAAGGTCGGAGGGCTCCGCAAGGGGACCAAGCGCTTCGAGGGCAGTGCCGTGTGGGCCGCGGTCCAGACCCGCTACTTCATGGGCGCGGTCGCCGCCGTCCAGGCCACGGCACACGCGACCGAAGCGCGAACCACGCTGCGGCCGCTCACCCCGGAGCAGCGCGCGCTGCTGCCGGCCAACGCGCCGGCCGAGCAGGACATGGTGGTGAGCGCCCTGGTCGTGGGGCTGCCGGGCGAGACGAGTCCTGTCAACCGTTTCCTGGTCTACTTCGGGCCCAACGAGTACTTCCGGGTCGCCACCCTGGGGGTACAGCTCGAGCGCATCGTCGACCTGGGATGGTCGTGGATCAGCCCGTTCAGCCGCGTGCTGCTGCGGCTGCTCGTCTGGCTCGAGGGGCTGGTGCGCAATTACGGGGTCGCGATCCTCGTGCTCGCCACGCTGGTGCGGGTGCTGCTCCACCCACTCAACATGATGAGCTTGAAGAGCATGCGCTCCATGCAGCGGCTGCAGCCCGAGATGGTGCGGCTCAAGGAGAAGTACAAGAACGACGCGCAGGCGATGAACACCGCGGTCATGGCGCTCTACAAGGAGCACAAGGTGAACCCGGCCGGCGGCTGCCTGCCGATGCTGCTCCAGATGCCGCTCTTCTTCGCGCTCTACTCGGTGCTGTTCAACGCGATCGAGCTGCGCCAGGCGCCGTTCGTGACGTGGATCCACGATCTGTCCGCGCCCGACAAGTTGTTCGAGGTCGCCGGTTTTCCGATCCGCCTGTTGCCGATCCTCATGGCGGGCTCGGGATTCCTGACCCAAAAGCTCACGCCCACCGACCCGCGGCAGGCCAGCACGATGTACCTCATGAATGCGGTCATGGTCGTATTCTTTTACAATCTGCCGTCCGGGCTCGTGCTCTACTGGACGGTGATGAACCTGCTGACCGCCCTCCAGCAGTGGCTGGCGTTGCGGGAGGACGGACACGCGCCGGCCCCCGCGACGGTGGAGGTCGGCGGGCCCGCGCCGGGCGGGCCGAAGGCCGGCGGCGGACGCAAGGTGGCCAGGAAGGCCGCGACGAAGTAATCTAGGGCACTTCCCGGCGGCGCCAGTGCCACACGCCCGGTGACGCACCCATCGCGTCCGGGCCGCCGCGCCGCCCCACACTCATGGTTCGCAGGCTTCGCGCGCGGGTGAAATTAACGGGCTGCACCCCCGGCGCCGCCGAGGCAACGAGGTTCGTCATGGCGGGTCACAAGGAATCGGTGTTCGAAGGCAAGACGCTCGATGACGCAGTACGCATGGGCCTGAACGCGCTGCAACTCTCTCGCGCCGAGGTGATGATCACCGTGCTCGAGGAGGGCTCGGGGGGATTCCTCGGGCTCGGGGCGCGTCCGTACAAGGTACGGGTGATGCCGCGCCCCGGAGGCCCGCCCCGGGAGCCCTCGGCACGCGGGGAGCGTGAGGATCGTACGCGAGGCGGGCGCGGGGGACGCGGTCGCCGTGAGCGGAGTGGATCGCGCGGCGAGGGACGGGGCGAGCCGCAGCGCGCGGGCCGGGCCGACGCTCGCGACGCTCACGATCCATCTCGCGCGCCTAGCGAACGTGGACGTGAGGGACGGGGCGAACCACAGCGTGCCGGTCGGAACGAGAGCCGCGGCGGGGACCGGGAGCGCGGGCGCGATGGGCGGGGCGGGGGCCGCGAGCGGGATCGCTCCGGGCGCGAGACGGCTTTCGCGGCGGACTCCCGCGGCGAGGACGCGGGTCCCGCGCGCGAGAGGCCGACGTCCGGGGGCGAGGGGAATCCGCCCGGGCCCGAGCGGGCGCCGTACGCCGGGGGCGAAGGGCGCCGGCGCCGTCGCGGTCGCCGGGGTGGGCGCGGACGCGGTGAGGATCGTCCGATGGAAGTGGAGACTCCGACCGTCGGCGCCGTCGCGGTGGCTCCGGAAGGGGCGGCGACGGAGTTCTCGCCGGGCGGGCCTTCGGCGGCGATGGGAGACATCCCACCGCCTCCTGAGCCTCGCGAGCGGTCTCGGCGTGATGAGCGCGACGACCACGGCGAGTCCCGCCCGACGGGGCCGATCCTCCCGGCGGCCGAGCTGGAAGCGCGCGCGAAGCGCGCCACCGACGAGTTGCTCCGCGCGATGGGATTCGAAGGCCGCGTCTCGGTGCGCGCCGAGGGCGACAACGTCGACGTCACCGCAGAAGTGTCCGAGGGTGAGGATCTGCTGACCGGCCGCAAGGGCGAGGTTCGCCAGGCGCTGCAACACCTGCTGAACCTGACGGTGAATCGCGGCGAGGGGATGCGCTACCACCTCCAGCTCGAGATCAACGATTTCTGGCAGCGGCGCGAGAAGGAGCTGGAAGGCCTCGCCCGCTCGATGGCCGACGACGCGGTGGCCCGCGGCGGCGAGGTGCTGACCGAGTACCTGAACGCCCAGGAGCGCCGGATCATCCACGTCACGCTGCGCGAAGACCCGCGGGTGAAGACGTACGCCATCGGCGACGGGTTGATCAAGAAACTGGCCGTAGCCCCGGCCGATCAACCGGAGGCGTCGAGAGAAACGGACTGACCCGGTTCGCACCCACGTGGCGCCGGGGCCGTTCGCGGACCCGGCGCCTCGTCATTATTGTCGAGGCCATCGAGATGCCGATCCTGGATGACACGATCGCGGCCATCGCGACCGCGCCCGGCGCGGGCGGGCTGGCGGTCGTGCGTGTGAGCGGACCGCAGGCGTTTGCCGTGGCGGACGCGGTGTTCCGCGGGGCTGTCTTGCTGGCGGCGGCGCCGAGCCATACGGTGCATCACGGGTGGGCGGTGTGGCCGGAGTGCTCGAGCGCCGAGGCGGCGGGCGTCGGGGCTGCCTCGGCGGAGGCCTTGCTCGCCCTCGACGCTTCCCCCGTACCTACTCCGCCGGCGAGCGAGCTTCGAGCGTCCCTCCCCACTCGTCACGGCGGCCGGCGGCTCGACGAGGTCGTGGTCGCCGTCTTCCGGGCACCGCGTTCATACACGCGCGAGGACGTGGTCGAGCTGTCGTGTCATGGCGGCGGGTTGTCCTCGCACCGTCTCCTGGCGGCGCTGCTCGCTGCCGGCGCCCGGCTCGCGCATCCGGGGGAGTTCACGCTGCGCGCGTTTATGAACGGACGCATGGATCTCGCGCAGGCCGAGGCCGTGGCGGATCTCATCCACGCCGAGACGGCGGCCGCGCACGAGCTGGCGGTCGCCCAGCTGGCAGGCGACCTGTCGCGCCGGCTCGATGCGCTGGGCGAACGCGTTGCGGACGCGATCGCGGAGGTCGAAGCCCGCGTGGACTTCGCCGAGGACGTGGGTGGCGTCGAGGTTCCCGCTCACGTCGTCTCCGCGATCGCCGCGGTGGATGGGGCGCTCGCCGAGCTGCTCCGCGGTGCCGCCTACGTCCGAGCGGTGCGCGAGGGGGTCCGAGTGCCGCTCGTCGGGCGGCCGAACGTGGGCAAGTCGTCGCTCTTCAATGCCCTGCTCGGCGAATCGCGGGCCATCGTGACCGACGTTCCAGGCACCACGCGCGACCGCGTGAGCGAGGCAATCGAACTGGCCGGCATCCGCGTGACGCTCTCGGACACCGCCGGATTGCGCGAGACCGACGACGCCGTGGAGTCGATCGGCGTCGCGCGGGCCCGCGAGGCGCTCTCGGGCTGCGCGGTGGCGATCTGGGTCGTCGATTCCGCGGCCCCGCTCGACGCCGACGATCGAGCCATCGCCCGAGAGCTGTCGGGCAAGCGCGTGCTGGTGGCCCTCAACAAGTGTGACCGGCCCGCGGGGGTCGACGCGACAATCATCGAGCCGCTGCTGGATGGCGCGCCGCGCCGGATCGTGAGTGTCTCCGCGACCCGCGGCGATGGGATCGAAGCGCTGGGCGGAGCGCTCGCCGAGCTGCTCGGGGCGGAGACGCTTGTCGGGGGTGTCGCGGGCGCGGTCGGGAACCAGCGCCACACCGAGGCCCTGGACCGCGCGCGCGCCGCGCTGGGACGTGCGGCGCAGGCCGCGACCGACGGGCTGCCGGGCGAGATCGTGGCGCTCGAGCTGCGCGAAGCCCTGGCGGCGCTGGGCGAGGTCACGGGGAAGTCCGTCGGCGAAGATCTCCTGGACCGCATCTTCAGCAAGTTCTGCGTGGGGAAATGACGGCACACGTGCGCGAGTCGCGTCGGGCCGTGGCGATCGGAATCGCGCTGGGTGTCTGCCTCGCGGCACGGGCGGCGCCGGCCACCGAGGCGGCATACTACGAGGTCGCACAGCCGATGTTCGACGAGGGATCGGGCTGCGTCCGGGTCCAGCACGTCACCTACCAGCTTTGGGTGGGCAGCTCGTTCCCGGGCCGGGAGATCGACCTCACCTGCGCGTTCGGACCCGTGGTGGTCAATCCCGGCCTGCGCGTCATCACCCGCGAGAACGTCGCGGATCACAACATCGCCCGGGCGATGGGGATTTCGGTGAGCACGGAGACCAAGGACTTCGACACCTGGAAGCACTCCTCCGATCCGGCGCATCCCGGGACCTATGTCGACACGCTCGCCGTCCAACTCGACGTGCGGCTCGCGGAGGCTCAGATGCTTCGAAAGTCGTTCCGGGACAGCCTGCTCGTAGAGCCCTGGGTCCTGGACAAGACGGTCGAGGCGTCCATGGCCTGCCTGCTCGAAAACGGCGGCCGCAGCGAGATCCCGATTCGGCGGCTTCGGATTCGGGTGATCGGCGCGCCCCGGTTCCGGAAGCTTTCAGGGGTTTTCCGGATTCCCGCCCGCATCGAGCGGACGTTCTGCGAGACGACCCTTGAGTAGCCCCGCGCATCCCATGAGCGACGCGACGTTCGACGTCATCGTGGTCGGCGCCGGCCACGCCGGCTGCGAGGCCGCGGTCGCCTGTGCCCGGATGGGGTTGCGCACCGCGCTCGTCACCGTGAAGCTCGAGGATACGGCGAAGATGTCGTGCAACCCGGCGGTGGGCGGGATCGCCAAGGGCCACATGGTGCGCGAGATCGACGCGCTCGGCGGCGTGATGGGCCTGATCACCGACCGAGCCGGCATCCAATTCAAGATGCTGAACCGTGGCCGCGGCCCGGCGGTGTGGTCGCCGCGCGCCCAGTGCGACAAGGCCCGCTATTCGGAAGCGATGGCGAGCCTGCTCGCCGCCACGCGGGGCCTCGAGCGCATCGCAGGAGTGGTCAACCACGTGCGGCTCGCGCAGGGCCGAGTCGCGGGCATCGAGCTGTCCGACGGCCGCTTCCTGCGCTGCGGTGCCGCGGTCATCACGCCGGGTACGTTTCTGAACGGGCTTATCCACATCGGCTCGCGGCAGCTCGCGGGCGGCCGCATCGGCGAGCACGCCGCGATCGCATTGAGCGAATGCCTCGCCGAGCTGGGGCTGGAGCGCGGGCGCCTGAAGACCGGCACGCCGCCGCGCCTCCATCGCGACTCGATCGACTGGGCGGCGCTCGAGCCCCAGCCCGGGGACGAGCCGCCGCAGCCGTTCTCGCACTGGACCGGGCGGCTCACGCTCGACCAGGTGCCATGCCATCTGACGCGCACCACCGAGCGCACGCACGAGGTCATCCGCCGCAACCTCCACCTCTCGCCGCTCTATTCCGGCGCGATCAAGGGCGCGGGCCCGCGCTACTGCCCTTCGCTCGAGGACAAGGTGGTCAAGTTCCCGGAGCGCACCTCGCACCATATTTTCCTCGAGCCCGAAGGCCGCGACGTGGTCGAGATCTACGTCAACGGCGTCTCGACCAGCCTGCCCGAGGAGGTTCAGTTCGAGTTCGTGCGGACCATTCCCGGACTGGAGCGCGCCGAGATGCTGCGCCCGGGCTACGCGGTCGAGTACGACTTCGTGCTGCCGCACCAGCTCTCGCCCACGCTGGAGGTGAAGGGGGTCCCGGGACTCTTCCTCGCCGGCCAGATCTGCGGCACCTCGGGATACGAGGAAGCCGCCGCGCAGGGTCTGATCGCCGGCCTCAATGCCGCGCAGCACGTCATGCGCCGCGCGCCTGTCGTGTTGGGGCGCCACCAGGCCTACATCGGCGTGCTGATCGACGACCTCGTGACCCGCGAGCACCGCGAGCCCTATCGCATGTTCACCTCGGCGGCCGAGCATCGCCTGCTGCTGCGCGCCGACAACGCCGATGAGCGCTTGAGCGAGCTGGGCCACTCGCTGGGGCTCCTGAGCATGGGCCAGGTGGAACAGGTGCGGGCCAAGGTCGCGGCACTCGCCGACGAGGAACGGCGGCTCGCGCGGGTGATGGTGAGCATGGCCACGCCCTCGAGCGCCGGATCGACAGTCGGGGGACCGGCGGTTGCTCCGCCGTCTACGTCGCGTTCCTCCGGCGCGCCCGCGTGCTCGGCGCTCGATCTGCTGGCCCGCCCTGGTGGCTCGGTCCGGGCGCTGCGCGAGGCGGGTGTCGCATGCGACTTGCCGGATGAATGGGCGGCCTGCCTCGAGGTGCGCGCGCGCTACCGCGGCTACATCGATCGCCAGCAGCGAACGGCGGAGCAGATGACCGCACTCGAGCGCATGACCATTCCCGCCACTCTCTGGGCTCGCGAGCTGCGCGGTCTCTCACGCGAGGCGCGGGAGAAACTCGCGCGCTGGAAGCCCGCCTCGGTCGGACAGGCGTCGCGGATCGCCGGCGTCTCGCCGGCGGATGTCGCGGTGCTGCTCGTCCACGCGCGACGCGGGGACCGCGAAAGCAGCTGAGCCCCCTGGGGCCCCGGCCGGCGTGGTAGATTCGCCGCCCGATGGCTTCTCGACCTGGTGACTCCGACCGACGCACGCCGCGCGGTCGCCGCGGCGTCGGAGCCGGCGACCGCCGTACGCGGCCCGCACGGTCCTGGGGAAGCCGCAGCGCCGCCTCGGGCCCCGCGACCGGCGCGGGCCGGGCCGCAAGCAGCTCGAGCCGCGTCAGCAGCGCATCCGGTCGCCCCGCCCGCGCTTCGGGTCGCCCCGGGGGCACATGGAATCGCACCGGCAGCGCATCCGGTCGCCCCGCGCGGGCTTCGGGTCGCCCCGGGAGCACATGGAATCGTACCGGCAGCGCCTCCGGTCGCCCCGCGCGCGTTTCGGGTCGCCCCGGGAGCACATCGAACCGCCGAGGCGGCCCGTCGGGCGGTCCCGCCCGCTCTCCGCGCCTTACCGGCGACTCAGCTAGCCGACCCTTCAAGAGACGCGGTAGCCCCTCCAGCCCCGACCGTGCCGCTCGCCGCCGTCCGGTGCGGCCCGGAGGGCGCCCACTGGGCGTACAGCGACGCAGGTTCGGTTCGGACCGATCGGGGTCGATTGCGAAGGCTGGCACCGGCCCCGCCGCGCGAGCTTCGATCGAGCAGGTCTTGAAACGCCAGCCCTGGGAAACGCTTAGGCCCGCCCTCCTGCGCAGCGGCGTCGACGTCGAGCAGGCGCTCGGGCAGCTCAAGCAGTACACGCAAATGCTGTTGGAGTGGAATCGAGGTGTCTCCAACATCATGTCCAAGAACGACGAAGGGCGAATCATCGAGCGCCATCTGCTGGAGTCGGCCGCTCCCGCCCATTGGCTCCGCGAGAGTGGCGCCCAGCGCTGGGTTGATTTCGGATCGGGCGCCGGGTTTCCGGCCGTCCCGCTGGTGATCGCGGGGGTCGGCGGGAGCTGGACGCTGGTCGAATCGCGGAGAACCAAGACGCTATTCGTCCGTAAAGCAATACAAGACATTGGATTAAATGGTTTTACAGTGATCAACGACCGGCTCGAGAACGTGGTGTTGGACCCGGATCGCGCCGGGGGGTTTGATGGCTTCTGCTCGCGGGCGACCATGCGCCTCGGCCCCACATTGGCGCTCGCGGCGCGCCTCGTGCGCGTCGGAGGCAGCGCATTCCTCTGGAAGGGCAGCGGCCTCGAGCAGGAAAGGAAGCAGGACTCGACCTGGGGCGCCGAATGGGACTCCGCGGGCACTGTCACGGTCGGGACCGGCCTCAACGTCGTCGCCAGATTCATAAGGAAATGAACTGATTAGGAAATTCTAGCGCAGCAGGTTCCACGTGGAACTTCCCGCTTGTCTCCGCCCGGCATCGGTTGATACTCTGCCCGGCCGAGTCGCCCGCAGTCGATCTCTCCTCGAGAATAGGTGGGCACGAAGTCCGCCCCCGCACGCAAGGGAATGGGACGCATCATCGCAATCGCCAGCCAGAAGGGTGGCGTCGGCAAAACCACGACCGCGATCAACCTCGGCGCCAGCCTCGCGCAGCAGGGCCGGCGCGTGCTCCTGCTCGACATCGACCCGCAGGGGAACGCCACCAGCGGGCTCGGGATCAATGGCAACGATCAGCGCGCCACCATCTACGA
>Ga0184637_10001404_pt1 | contig 16330 bp, 19 predicted proteins | sample PLM3_127_b2_FD_133143 | JGI IMG/M metagenome (GOLD analysis project Ga0184637, IMG submission 133143) | Groundwater sediment microbial communities from an aquifer in East River, Colorado, USA - PLM3_127_b2 | ecosystem: Environmental > Terrestrial > Soil > Riparian zone | place: USA: East River...
GTCGATCGCGAGCGGGTAGAGGTCGGGGCGAAATGCGCCCCATTTGCGCTTCGCGGTATCCGCGCCGGTCGCGACCACTTTCACACCGGGCATGGCCGTGGCGGCGCCCACGTCTATCGAGACGATACGCGCGTTCGGATGGGGGCTTCGCAGCACCGCGGCATGCAGCATGCCGGGGAAATGCAGGTCGGCGACATATTGCGCGGTGCCGGTGACCTTGGGAACCGCATCCGTGCGCGGCACGTCCTTGCCGACGACGAGGAAACCTGCGGCGAGCCGGGGATCGCGCTGGTTCATGCCTTTCTCGCTTTCGCAAGCGCGACCGCTTCCCGGTAGGCCTCGAGGATGCGGACGTAACCGGTGCAGCGGCAGTAGACACTGTCGGCGCTGGCACGGATTTCCTCGTCGCTGGGATCGGGAATCTTCTCGAGCAGGGCGCACGCGGCCATCACGTGGCCGGGTATGCAGATGCCGCACTGGAGCGCGGACCGGTTGACGAAAGCCTGCTGCACCGGGTGCAGGGTAGCGGCGCCGGCGAGGCCCTCGATGGTGCGCACGTCGGCGCCGTCGCACATCGCCGCGAGTTGCAGACAGGAGGCGATGGGATAGCCGTCCATGATCACGGTGCAGGTGCCGCAGGCGCCGATACCGCAGCCGTGCTTGGTGCCGGTGAGGCGCAGGTCTTCCCGCAGCACGTCCACCAGCAGGCGGTCGCCGGATTTGAGGTTGATCTCGACCGGGTCGCCGTTGATCTTGAGCTTGACCAGCATTTCGGGCTGCTCCTCCTGTCGCAGCCCGAAATTATATCGTCGCAAGGCTGAGCGCGGAAATGAACCGGATACGGGTCGAATGAGGAGTCGAATGAATCAATAAAAAAGGCTTGCGAAGACGCAAGCCTTTTTCAGCGGTTATTTGTTGCGGGCGCGGTAGTCGGCGATCTTCTTGTTGAGGTCGTCGTACTCCTCGCAGAACGCCAGGCACACTCTCTTCAGGGCGGCGAGATGCTCTTCGGCCTTGGCGAGATTCTTGCTCATCAGGTAGGCCTCGCCGATGTATTCGTGCGCTCCGAGGTGGCGTGGATTGATCTTCAGCGCCTGCTCATAGTGCCTGAACGAGGCGTCCAGCTGGCCGTCATTGCGATAGGCGAAGCCGAGATAGGTCTGGATGTCGGCATTCCTGCCGGTGCGTTTGTCCGCTGCGGTGAGCCACTTGATGGCCGTCTTCCAGTCCCTTGCCTCCACCGCGCGCTTGCCTTGCGCGAACTCCGGATTGTTGCCGACCAGGACCTCCAGGGGATCGGGTTCCATAGCAGGCATCGCAGGCGCGGCAACCATGGCCAGGGCGAGCGCGATTGCTACGGATGCGAAGTTGAATCTTATGTGCATCTATAGGCTCCTTGGGGCGATGGATGGGTATGATGCCACGGGTGCTCCAGGGCTATATACGGATGATGAATAAACACGGATTCGACCGATATTATTTCACCGGAAATTGCAGGCAGCCGCTGGTCCTTTGCTCGCTTGACTGAGAAGGGGTGCAATCCTAGAATCGACAAACCCTGCAGAGCACGAGCAACTCGTGCCGGAAGCGCGCTGCACCGGGCGTTCGGAGACGGAGATGACAACCCAGGCGAAAAACAAGTACGTGCACGATTTGCACAACCTGCCCAAGACGTCCGTCCTGGGCAAGACGTCCACGGGACAGGGCGCGTCGTTCAATGGCGACCGGATTTACTGCGGCCTGGTCACCAAGAAAACGGGTACGGGTTCCAAGCCGCACTTTCACCCGGACGAGACTTTCAATTACGTGCTGAAGGGCGTGCTCAAGGTTCACATGGACGGCATGGATTTCGTGGTGCCGACCGGTTGCCTGTTCCATATCCCGGCCAACATGGTGCACACCGCGGTGGCTGCCGATGATGGCGACGCCACCTATCTCGTCTGGCGCGACCGGGTCGCCGAGAAGCAGGGCAAGCCGATCACCACCGAAGTATAGGGGCCAGTCGGACCATCCTGTCCGACCGGCTGCTAACAGCAAAACCGCCCGAAGATCTCGAATGAAACCCAGCACATGACACCTAATGGATCTCTCCGACAAGGTAAGACCCGGGTTAACCGGTACGGCCGAGATCGTCGTCGGTACGCGTGACACCGCGCCGCACGTGGGCAGCGGCAAAATTGGCGTGCTGGCGACGCCGATCATGGTGAATCTCATGGAGGCGGCCGCGTTGCAGGCGGTGGAGAGGTTCATGCCGGCCGGGCATCAGACGGTTGGCACCCACCTCGACGTCAAGCATTTTGCCGCGACGCCGGTCGGCCTGCGGGTGATCGCGCACGCCGAACTGGTGACGGTCGCGGGACGCACTCTGACGTTCCGAATACGGGCGGAGGACGAGCGCGAGCCCATTGGCGAGGGCGTTCACGAGCGGCTCATCATCAACGTCGAGCGCTTCGACGTGCGCATGCAGAAAAAGCTGGGCAAAGGTTGAGTCGTGGGTGAACCGGCGATAACAAAGGGTCGTGGCGGCAATCATGGCTCTCGTTTTGAAGCGCCCGCGGCGTGGTGGCTCGCTGTGACCCTCAGCGGGATTGCGGCGGTGGCGCTGGGCGCCGACGATCCGGGAACGCGGGCGCTGCAGCAGCAGCAGCTGCAACGTCAGCAGCAGCAGGAAGCGCTGCAACTGCGCATGCAGCAGCAACAGCGCAGCGTGCAGGAACCGCCATCTGATGCGCGGCAGCAGCAGGCTTTGGAACAGCTACAGATCAACCAGCAGCAACAGCAGCAGCAGTTGCACTACCGGCAGGGCATTGAACCGACCAGCGCCCAGCCGTCCGAGGGTGAGGGTGCCCGCCGGGCCAAGGCGCAGATGGAGCTGCAGAAGGCGCAACAGCAGAGTCAACAGCAATTGCGGCGCTTCGAATCGGAGTTGCAGGTGAAACCCGGGCCCGCCATGGATTTGCCCGGAAAAATGGATTGACAACCGCGGCCGGCGCGTTTCCGTCGCTTGCCAGTGTCCCGAGTCGCTAGTTCGTTGATAGATTCGTCACCTTGCCAATGCCCTTCGCATCACAAAAGTGCCGAAATTGGCGCCAGACGCGAAGCAAACCGCAGCCAGGTTGGACACCTGGCGAGGATTTGCGACAAAGTATGGCGTCAATTATCGGCATCTTTTGTTCAGCGAATTAGCGATTCGGGACACTAGGTTTGCGGCCTTCTGGGCCGCAGCGTATCGGCCGCAACGGAGAACGTGACGTGGTTTTTCCCGCCGGACCACCAGTAGCTCACGTCCTCGCCCAGTTCCCGGACCAGCACGATGCCCAGTCCTCCCACCCGGCGGCTGGTAATGGTGAGCTTGAGCTGCTCTTCGGTCTCGGCTTGGTCGAAGGCGTCATGCTGCGGCGCATCGTCCTCGTAGTGGACGGTCATTCCATGTTCGCCGGCAAAATCGACCGAGATGGTGACCGAGGCGGGCACGGCCTCCTGCTGGCCATATTTCACGGTATTGCTGAAGAGCTCCTCCACCACGAGCTGGACGCGAGTGCGCTGGCCAGGGGAGCAGCCGGCACGATTGCACGCCTGATCCACAAATACCTGAATGCGCGGGTATTCCTGGTTGGCGGCCAGGCATACTAATGACATACTAATGGTGGTCTCCGCCATGCGTGAAAGAATACATTATCCGCGATACGGTTTTATGCCATGATTGCCGCGCCGGGTGAAGGCAACAGATCACAGGCCGGCAACGTCAACTTGAAGGAGATCGGGTCATGTCCATTAAACGTGTCAGCTCTGCGTTCGGTGCAATGTTCGTGGCAGCCGCGCTGCTGGTTGCTGCGCCGGCGATGGCCAACGATATTGCCCAGATCAAGACGGCAACCGGCACCGTGATGGTCGAACGCGGCACGCAGCGCCTGCTCGGCGTTGCGGGCATGAAGCTGCAGCAGTCCGACGTCATCCGCACCGGCATAGACGGCGCGGCCGGCATCACCTTCGTCGACAATACGTTGATGACCGCTGGCCCCAACAGCGTGCTGGCGTTGGACCGCTTCTCGTTCGATTCGACCACGCACGAGGGCAAGCTCGACGCCACGATGCGCAGCGGCACACTGTCCGTGATATCGGGCAAGATCGCCAAGCAGTCGCCCGACGCCATGACGGTACGTACGCCGGCCGCGATCCTGGGCGCGCGCGGCACCGAGTTCTTTATACAGGTCGATCCGTTGTAATATCCGTTTCATGGGGTTCACGTTACGCGCCGGGTTGATCCTGCTGGTCGCAGGCCTGCTCGGCGCGTGCGCTTCCGAGCCCCCGAAATCCCGCGAATTCGTCGTTCTCGTGCCGGACCACGATGGCAAGGTGGGGACGGTCGTGGTCACCAGCTCGCAGGGCAAGTCGACGCTCGACAAGCCCTACATGGCGGCGCGCTATCTGGATGGCGGCAAGGTCGAGACGGCGCCGGTAGCGCAGGAAGAGGTCAGGAAGTCCTTCGCCATCGCCATTGCGGCGCAGCCGCAGCGGCCGATCTCGTTCCTGCTCTATTTCCAGCAGGATACCGACGAGTACACGCCGCAATCGAAGGACGCATTTGAGAAAGTATTCGCGGAGATCGCGCGACGGAAGGTGGCGGAAATCGCCGTGATCGGCCACACTGACCGTGTCGGTGCTGTCGAGTACAACGACACGCTGTCGCTCAGGCGCGCCGAGCGTGTGCGCAGGGATTTCATGGAACGCGGTATTCCGACCAGTGCCATCAACGTCGCCGGTCGCGGCGAGCGCGAAACCATCGTGGCGACCGCCGACGAGGTCAGCGAGCCCCGCAACCGACGGGTGGAGATCAACGTCCGATAAACAAAGCGACCAGTGGGTCGCTTTGTTTATTACGTCGGTCATCTGTCGCCTGTCGTCAGTCGTTACGGGTCGCTGGCCCGCGCCAGCGGACGACCAGTATCGTCACGTCGTCCGCTATTTCCGCGCCTGCGGCGTACTTTCGGACTTCCTCGCGCACCGCGTTGACTCGCTCCCCAGCACTGAGCGTCCCCGTCATCTTCGCCAGGATTTCCCCGAGGCGCGCGCGCCCGAACAGCTCGCCGGCGGAATTCATGGCTTCCGGCACGCCATCGCTGACCATGACCAGCGACTCGCCCGGCGCCAGGCGATGACGCTCCGTCTTGTAAGGAAAATCCTCCAGCGTGCACAGCGGCGGTCCGCCCTCTTTCAGGCGCGTCACCGTTTTCCCATCCGCGGCGACGACGTGCGGCCACTCATGCCCGGCATTGCAATAAATGAGGTCGCCGGTGTCCACGTCCAGCACGCAGGCGAGCACCGTCACGAACAGCAATTCGGGATTCTCGCGCGAGATCTCGACGTTGGCTTCGGCCATGGTGCGGCCGAGGTCCGGCAGGCGCCGCAACACGGTGCTCTTGTAGAGGGCCTTCGACAGTGCCATGAAGATGCTGGCGGGCAGGCCCTTGCCCGAGACGTCGCCGACCATCATGAACAGGCGCGACCCGTCGAGCATGAAGAAGTCGTAGAGATCACCGCCTACTTCCCTGGCCGGCTCCATGCGCGCGTCGAGCTCGAAGCGCTGCTCGCCCCGGAACGACAGGGACGGCACCGGCAGCATGCCTATCTGCATGCGGCGCGCGGCCTCCAGCTCGCCGGCCATGCGCGCAGCAGCTTCCCGCTGCGCTTCCAGCTCGCGTTTCAGGCGCTCCTGTTGACGTCCTGACTCCGCGAGCGTCGCGCGCAGCAGTCCGCCGAACAGGATATTGAGGTCGACGATTGGCGCAGCCGCGTCGAACAGCACGCCGGCGTAGCGGAACAGGATCATGCCGAGCGCGAGTAACCCGCCGGTGGCGGTGATCAGGATCAGGGAGGAGCGCACCGGAGACAGCACCGGCACGGCGAGCACCAGCAGGGAGCCCAGGACCACGATCAGTGCCGTCTCCGCCCAGAGCGTCCAGCGCGGGCGTCGCAGCAGGTTGCCATCGAAGATATTCTCCAGGAGCTGGGCGTGAATCTCGATGCCGGACATGCGTTCGCCAAGCGGCGTCGCCTGCTGGTCGAGCAGCCCGATGCCGGTGACTCCGAAGAGGACAAGCTTGCCGGCGATCTCCGCGCGATTGGCTGTGCCCGCGATGACGTCGCTTGCCGCGACGAAGCGGTCGGGATTGTGCCGGGTGAAACGCACCCACACGTGACCGTCGCGGTCGGTTGGTATTACGACATCACCGACGCCGATCGACTCTATGCCGTGCGCGGCGGCGTGGATCGAAAACGCCGGGGCACCCACGCCAACCCGCAAGGTTTCCATGGCGAGCGACGGGTAGGGCGCGTCGCCGACTGCGGCGAGCAGCGGCACACGGCGCACGATACCGCTGCGCACGTCCGCGCTGAGCAGGGCACGGCTTGTCGCGGCGGCGTCGATCTGCGGGATGCTCGCCAGCGCCGAGGTGAAATGCCAGAGATAGAGCAGCGGGTCGCCCTGCATCTTGAACTGCGCCGCCGCGCGCGGCGGAGGTTCTTTGGTACGCTGGTCTATGCCCGCGACGCCGAGCACCACCGGCAGCCGCTTGATGGCGGCGGCGAGCGCAGCGTCGTTGCTCGGCAACTGCTTCAACTGGAGCGCGAGGGCCTGGCCGATATGCGGATTGTTGTCCGCGACCATGCCCGGCGACAGGCGGTCGGGCTCGGCGAAAATAACGTCCACGCCTACCGCCAGCGGTTGGTACTCGGCGAGCCGGTCGAACAGGCGCGCGATCAAGATGCGCGGCCATGGCCACTGCCCGAGTTGGGCGAGGCTTTTCTCGTCCACTTCGACGATGACCACCGGCGCCGACGTGCGCTGCCGCGGCATCATCACCTGGCAGGCATCGAACCAGGCGTTGCGCAGCCAGGACTGTACGGGGGTGTCGGCGAAGAGGTGCAGGGCGGCGAGAATGATCGCCAGCACGGCGCCCAGGGACCGCGGGCGCGTGAACCGCGCCCGCCATCGGCTCGCGGCCGTCGGTGGCGATACCTCGAGCATGAAGGCAGTGATTGTGTGATTAGGCGATTAAGTGATTAGCAAGGGCACCGTGTTTATCCAATCGCTCAATCACTTGGTCACTTAATCCCCGTTTTTCAGACGGTGATCTCCAAGCCGTCGTAGGCACTGGAAATCCGCAGTTCGTGGTCGCCGCGGGTGATTTCCTCCAGTCGCAGGGTCTCTTGCAGCACCGAGGAAATTTTCATGTCGTCGTGCACCGGTTCGTGATGGAAGATGCAGAGGTGCTTCGCGCGCGCGATCTGGCACAGCTCGACGCCGACGATGTTGCTCGAATGGCCCCAGTCTTCCTTGACCGATACGCTGTCGGCCAGCGAGTACATGGCGTCGAAGATCACCAGGTCGGCCTGGCGGATGAATTCGACGGTTTCCAGCGTGGCTTTGGTATCATCGGTTTTGTGTTCGGAGTCCGTCGTGTACACGACCACTTTGCCCTGATGTTCGAAGCGGTAGCCGTAGGAGTCCCCGCCGTGCAGCTGCAGCTTGGGTGTTACGTCGAGGCCGGCAATCCGGGTACGCTTGCCCGGCTCGAGCCTGACGAATTCGATCTTCGCCAGGAGCCTGGAGAATTCCACCGGAAAACACGGCGCGGCATGCTGCCTGCGGAAGGCTTCTTCCAGCTCGGCGTGGCAGCCATGAATCACGATGCGGTTTCCCGGGATATAGGCGTGCAGAAAAAACGGGAAGCCCATGATGTGGTCCCAGTGCAGGTGGGACATGAACACATAGAACGTGCAGGGTGTCCTCGCGCCGCGACGGGCGAGCACGTGGTGGCCGAACGGGCGTACTCCGGTGCCGAAATCGCACAGCACGTAATCGTCGCGGCCGGTATCAATCTGCACGCAAGACGTGTTGCCGCCGTAAGTATGGGAAACGGCGAAGGGCAGGTCGTTCTCGACGAACGCTTCTACGGTTTCCCGCGTCCCCAGCTCCCTGCCGCCCGCGGCGAGAACCGCCTCGACGATCTTGTGCTTGATGTCCTCGGCTGCGAGCGACACGGGCAGCGAGCCGCGCGTGCCCCAGAAACGTATGCGCATCGTCCCCTACCCCGACTGAAGGGCGGTGAGGGCGGCCGGAGACATCTCGCGCAGCGCGCCCTGAAGCGATTCATGGATGCCGAACACGAGCGTGAAGCGGCTGATCTCGAAGATCTCCCGCACCACCGGCTGCAGCGACGCCGCGACCAGCTTGCCCTTCGCGGCATGGGTTTCCTTGGCGGCGATAATCAGCACGCGCAGTCCCGCGCTGCTGATGTATTCCAGCCGTGACATATCCAGCACCGCCTTGTCGCCGCCGGCGCGGCAATTCTTCAGGTGGGGCATCAGGGCGGCCCTGAACTCTTCCGCGTTGACGTAGTCGACGCGCCCCTCGACTGCTACCACGAGGACGTCGGCATAGCGTTTGGTGGTGACTTGCACGGGTCTCTTTCCTGTCGGTGCCGCGGGGGAGGGTACGCGTCCCGGTGTCAGGGCGCTCCTGCTGACTTCGAGATTGTATCCGATCCGACTGTTTGCGCAGCCGAGCCCGGTATCACCGGCCAGGCGGCAGGCGGGAGGGCGGGGGAGACTCCCGCTCGACGACCGTGTATTCGGCGGAGACATACTGCTCTTCCTGGGCTTTGCGCAGCTTGCGCTTGAGCCACCAGAAACGCAGCAGGACCACCGCCGCCAGTATCGCCCCGGCGACCAGCGCCGCCGCAATGAAAAAGAACCCCAGCACCAGCAGCGCCAGCGCCAGTATGCAGAACAGAATGCGCTCGCCAAGGCTGCGTTGGCGGAAGTTGACGTCAACCGTCGCCATGCTCAGCAATCGGGGTTAAAGCTCTTGATGATTACCCCGCCCGACTTCTCGTCGTGCTCGAGCGTGACCAGCTGGCGCGATTCCAGCTCGTCGAGCAGTTTGCCGAACGAGCGGAAGCCGTAATAGGACTCGTTGAAGCCCGGGTGCCGGCGCTTGAGCGCCTGTTTCACCATCGAGCCCCAGATCTTTTCCTCAGCGCCGCGCTCCGCGGACAGGGCCTCCACCGTTTCCATCACGAGGTCGAACGCTTCCTGCTTTCTATCGCCTTCCGCCGCCGGTGCCTTCGCCGCCTCCGCCGTGGCGGCCGGTGGTTTCCTGCGCGCCTGCTTCTTCGGTTTTTCGCGCACCAGATCGTCGTAGTAGATGAACTCGTCGCAGTTGGAAATGAGCAGGTCGGAAGTGGACTTCTTGACGCCGATGCCGATGACGGTCTTGTCGTTCTCGCGCAGCTTGCTTACCAGGGGCGAGAAATCGGAATCGCCGCTGATGATCACGAACGTGTCCACGTGCGACTTGGTGTAGCAGAGGTCGAGCGCGTCCACCACCATGCGGATATCGGCCGAATTCTTGCCGGACATGCGCACGTGGGGAATCTCGATCAGCTCGAACGCCGCCTCGTGCATCGCTTTCTTGAAATCTTTGTAGCGGTCCCAGTCGCAATAGGCCTTCTTGACCACGATGTTGCCCTTCAGCAGCAGCCGCTCCAGTACTTTTCTCACGTCGAATTCCGCGTACTTGGCCTCGCGCACGCCGAGCGCGACGTTCTCGAAGTCGCAGAACAGCGCCATGTTGGTGTCGGTCGGGGTGGCCATGAGATATTCGTTCCAGTTCCTGAGTACCGTGGGTGGGGGAGCAGCGCGACTGTAGCGCATTTTACCTGTGTTTGCCTGCGGCAACGCGCCGTATTGCGATTCGCGCCAGCGGGAGGATACTATGGCTGCATGGCCGAAGATCTGTTCAAGGATCTGCGCCGGCGGATGCTGGAGGAGATTATCGCGGAGGCGGCGCTGACGGCGGGCCACACCGGCCGCGCGGCCTTCAGTGACCGGGTGCTGCGGGTCATCGGCAGCGTGCCGCGCCACGAGTTCGTGCCTACCGAACTGCAGCCCTACGCCTACCTCAACCGGCCGCTGCCCATTGGCTACGAGAAGACCGTGTCGCAGCCTTTCATCGTGGCGCTCATGACCGATCTGCTGGACCTGGAGGAAGGCGACGTGGTGCTGGAGATCGGCGCCGGTGCCGGTTACCAGGCAGCGGTGCTGGCCGAGCTCGCGCAACAAGTCTATACGGTGGATATCATCGAAGAGCTGGCGCGGGGCGCGGAGCGCCGGCTGCAGCGGCTGGGGTACGATAACGTCAAGGTGCGGGTCGCCAACGGCTATTACGGATGGACGGAGCATGCGCCTTACGACAAGATCATGCTGACCGCGGCGCCAGACCTGATCCCGCCGCCCCTGCTCGCGCAACTGAAGCCGGGCGGCCGCATGGTGCTCCCGACCGGCATCCCCGATCGGCAGGCCCTGATCCTGGTGGAGAAATCGGCCGCGGGCAGCCTGTCCACCCGTGAAATACTTCCGGTACGGTTTTCCGAATTGGAGGATCCCGGCGATACGGCCGGCATTGCCTGAACGATACCGCATCCGATCTGTATATAATCGCTGCGGATGGCAAGACAGACGCGCACGATGGCGGTGATGTTCGCTGATATCAGCGACAGCACCAGCCTCTATCAGAAACTGGGTGACGCCGCCGCCCGCAACATCGTCAATGCCTGCCTGACGCTGATCTCGGGCGTGCTCACGCGCTACGACGGGCGCCTGGTGAAGACCATCGGCGACGAGGTCATGTGCGTTTTCCCCGGCGCCGATCTCGCGGTGCTTGCCGCGAGCGACATGCAGGCGCAGGTCGCCACCACCAGGCCCGGAAACTACCCGGTGTGCCTCCACATCGGCCTCCACTATGGCTCGGTGCTGGTCGAAGACAGCGACGTGTTTGGCGACACGGTAAACGTGGCCGCCTATCTGCGGGCGGCGGCGACCGCCGAGCAGATTCTCACCACCGAGGCCGTGGAGCGCTGCCTGTCGGAGGCGCTGAAAGCCTGCGTGCGGCCGATCTTCCAGGCCGTGCTGAAGGGCAGCGCGCAGGAATCCACCGTCTACCAGGTCATGTGGCGCACCGACAAGGCGGACTTGACCGACATCAACCTGCATTCCGAAAAGTTCATTCCCGGCGACACCGGGGCCCTGCTGGTCATGCTGGACGAGGAGCGCGTGCGCGTGGACCAGTGGCGCCCCAGCATCGTCGTCGGGCGCTCGAAGGATTGCGACCTGGTGGTGCACGATAACTTCGCCTCGCGCCGGCACCTGTCGATCAAGCTGGTGCGCACGGAGTTCTACCTGTTCGACCACAGCATCAACGGCACCTTCGTCACGCTCGGGAGCGGGGAAGAGCTGCACGTGCTGCGCCGGGAATTGCACCTCGACGGCTCCGGCCAGATCTGCATCGGGCGCAGCCGCAGCGAGCAGCCGTCCGAGATCATTACTTTCGAGCGCGACCGGCGGTCGATGTATCGAGTCTAAGGCGCGTGACCGGTGACCGGTGACCGGAATTTCGCAACGCAGGTCTCATCAAATCACTGGTCACTGGTCACTGGTCACTGGTCACTGGTCACTGGTCACTGGTCACTGGTCACTGGTCACTGCTTTCCATCGGCAAGCTCGCGCGTCACGTCGAGGCCGTTGCGTCCCGCCGTGCGCGCCTGTTCCGGGCTTTCCTTGCCGAGCGGGGTCGCCGCGACCATCTCGTAAATGTCGGTCGCGCCCTCGAAAATGCGCCGGGTCATGCCCAGCTCGCCGAAAGTCTTGGCAATCTCCTGCATCTCGGGCACCCAGCGGTAGGCCTTGGGCGGCATGACGGCAATGTTCTTCACCTGCCAGTCGAAAACGTCGCTGCGGCTTTCGCGCAACTCCTTTTCCAGCGCCTGCTCGACGCCCAGTTTGCGCGCCGCCACCAGCAGTTCGACGGCCAGCGCCGTGGTGCCCTTGGTCATGGCGGCGTAGCACATCTTGACGCCCGAAGCGTCGCCAACGCGCTCGGACATCACGCGCACCTGCAGGTTGGGATGGTTGATCTGCCCGAACAGGTAGGCATCGGGCCCCGCGACGTAAATGCGCGGCCGGTCCTTCTCGCCGCGCGGCGGCGGCCCGATGATGCCGCCGTCTATGAACATGCCGCCGGCGTCGCGGATCAGGCGATCGGTGTCGCGCGCCGTCTGTGGCGAGACGGCGTTGAGATCGGCGAAGGCAATCTTGCGGCCGGTGGCCTTGATCGCCGCGGCGGCCTTGCGCGCCACGGCGAGCGCTTCCCCGGGGTTGATGACCGAGATCACCAGTTCGCAGGTCGCCACCAGCTTTTCCATCGAGCCGCAATCGGCGAGCCCGGCCGCGCGCGCAAGGGCCCTGGTGCGCTCGCTGCGGCCGTCGAGAGCGGTATGCACGTTGAAGCCGCTTTCCTTGAGGCGCCCGGCAATTGCCTGTCCCATGTCGCCCGGGCTGACGACGCCGATATTCCGGATCTGCATGCGTGTTCCTTTCCTGGCTGCGCTGTTTGAACGGTTACGCGAGGAGCCGCGATAACGTTGCGCTAGAATACCGCTTTTCCGCCGCAGCCGGCGGCAATCTTTGCCGCCATTAGAATCTGTCTCGAATCCATCCCGTCCTGGCCACAACGGTTAACGCGCCTTGTTGTTGAGATAGGTTCCCATGGTCATCTATCTCATCCTGTTCCTCGGGCTGCTCAACTGGATGTGTTTCATGAGCAGCCGCGTGCTGATGTCGCTCTACGCTATCGAGCTCGGCGCATCGGCGGCGGCGATCGGGTTGCTCATCGCGTTCTACGGGCTGGGGCCGCTCGTGATTTCGGTGCATGCAGGCAAGGTTTCCGATCGCTTCGGCAGCTTCTGGCCCATCGTGGTGGGTTCGGTCGGCCTCGCCATCGGTCTTGCGATCCCCTATTTCTTTCCCGGACTCGGCGTCCTTTACTTCGCGGCGCTGGTGATCGGCGTCGCGCTGGTGTTCGTAAACATCTCCCTGCAGCACCTCGTCGCATCGCTCGGCGACGCCGAGCAGCGCACCCGCAACGTCAGCCTGCAGAGCCTGGCGATCTCCCTCGGCGCGATGATCGGGCCGCTGCTGGTGGGCCTCTCCATCGACCATCGCGGTCACGTGCCGACGTTTCTTTACCTGGCGCTGACCGTTGCGTTCTCCTGCGCCGGCTGGGTCATCTGCCGGCGCGTGATTCCGCACTCAGGGCGAACGTCCAAGAGCGGGGCCACCGGCGGCATGCGCGACCTGCTGGCGCAGCCCGGCCTGCGCCGCATCATCATGGTGAGCGGGGTGGTGATCGCGGGCGTCGATCTCTACAGCTTTTTCATGCCGATCTACGGACATTCGCTCGGTCTCTCCGCCACCATGATCGGGACCGTGCTGGGCGCCCACGCCGCGGCGACCTTTGTCGTGCGCATCGTGCTGCCGCTGCTGGTACGACGCTGGGGCGAGGAACGGGTGATGACAGCCTCGATGTTGCTGGGCGGAGTGATATTCCTGTTCTTTCCGTTCGTGCAGCACGTCGCGCTGCTGCTGCTGCTGTCTTTCGCCCTCGGCCTGGGGCTCGGCGTCGGCCAGCCGCTGTCAATCATCATGACTTACAACCGCGCGCCGGCGGGCAGGGCGGGGGAGGTGCTGGGGCTGCGTTTCTCGTTCGTGAACCTCACCCACATGGTGGTCCCGCTCGCGTTCGGCACCGTCGGCGCCGCGCTGGGACTGATCACCGTGTTTGTGGCCAACTCGGTGCTCATGCTGGGCGCAGGTTACGTGCATCACCGGGGCACGAAGAAAGAGTGACGTGGCGCTCTACCTGATCATGCTGGTGGCGCTGCTGAACCACACCAGCTTCAAGGGCAACAAGGTGCTGATGTCGCTGTTCGCGATCGACCTCGGCGCCAGCCCCGCGACAATCGGAGTGCTGTTTGCGGTGTACTCCCTGTTCCCGATATTGCTCTCGTTCTACGCCGGCAAATTCTCCGACCGCTTCGGCTTTCGGCTGCCGGTGAGTGTTGCGTCGTGCGGCGCCGTTGTTTCGCTGCTGCTGCCGTTTCTCTTCCCGCACCTCGCGACGCTGTTTGTCACCGCGACGCTGGCGGGAATGTGCAATATCTTCTACGTCGTCTCGATCCAGCATGCCGTCGGCGCCCACGGGGTGGGTCCGGAGCGCATGCGCAACTACAGTATCTTCAGCATTTGCGTCGGCGTGACGTCGCTGGTGGGTCCGGTCTTCACCGGCTTCGCCATAGATGGCATCGGCCACCGCGCGACCTTCCTGTTTCTCGCCGCGCTGCCGGCGGTGACGGTGCTGGTGCTGTTGCTGCATCCCGCGGTACTGCCGCGAAGCAGCCATCCCGAGAGGCGGTCCGCCCGCCGGGGCATGGTGGACCTGCTCGCCAACGTGCGGCTGCGCCGCGTGCTGATCGCCACCGCCATTCTCGAGACCGGCATGGAGGTGTTCACGTTCCTGATGCCGATCTACGGGCACTCGATCGGGCTCACGGCCTCGCAGATCGGGATCGTAATGGGCGCGTTTGCCCTGGCGCTGATGGGAGTGCGCACGGTGATGCCGGTGCTGGTCCGCTACTCGAGCGAAGAGCGCGTCTTCAGTCTCTCGATGTTCGTGGCCGCCGCGGCGTGCGTCGGGTTGTCTTTTGCGTCGAGCCTGGCACCGCTGCTGGCCATGTCTTTCGTGCTGGGGCTGGGCGCGGGCTGCGGGGCGCCGCTGTCGATGGTGCTTTCCTACAACCGTTCTCCGGAGGGGCGAACGGGGGAGGCAATGGGGCTGCGGCAGACGGTAAACAAGACCATGGAGGCGAGCATGCCGTTGGTCCTCGGCTTCCTCAGTACGGCACTCGGCTTCATGCCGGTGTACTGGATCGGCGCACTGGTTCTGGCCTGCGGCGGATGGCTGATGCATGGCGATGCCCGGCAGAAAACGGGTGAACGGTAAACGGTGAACGGTGATCGGACAAAACACGTCCAATTCTGTTCACTGTTCACTGTTCACTGTTCACTGTTCACTGTTCACTGTTCACTGTTCACGCCGGTCACTCGTCGAAGGGAAGGCCGACGTAGTTCTCGGCAAGCGCCGTCGCGGCGAAGCGGGAGCTGGCGATGTAGTCGAGCTCGGCGAGCTGCAGGCGCTGCCGCAGCGGTCCCTCTTCGGGAATGCGGTGAAGCAGGGACGTCATCCACCACGAGAAACGCTGCGTCCGCCACACGCGATTGAGGCAGGCAGTGGAATAGCGATTGAGCAGGTCCGTGTTGCCGCTGCCGTAAAAAGCGGTAAGCGCCCGCGCCAGGGCGCGGACGTCGGCCACGGCGAGGTTGAGACCCTTGGCGCCGGTCGGCGGCACGATATGCGCCGCGTCGCCGGCGAGAAACAGCCTGCCGCACTGCATCGGCTCAACGACGAAACTGCGCATGCGGGTCACGCTTTTCTCCAGGACCGGGCCCTCGCGCAGCGCCTGGCCGCTGCTGCCGAGCCGGGTGCGCAGTTCCTTCCAGATCAGCTCGTCCGGCCACCGCGCCAGGTCCTCGTCGAAAGCGCACTGCAGGTAGAGGCGCGACTTCTGCGGCGTGCGCATGCTGTACAGCGCGAAGCCGCGCTCATGGTGGGCGTAGATCAGCTCCCCGGATGGCGGCGGCGATTCGGCCAGTATGCCGAGCCAGCCGAACGGATATTCCTTTTCGTAAACGGTCAGCGCGCCGGCGGGGATGGACGGCCTGCAGATGCCGTGAAAGCCGTCGCAGCCGGCGATGAAATCGCAGACTAGTTCGTGCTGTGCGCCGTCCTGCCGGAAACGAACGCGTGGCGTCGCCGTGTCAAAATCATGCGCGTTCACGTTCGCCGACTCGAACCGTAATTGCCCTCCTGCCGCAAGGCGGGCGGCGATGAGGTCCCTCACCAACTCGTGCTGGCCGTAGACCGTGATCGTCCGGCCGGTGAGCGCTTTGAAGTCAATGCGGTGACCGCGGCCGCCAAAACGCAGCTCAATGCCGTCGTGAACGAGCCCTTCGCGCCGGAGCCGGTCGCCGACTCCCGAATTGACCAGCAGGTCGACCGTGCCCTGCTCGAGCACGCCAGCCCGGATGCGTTCTTCCACGTGGCGGCGGCTGTGGAGCTCGAGCACGACCGAGGCTATGCCGGCGCGGTGCAGCAGGTGCGACAGCAGCAACCCGGCCGGACCGGCCCCGATGATCGCGACCTGGATACGCACGGAGGACATCGTTGGACGGGTCTGCGGACGGAATGAGTGGACGATAATAATCCGTATGAGTGGGACGGGCGAGCAACGGCGGTTTACGTGCCGCCTTATGGATCTGCGTCAACAGCGGCAGGCGATCTGGGTTTAAAATGCGCCGCAGCCCCAGTCGAGGA
>Ga0184637_10001405_pt1 | contig 16329 bp, 15 predicted proteins | sample PLM3_127_b2_FD_133143 | JGI IMG/M metagenome (GOLD analysis project Ga0184637, IMG submission 133143) | Groundwater sediment microbial communities from an aquifer in East River, Colorado, USA - PLM3_127_b2 | ecosystem: Environmental > Terrestrial > Soil > Riparian zone | place: USA: East River...
CCATCGCGCGCAGGTTGAGCTCCCTGTTGTCCGCGGGGTAGGTTGAGGTGCACTGCAGGAGCACGATCGCGTCGTGGTAGCGGCGCACGGTCTCCACCGCGTCGGTGATCTCCTCCAGGTCGCTCATCCCCGTCGAGATCAGCATCGGCCTGCCCTTTTTAGCGATGTGCTCGACAAGGGGGAGGTTGGTGACGTCAGCCGACGCGATTTTGTAGGCGGGAATGCCGAGCTCCTCGAGGAAGTCCGCGCTGGCCTGATCCCACGCGCTTGCGAGCAGGGTGATCCCAAGGTCCGCAGCGAGCGCGGCGAGGGCGCGATAGTCATCGAACCCCAGCTCCAGCTTCTCCCGATGCTCGCCATAGGTGGTGCCGAGGGCGGTCGGGCTGCTGTACTCGCTCTCCAGCGCCTCCTGGATCAAGATGTCACGCGGGGTGCGCTTCTGGAACTTGACCGCGTCGGCGCCGGCCTCGGTCGCGATCTCGACCAGCCTCTCCGCGTTGTCAAGCCGACCGTTGTGGTTTCCGCCCGCCTCGGCGATCACGTAGCAGGGCTGGCCGTCGCCGACGAGCCGATCCCCGATGCGAATGGTCCTCTGAGTCAACGTGCGCCGGGTTCGTCGGTCCGTTGGGCGAGCAGCGCCTCGGCCACCATGAAGTCCAGGTGGGTGTCGAGGTCGACGGAAACCATGTCGTCCGTAATGTAGGCGTGGACTGCGCCTCCCGTCGTCGAGCCCGACCTGACCACCTCGGTGCGGACCGCATCGACCACGCCTGAGGAGACGTACAACTGATCCAACTTCTGGCGTGGGTAGTCGGGGCCCACGTTCGCCCTGAGCTCGGTCTTCAGGTAGGGAAGGAGCAGGTCGCCCTCTAGCTCCCACATCTTGTGCGGGTGCTCGTGCACCTCCCGCACCGATTTCACGCTGTCCGCGCCGGTGCTGATCAGGAGCTGCACCGCCTCGTCGATGTGGCGGGAGGTGCGCAGCGGTTGGGTGGGCCTGAGGTGCACGATCACGCCGGGGCGGTATCCCTCCTCACCCTCCAGCCACTCGAGCGCGTGCTGGAACACGGGCAGGTCCGGGGTGTCGTCCTCGGCCAGCTCCGCCGGCCGCATGAACGGCACCTCCGCGCCAAGCTCCCGCGCTACCTCCGCGATCTCGGGGTCGTCCGTGGAGACGATCACGCGGTCGAGGCTCGAGGCCTGCCGAGCGGCCTCGATCGTCCACGCCACGAGGGGCCTGCCCGCCAGCGCGTGCAGGTTCTTGCGGGGCATGCCCTTGGAGCCGCCCCGGGCAGGGACGATGCCCAGGACGAGCGGATCCCCTCCAAGGCCGGCGCTCGCCACGTGCTCCCGGCGGCTAACCGGCCGCGGCGCTGCCCGAGCCGGCGTGGGCTCCGAGCTTCACCGGGCCGTGCTCGCGGTACCAATCGAGGGTCAGACGCAGCCCTTGCTCGAGGCTGAAGCGCGGGCTCCAGCCCACCGCCTCCCGAACGCTGCGGTTGAGCTGGTACTCGTACTCGGGATCCGGATCGGGCGCACCCTGGACATCGGGCTCCAGGTCGGAGTCCGCGACCGAGAGGATCGTGCGCACGAGGTCGATGACGCTGATCGGCTCGTCCGCCGTGACGTTGAAGCCCTCGCCGCGAACCCGCTCACTCGCCGCCGCCCCTTCGCACAACGCCATGTATCCCTCGACCGTGTCCTCCACGTAGAGATACGCCTTCGTGGGACGACCGTCCGACCGAATCACGGGGCGATTCCCCTCGAGGACGGACAGGATCGACCCGGTGACGACGTGTGTGCCGTGCGGGTCGGCGGGCCCGAAGCTGTTGGTGTTGCGCACCGCGACCGCTGGAACGCCGTACGCTCGGGCGTAGGTTCGGGTCACGAGGTCCGCCGACGCCTTCGAGGCGCCGTACGTGTCGAGCTGGTTGAACGGTGCGTCCTCGCCGTGCGGGTAGGAGCTCTGCTTCCCGTAGGTGTGGTTCGAGGAGGCGGTCGCCACGGAACGGATCCCGGGGGTGCGCCGGCACGCCTCGAGCACGATCCACGTGCCGCGCACGTTCACCTCCCACGCCGGGAGCGGGCTCTCCGCGGCGCCCTCGATCATCGACTGCCCGGCGAGGTGCGCGCACACCTCGATCTCGTTCGTCTGCAGCACGTCGGTCACCGCATCGAGGTCGAGCACGCTTCCCTCGATCACCGGGAATGCGCCGGCGAGGCCGTGCAGCGACAGGACCCCGGTCGTGTCGAGGTCGAAGCCGAACACCTCGGCGTCGGCATCCACCAGCTTGCGGGCAAGCCAGCCGCCCAGGAATCCGCTGATGCCGGTGACAAGAACGCGCCGGCCCTTCCAGAACTCGGTCATCCAGCGAGCCTCCATGATCATCACCCCGTGGCGCGCAGCAGGTACACCGCGCTTGCCCCGTAGAAGCAGAACGGCGCCGTGTCCGTGTGCAGCCGCTCCCGCCAACCGCTGTATGTCAGGTACTCGTGGAGTACCGCCCAGGTCTCGCCGTCCATGCCCTCCGGCCGCTCGGCGCGGAGCGGCTCGCACTCGGGCAGCTCCCGCAGGACGCCGGTGTCACGCAGATGCCGGATCAGCAACCGGTTGTCCTCGACCCTGCGCTCCATCCAGGCGAAGAAGGCCTCCCAGTCCCAGCCGTCACCGAGCGCCGCGTCACGTGCGGCCTTGGGCGCCCGGGTGCGAAGGTCCTCGGCCGCCCGGTCGAGGAAGCCGAGGTCGTAGTGACCTCCGACGACCCGCTCCAGGTCCATGTCGAGCTCCCCGGCCCAGCCCTCGGCGTCGGCGTTGCGCACCTGCCGCACGTCCGTGAGCGACATCGGCAGACCGAGGAGCCCGCCGAGGGTGTTGTAGACGTCACCGCGAAAGTTGTCGAAGCTGGGGGTTTGGATGGCAAGCAGCCCCCCGGGTACGAGCACCCTCTGCCACACCCTGAGAGCGTCGAGCGGGTCGGGCAGATGCTCGATCGTGCCCGCGGCGACGACCACGTCGTAGCGCTCGTCGCTCCCTGCGACGGCGTCCAGGTCCGCGACCGTGAACCGCACGTTCTCGGTCGAGGTGATCTCGGCCAGCAGGTCGGCGATGCCGATCCCCGGGGCGGAGAAGTCCACCCCGTGGACCCGATCGGCGAACCGGGCCAGCATCAGGCTGAGGCGCCCGGGGCCACACCCGAAGTCCAGCACCGACCCTCCCGCCACTTCCTCCCTCAGCAGATGCTCGAGGAGCGGAAACTTGTCGGCGTAGGTCTTCGAGAGCGACATCTCGCCGCTCGCGTACAGCTCCTCGTAGCGCTCGAGGATGGTCTTTCCCTGCACCCGGGGCGCGCTTCTGACTCCGTCGCTCATCTCAGGATCGAGGTCGGCGCGGCGCAAGGCTACTGGACCCCCACCTGTATCTCCTGGCGCGCCCAGGCGGCGTAGGCGACGGCGCCCCGCTCGATCTCCGTCCGGGGGGAGAATCCCAGCGCCTCGAGCCGCGAGATGTCCCCGTGCCACCTCAACGGATCGCCAGGCCGGCGCTCCCCACCGAAGCAGACGCTCTCGGCGGGCACGCCGAGCTCCGCGGCGAGCAGGGATGCGAGCTCGGCAACCGTCGTCTCGCACCCGGAGGCAACGTTGTACGCCTCGCCCTCGAAGGCCGCCCGCTGCGCGATTGCGAGGGCTGCCTCGGCCACGTCGGTCGCGTGAACGAAGTCGCGCGACTCCCGCCCGGTGCCTGAGAGCTCGATCCGCCCTTCCTCGACCGCCTTGCGGCAGATGTCCCAGAGGATCTGGCGCCGAAGCCCCTCCCCGTACGCGGAGAAGATGCGCATCGTCACGCCCGGCACCCCGTAGAGCTGGTTGTACTCACGCACGAGCAGCTCGCAGGCCATGCGATGAAACCCGTAGGGAGACACGGGGGCCGGCTCGGAGTCCTCGTCGACCGGGAGGCGCAGGGGCTGCCCGTACACGGCGGCGCTCGACAGGAGAAGCAGGCGCGGGGGCGGGTCGAGGTTGCGAAGCACGTCCAGCACACCCGCGAGGACGCCCACCGAGCCCTGCAGGTCGCGCGCGGGCTCCTCGAGTGACGCGGGAACCGAGGCGGGTCCGGCGCAGTGCACGACGAGCCCAGCGGCGGAGCGCACCGCGAGCTGGTCGAACTCCGCAGAGGGGATCTCCATCTGTGGCCTCCCGGCTCCGACGACCTCCCATCCGGCGGCGCCCAGGCCCCGGACGACGTAGGAGCCGAGGAACCCGTTGGCGCCGGTGACCAGGGCTACCATCGCCGCACCGCAAGCGCGACCCCGTAGCCGAGCTCGTCGAACTCCCACGTCACGTAGCGGCGCTCCGCCGTCACCGTGCGCCGCCACACGTCGTGCAGCTCGGGATGTGCCGGGTGACGAATGTCGTCGAAGACGAGCGCACCGCCGACGCGCAGGCGCGGGAGCACGTCGCGCAGGTCCCGGCGCGCGCCGCGCGGCCTGTGGTCGCCGTCCACGGTGATCAGGTCGAAGCTCAGCTCCGGGCGGTCGCGAAACAGGCGGGGCAGCACGCGGTGCGAGTCGCCCGAGATCAGCTCGACCTCCCCCTCGAACCCCAGCCTGTCCAGCTCCGCTCGCACCTGCTCGGGACCCGGGTTGTCCATTCCCGCATATCCGTCCTGCCACAGATCCATGCCGACGATCGTGCATCGGGGGGACTGGCTTGCGACCACCGCCATGCTGCGGCCCCGGCGCACGCCTATCTCCAGATACGAGGTCGGCTTCAGCAGGGCGGCGGCGGCGTGGAGCACGGTGACGATGTCGGCGTAGCGCCACGCCTCCCCACACAGCCGGCGCCCCGTCTCCACGTAGGCACGTGTGTACTCGAGGTAGTCGTCGGGCTCCAGCCGCTCGAGCACGCTCGCCACCGCCTCCCTGGTGGCGGGGTCCAGCGCCCGCTCCCCGATCGTGCCGGCGCCCACCACGACCCCGTCGTAGTAGTCGATGCCGCCCGCCTCCCCCCTCTTGAAGGTCGCCTCGACCCGATCCGCGGTGTGGGAGCGGCCGCGTGCCGCTGCTGGCCTGCGGATTCTCATCGCCGCAAGAGGCTAGCCGCTGTTTGCTCGTGACTCGATCCCGACCGCCTCGGCGACGATGGCCGCGTAGACGCGCGCGAAATCCAGTCTGCGGCCCGGCAGTGCCGCGCGCGCCTCGCTCTCGAGCCCCCCGTCCGCGGCCGGGTCGCGCTGGTTGAGGAGCCGCAGCATGGCGTCCGCGAGCGCCTCCGCGTCATCGGGATCGAACAGGACCCCACCCGGCGGATCCTGCTCACGGTGGACGTCGATGTCCGAGAGCAGAACGCGCTTGCCGAGCGACTTCGCCTCCTCGACCGGAGTGCTCCAACCCTCCGATCGGGATGGGTTGACCACTGCAATGGAATCTCGCATCAGGGCGGCGACATCAGGGTAGGGAACGACTCCGAGCGGGCGGAACAGATCCGCGATCCCGAGCTCCTCGGCCCGGTTCATCAGCGAGCTGAAGTGGTCGGGCCGCCGCCAGTCATGTGCCTCTCCGGTCGCAACCACGAGCGCCCGGGTTCCCCGGTCCCGCAGGACGCGGAGCGCCTCGAGGACCAGCGTGTGGTTCTTGTGCACCCAGAACTGGTTGGCCACCAGGAAGAAGTCAGAGCCGATCTCATACCGGGCGAGCAGCTCCCCGGGCGAGGGCAGCGCTTCGGCGGGAGGCGGCTCAGCGACGAAGCGCAGCACCCTTGCGCGCGCGGCTGCGTCTGGATCGAAAGCGGCGAGGTCGCTCCGACAGCACTCGCTGCTCACGATCACCCGCGTGCTTCGCCCGCAGATGCGGGCAAAGAGCCTGTCTCGCCGGCGCCGTTCCGCTCGAGAGAAGAGCTCGGGGAGGCGCCGGTGCTGGAAGTCGGGGATCCAACCGAGCATCGCGATCCCGCGCGCCGGCCAAAGCTGGGTGGAGTGAGACAGGGCGCGCGCCCCCTCGGCGCTCAGGAGCCGCTCGAACAGGAGGTCGCGAGGCAGGATGCGGCGGATCGCGGCCCGCGCCGCCCACGCCGGGTGGGCTCGGTCGAAGATCGCCGTGCGCACGATGGGCAGCTCCGGGAAGCCGTCGAGTCGGGAGTGGTCCAGCCGCGTGCCGAGGACCAGGACGGGGTCCAGTTCCCGCTCGGGGTCGGAGACCACCGCGCGCAGAAGGTTCCGGCAGTAGTGGAGGCCGCCCAGCCAGCTCATCCACTCGCCGGGGGCGAACGCGACGCGAATCATTCGGGCACGGAAGGGGTGCCGATGCCTATCGGACCGCCGTCCCGAGATGGGTTTCCCGGAAGCTCTCGATCGTGCGGCGCAGGCCCTCCTCGAGCGGCAGCTCGGCCTCGAATCCGATCCACTCGCGCGCCCTGCGCACGTCCAGGTAGCGCTTTGGCTGACCGTCGGGGCGCGACGTGTCCCAGACCGTCTCGCCCTCGTAGCCGACCAGGCGCGAGATCGTCTCCGCGAGATCGCGGATGGGGGTCTCCACCCCGGTGCCGACATTGAACGCCTCCGAGCTCTCGCAGCGCTCGGCGGCAAGCAGCAGGGCACGTGCGGCATCGTCCACGTACAGGAACTCCCGGGAGGGCTCCCCGGTGCCCCACAGCACGACCTCAGGCTCCCCGCGCTCCTTGGCGCTCACGTACTTGTGGATCATCGCCGCGATCACGTGCGAGTCCTCGAGGTCGAAGTTGTCGCCGGGCCCGTACAGGTTCGCGAGGACGGGGACGCAGGAATCGAGCCCATGCTGGCAGCGGTAGGCGTCGGAGAGCACGAGCAGCATGCGCTTCGCCACCCCGTAGGGGGCGTTGGACTCCTCCGGATAGCCGTCCCACAGGTTGTCCTCCGAGAACGGGATCGGAGTGTGCTTGGGGTAGGCGCACACAGAGCACACGGCAACCAGCTTCGCGACCCCAAGCTCCCGGCACGTCGCGAACACGTTCAGGCCCATCAGGGTGTTGTCGTGCAGGAGCGGCGCCGGGTTCCGCAGGTTGTAGCCGATGCCCCCCACGTTGGCGGCCAGGTGGAAGACGATCTCCGCCCCCGCGAGCGCCCTACGGCATACGTCGGGATCGCGCAGGTCGTACTCCCCGGACCGGGGCACGTCCACCTGCGCACCGACCGACTCGAGCATCCGGACCGTGGGCGCCCCGAGGAAACCTCCGCCGCCGGTCACCGTCACCGGGCGGCCCTCCCAGAACTTTGGGCTCGGCTGCGCGCTCACGTGAACTCGTGGCTGTAGCGGGTGACCTTGCCGGCGAGCTGGTCCTCGAGCGCCTGGATGTCGGCGTCCACCATGATCCGAACCAGCTCCTCGAACCCCACCACCGGCTTCCATCCCAGCCGCTGGCGCGCCTTCGCCGCGTCGCCGAGCAGCAGGTCCACCTCGGTGGGCCGAAAGTAGCGCTCGTCGATCTCGACGTACTCGCGCCAGTCCAGGTCCATTTGCCCGAAGGCCAGGTCGAGAAACTCGCGCACCGCGTGTGACTCCCCGGTGGCGACGACGTAGTCGTCGGGCTCCGGCGCCTGCAGCATCAGCCACATCGACTCGACGAAGTCGGGCGCGTATCCCCAGTCGCGCTGGGCGTCGAGGTTTCCCAGGAACAGCTTGTCCTGGAGGCCCGCCTGGATCCGCGCCAGCGCGCGGGTGATCTTGCGGGTCACGAAGGTCTCCCCGCGGCGGGGCGATTCGTGGTTGAACAGGATCCCGTTGACCACGAACATGTCATACGCCTCGCGGTAGTTCACCGCGGACCAGAAGGCCGCGACCTTCGCAACGCCGTAGGGGCTTCGCGGGTGGAACGGGGTGACCTCGGACTGAGGTGGAGGGGCGGAGCCGAACATCTCCGACGACGACGCCTGGTAGAAGCGCGGGCTCACCCCCGCTACGCGGATCGCCTCCAGCAGCCGCAGCGTGCCGACACCCGTGACCTCGAGCGTGTATTCCGGGATCTCGAACGAGACCCGCACATGGCTCTGGGCGCCCAGGTGGTAGATCTCGTCGGGCTGCAGCTCGTACAGCAGCCGGGTCAGCGCCCCCGGGTCGGAGAGGTCGCCATAGTGCGTGAACAGGCGCACCCCCTCCTCGTGCGGGTCGCGATAGAGGTGCTCGATCCGGTCGGTGTTGAAGCTCGACGATCGCCGCACGATCCCGTGCACCTCGTACTCCTTGCCGAGTAGGAACTCGGCGAGATAGGACCCGTCCTGGCCGGAGATCCCGGTGACGAACGCCTTCTTGCGCTGGTCGGCCATGGCGCGTGAACACTGTAGCTAGGCGGCGGGCGGCCTCGGCATGTCATATAACCAGCCACCCTTAGGGAGACTCCGCTTGCTCCTAGACCGCATCCAGCGAAAGCTTCGCGTCCCGTCCAAGGTGCGAATGCTCTGTGGAGCAACGGTAGTCGCGGACAACAGGTTGGCGGCGTGGCGGAGGGTCTCCGCGTTCAGGTGGTACGAGCTCGAGACCGACCTGTTCTTGAAGGCCTTCCTGAGGAGAGGCGACAACGTTGCCGACGTGGGCGCCCACGAGGGTGTCCTGACAGTCCTGGCCGCCAAGCTCGTCGGCCCATCTGGGCGGGTGCACGCGTTCGAGCCGAGTGCGTCACTGCGTTCCGTGGTGGACCGCGTCGCCGAGCTCAATGAGCTCAGCAATGTCGTCACCAACGACTGCGCCATCTCCGACTCCAACGGCTTCGTCCACTTCACGTCAAGCGGCGCGGGCTATGCGAAGCAGTGTGCCGAAGGCGGCGAGCACCGCATCCGCTCTACGACCCTGGACAGCTACTGCGACGCCCACGGGATCGCGGGCTTCGATCTCATCAAGGTGGATGTCGATGGCCCGGAGCTCCTGGCGTTGAAGGGAGCGGAGCGCCTTCTCGAAAGCGATCGTGCCCCGGCTCTAGTGATCGAGGTGAGCAACGAGACACGTCGACTCGGCTATGCACCCGGCGACATCCTGGACCACGTGCAGAGCCACGGCTATGAGGTCTTCGGGGCGCGCATGAAGTTCCCCCACGCCCTGCCGATCGAGAAGCTCGATGACTTCCATCGCCTTCCGGTGGATCTCGAGAAAGGGGAGGTCGCGAACATCTTCTGCCTGAAGCGCGATTTGCACTTCTCGCGCCTCTTCGACCGGATATGGCCCGAGGAACTTCTCCCGGAGAGCTACGGCAAGCACTTCTGCTCTTCGAGCTCGCCATACGAGAGTCCGAGCGAGTTCTGGAGCAGCTACCAGAGGGAGCTGTTCAGAAAGCTCAGCCCGTGAGCCTTACCAGCGGACGCCGCGATCGAGCAGCTCGAGCCCCGTATACGGGTCATAAACCTCCGCGCCAAGCAGGTGCCGCATGCATTCCGGGTGCTCGCCCTCGAACGGCACGGGCCTGTACTCGGGCTCGAGGGCATTGAGCAGCCTGCGGTCGAAGACGCGCTGCGCGAGCATGAGCCGGGCCAGTCTTCCGCGTGTCCGGTACACCGGCTGATCTGAGTACAGCCCGGCGTGGCTGACGTGCTTCTGGAGAATGTTGACCGGGAAGCACCAGCCGTAGTGGAGGATGTCCTCGTCCAGGCGAGTAATCGGCGTCTCGCCGAGATCGAAGCTGAACCCGTCGGCGATTGATCTTGCCCCCGCACCGGCCACGAGGAGGCGGATGTAGCGCATCGGGAAGTCGTTTGCGAGCACGGTGTCGAGGGAGTTCCAGAAGTTGACGCAGCCCCTGAACTCGAGCGCGCCGTTAACCCATTCCTGAACGAGGCGTCGCTGGGACTCCGTATAGATCTCGTCCGCCTGGACGTACATGACTCGATCTGCCCCGTCCGACGCGAGCGCGAGCGCAGCATTGGTCTGCTTGGCGATCGCCTGCCCGCCGCGACCGTCGTCGGGCCACGGCCGGGAGATAAACGAGAAGCACGGGTCGATCTTCGCCAACTCGTCGAGAACCACGTCCGTGCCGTCGGTGGACTCACCGTCCACGACGAGGACCCGATCGCAGTAGCCGAACCAGCTCGCGTACGCCTCGATGAACGGATACCCGTTCTGGATGCCATTCCGGATCACCGAGAACACAGTCAGCCGGCTCATCCGGATCCACCGCTCCTCGGCTTCCGGGTGTGCCCCTCCGCGTACACGAGCGCGAACTTCTGCGCAGCAGGGTCGATTTGGCGACTGACCACCACCTGGGAAAGGAGCCCCCTCCTGATGACTTCGCGATGCCAGCGCGCAAAGCGCGTCCGGCCGGCCTCGGTGGCAAGCTCGCCAGTGGGCCACTCGACCAAGACGCGCCTCGCCGTCCCCCGGCACCCCGCGGCCAGCGCGAATGTCACCTCGGGATCGATCGGGCTGCGCTGCGCGATCAGCGCATCGTCTGGAAGGCGCCCGGCTTCGTCCACCAAACCACGCATCGCCGGCGCCACTTCCGTCGAGGGGTCCTTCCCGGCCCCAACGACCGAACGCAAGAGAACCGCCAGGAATGGTGGCAGCGAGCGGAGGGTACGCAGGCGCGCGCGGAAGCTACCTGCCATCGAGAACGAAGGGCTCTCCGCTGATGATTCCGTCGCAGATCACGTCGAGTCCAGGATCCCGGCCCGGAGCGAGATCTTCGATCGTTGTGATCCGCATGCTGGGCGGAATGCGACTGCCAGGCTCGAGTGACGCCAGGGGAATCATCCGGCGGAAGAAGTAGTGGTATGCGTAGCTGCGTCCGCGCGCGATGGTCTCCGGATCGAGGCGGTTGAACTCGTGCACCCTTTCGAGAAGTTCAAGGTATTCCTCGCGGGACGAGATGTCGTGAGTCAGCCCCTTCTCCCGGATCCACGCGTCGCCGCAGACGACCACCGGTATACCTACCGGCACCAGCTCGACTCCGGTCTTGGTCCCGTATGTGAGCACAACATCGCACAGCTCCATGAGCGAGTAGGTGTTGTACGGATGATCATGAGGGACGACGGTGATGTTCGGCGGGAGCTCGCCGTAGCGTCGCTCGATCTCCGGCCCCACGGGCTGTCGGTTTCCCTGCTTCACCTCGTGAGGGTGGATGCGCACGAGGAGTTGACGGTCTGGGCGCGCCCGGAAGAAGTCGAGGGTGCACCACAACCAATCAAGCATGTCCGGAAAGGCAATGCCCTCGTAGTAGAGCTGGGCGTCCCATAGGACATTCGTGAGGAGGCCGGCAATCGGGCGGCTCGTGTCGAGTCCGAGCTCGCCGACGAGCCGCTCGTGCTTCTGGGACTCGATCCGCAGGGCGGCCTCGGGCGTGACCCAGGTCCAATCGCCCTTGCCCTGCCTCCGGGCCGCGAGATAACGCATCAGTTCCTGCTCCTCGGCCTCGGTGAGTCCAAAGTCCCACTGCTCGGTGGGCTCGGAGATCATGGTCCGGTGGTAGGTATCCCCATGACTGAAGATCACGGTGGTGTCCCGGTAGGCCGGTTGCCAGTTGACCACCCTCACTCCGGCGCGACGTGCAACCTCTCCGAGCACGCCCTGCGGGACGTAGATGCCGTGATGGCACACAACCGCTTCGGGGTCGACGTGCTCAAGGACGCGCTCGGCAACCCGGGCCGCAACGAGTGCGCCCGCTGCGTAGCGGCGCGCCGTAGCAAGGACTAGCGCCTCGGGCTCCGAACCCAGGTCGGCCTTGCCGAAGAAGCGGAGCATCGCGGCGTGCACCTGCTCGCCGAGGCCGAGCCCCTCGTGCTCGAAGGTCCGGCATTCCTCGAGCGACATCGTGTTCGCCTCCCCGAGCAGCCCGGCGATCTCCCCCTCCGAGACATAGTCGCGGTAGCGGTGAAGCGGCAGCGGCAGCGGACGGTAGTAGCGCTCCCCCCTCGCGAAGCACGGGCGGCAAAGCCGACGCCCAGGCCCCTGGGCGACGAACTCGGCCGGGTCGGAGAACTCGGTGTACGCGCACGCCTCGCATGCCGGCAGCGCCCCGTCACACAGGAGGAAGGAGGGCTCTGCCCCTCGCAGCCACAGGCTCATCGCGACGAGACTGTCAACGGCCGGCGCGAGGGGGTGGCTGCCGACGCTGGTCGCCACGAGCACGCGCGCGCCGTCCGCCCGGGTCGAGCGGCTTCCGGCCCCAGCCGCCAGGATCTCCTTCCATGGCGAGGGCGTGCCCCGCGAGAGGCGGGAGCGAAGCGAAGGCAGCACGTTGGAACGCACCCCCCGATGAGGTTAGCTAGCGTTCACCGGCGCCGCGCTCCGTACGCGCGAGGCTGCGGACTCACGGTCGAGACGAGCTGATGCGGGAGCAGCACTGATGCGATACCTGGTCACGGGAGGAGCCGGCTTCATCGGCTCGCATCTGTGCGATGAGTTGATTGGCGCCGGCGAGGAGGTCCGCGCCCTGGACGACCTGTCCACCGGCTCGATCGACAACATCCGCCACCTGAAGGGAAACTCGCGCTTCGACTACACGCGCGGGTCCGCCGGCAATCCATCGGTGGTCGCCGAGCTCGTCGAGTGGGCGGATGTCGTGTTCCACCTTGCCGCAGTGGTCGGTGTCGAGCTGGTGGTCGAGAGCCCGGTGCGAGCGATCGAGACCAACGTTCACTGCACCGAGGTGGTGCTGGGGCAGGCGGGCAAGAGGAAGAAACCCGTGTTCATAGCCTCCACGAGCGAGGTATATGGGAGAAGCACTGACGTGCCGTTCAGGGAGGACGGGGACCTGGTGCTGGGACCCACGTTCAAGGGGCGGTGGTCGTATGCGTGCTCCAAGGCCGTGGACGAGTTCCTGGCGATCGCGTACTGGAAGGAACGCCAGCTTCCGACCGTGGTGGGCCGCCTGTTCAACACGGTTGGCCCGCGACAGACCGGCCGGTACGGGATGGTGATCCCCAGCTTCGTGGACCAGGCGCGATCCGGGCGCCCGATCACCGTCCACGGCGACGGGACGCAGCAGCGCTGCTTCTGCCACGTCAAGGACGTGGTCACGGCGCTCGTGGAGCTGATGCAGCGCGACGACGTCTACGGCGAGATCTTCAACATCGGAAGCTCGGAGGAGATCTCGATCGCGGAGCTCGCGGAGCTCGTCCGAACGGTCACCGGGTCGGACTCGGAGATCGTCCTGGTTCCCTACGACGAGGCGTACGAAGGCGGGTTCGAGGACATGCCACGGCGGATCCCGGACATCAGCAAGATCCGCGAGGTGATCGGATGGACGCCGAAGCGATCGCTCCAGGAGATTCTCGGGGACGTCCTCGAGGACAAGGGACCGAGTCGGGGCGGGACCCGCGCGGCGAGAGCCGGGGCAAAGCTCTAGCCCGGCCTGGCGCGCTCAGCCGGGGCCACCTGCTCAGCGCGGGGCGGTTCGGAGACCTCGAACCAGTCAAGGCGCCCGAGGCGGGCCCACAGCATCGGGAGGCCGTACACGGCGATCCCCGCCACCCGGGCCACGAGCTGACCGATCGCCGGCGCATATGCGCCGAGGCCGCGGTCGACGATCAGAAGCCCGACCAGCACCACGACCATGATCACGAGCTGGGCGACGTTGGCCACCGCGAGAACGCGGGCGCGGTCTATTCGCAGGTAGATCTGATAGACGGTGAACGTGAAGCCGTCGAAGGCGAAGGCCACCAGCAGGATCGCCATCGGCCCCGCCGTGCCCTCGCCGGCGGAGCCGAGCACGGCGACGCCGGCGAAGGTGAACAGCGGAACCAGAAGCAGCCATGCGACGCTCAGGGTGAGCCCGATCCTGGCCAGGCGTCGCGCCTCGTGCCACGGATCTCCCGAAACCACCGTGTAGGGAAGGAGCGCCTGCGCGATCGCGGTGTTGACCAGCGACAGCCCTGCCGCGACCCGCCACGCCGCCGCGTAGATCGCGATCTCGCCCTCGGTGGCGAACAGGCTCAGAAGCAGGATGTCGGCGTTGTAGAGCGCGGCTCCCGCCACGCCCGCCACCGCGACCGCGCGATTGAACCGCGCCTTGGCGGGTCGCTCCTCGGGCGGCTCCTCACCCGGGCGCCGGAGCGCGAGGAGCACCGCTGCTACGACCAGGCCCACCAGCGGTGCCGCGATCGCGTAGGCAAGCAACGGGGCCTGGCCCGCGAAGCCTGCCACGGCGCATGTGGCGATGAGCGCCAGCCGCAGGCCCCCGATCGAGACAAGGACCGATGCGCCGGCGCGGAAGCGCCGCGCAGCCTGAAGCGCGGAAACCACGAAGAGCGCCATACTCCAGAGCACCGCGCCGCCGGCGCCGATCAGTGCTGCGGTCTGATACTCCCCGAGCGGCGGGACCACGTGCACGAGCAGCACCACCAGCGCGCCGACGACCAGCGCCGACGCGAGGCGAAGCACAGCGAGGCGCCGCAGCTTCTGGTAGCTGTCGCGCCGGCCGCCCAGCTCCCAGTCGCCGGCGGTCTCCGCGACGGCAATCAGCCCGAGGCCGAGATCCGCAAGCTGCACACAGAGGCTGTGGACAGCCAGTCCGATGCCGAACTGCGCGAACTCATCGGCGGGGAGGATTCGCGCGGCGATGATCGCCGCAATGAACGCGCAGGCGGCGCCCGCAAGCGTCCCGCCCGTAGTGGTCAGGGCGGAGCGGGTCCGGGCACCGGCAACACGCTCAAAGGCAGCACGCTCCAGCCATGGCTTCCTGATCAAACCACTCACATCTACGCGGGCGGCGATCCTCCGCGCGTGCCGGCGGCTCCGACGAACGCGAATCCTCGGCCGCTATAGTCGGCGGGGTTGCGGAGGCTACCGAACCCCGTTCGCACCCGGCGAACCGCGACGCAGAACGCGAGACGACCGAGGCGGGCGCTGGGCACCCGGCTGCGCGGCTCGATCCGCCGCATCCCCACGGGCGCCTATCGCGCCGCCCAGATCACCGCGGAGGCGCTCGGGTTCCACCTCCTCCGCAAGCACTTCTACAGCCCGATCCCCAATCTGCGCAGGCTGCCGGCGGACGTCTGGGAGCGACGCACGCCGATGCGGGGGATCGACTTCGCGCCCCAGCGGCAGCTCGCCTACCTGGAGACCGAGCTTGGCCCCTACATCGCGGAGTTCGCTCCCCCACTCGACCCGCCCGGGCCGCCGGGGGCCTTCTACGTTCGCAACCCGATGTACAAGAGCGTCGATGCCGAGGTCCTGTACGCGATCATCCGCCTGCACAGGCCGCGGCGGATCCTGGAGCTGGGGTCCGGATACTCGACCCTGGTCAGCGCCGCCGCCTGCAGGGCAAACGAGCGTGACGGACACCCGCTCGAACTGCGCTCCAACGACCCCTACCCCCTGGCGGTGCTTGAGGGGCTCGAGGGCCTGAGCAGCCTGTCGAAGCGCGGGGCGACCGAGGTGCCGCCCTCCGAGTTCGAGGCGCTCGGGGAGAGCGACATCCTGTTCGTGGACACCACGCACACGGTGAAGCTCGGTGGGGACGTGAACTACCTGGTGCTGGACGTCCTCCCCGCCCTCGCGCCGGGCGTGATCGTCCACATCCACGACATCTTCCTCCCCTGGGACTACCCGTACGAGTGGGTGGCTCGCCAGCGCCGCTTCTGGACCGAGCAGTACCTAGTGCAGGCGTTTCTGGCGCTCAACCCCGACTACGAGATCGTCCTCGCGGCGCAGGCGCTCGCGCGGCTGTACCCCGATCGGCTCGCGAAGCTGATCCCCAGCTACGACCCCGCGGAGGTTCCCCTGTGGGACTCCCCCACCGCATTCTGGATCCGCCGTACGAGCGGGAGCTGACCCGGAGGGACCCCCCTCGCGCCGGCGGCCTTGAGACAGATCACGAGGAGCAGCCACCAGATGAGCGCCAGGAGCTGAACCTCGAGGGTTGGATAGATCAGGAAGTCAGCCGAGAGCGCCACTCCCGCGGCGCCGACGGCCTTGAACAGGGGGGCGGGATTTGCCCAGGCGGTGCGCAGGAGAGTGAGCCCGGCCCACAGCAGGAAGCCGCCGATCGCCACCACCCCCACCACCCCGACCTCGAGCAGCAGCTTGAGCGGGTAGCTCTCGGTCGCGAGCGGTGTCAATGAGGTCAGCTTTCCGGCGTTGCCGGTCCTGGCCAGACCCTGGCCGAGGACCTGTTGCGGAAGCGATGACCAGCCGAATCTCGTGATCGCGCCGCGCCACAGTTGAACCCGCGCCACGTCCGCTGCCTCTCCCTCGCTCGTCGCCGTCTCGCCGCCCGCGGCAGCAACACCGGCACCGCTCCTCGAGAGAACGTCGTCCGGAGCCACGCCGCCGAGGTAGGCGAACCCGAACCCGAGCGCGATCGAGGCGAGCCCGACAGCGACCAGCCGCACGCGGTCCCGTCCCGCCAGCCGGATGAGCACGAGCAGGAGCCCGATCG
>Ga0184637_10001406_pt1 | contig 16323 bp, 13 predicted proteins | sample PLM3_127_b2_FD_133143 | JGI IMG/M metagenome (GOLD analysis project Ga0184637, IMG submission 133143) | Groundwater sediment microbial communities from an aquifer in East River, Colorado, USA - PLM3_127_b2 | ecosystem: Environmental > Terrestrial > Soil > Riparian zone | place: USA: East River...
CTGCGACCTTGGCGACCTCACGCTCGACGACTTGCGGGCGAGCTCGCCGCTCTTCGATGCGGATTCTGTCGGACTCCGCGCGGAGGCTGCGATCGCGGCCCGCGACGTGCCTGGCGGCACCGCGCCCGGCCGCGTAGCGGCGGGGCGACGCGAAGCACGGGCGCGGATCGAGACGGTCGGGGACGACGTCGCGCACCACCGAGGCGTGCTGCCAAACCTCGAGCCGCTACTCCAGGTTTCGGGTTCCGAAACTCGGAACGCTATCGAATGCCGCGTGATCTCCGGACCCACCGAGTTCGCGCGGTGCGCGGCGATCCGCACGGAGGTGTTTGTCGTCGAGCAGCGCGTGCCGCCCGAGGAGGAGATGGACGAGCTCGATCGCGACGCTGTGCACGTGCTCGCCTGGCTCGACGGCGCGCCCGTCGCCACAGGTCGCCTCATTTACGGCGAAGACGCCCACGCGAAGATTGGCCGAATGGCTGTCTTGCGGCCCCATCGTGGCCGGGGCGTCGGAAGCGCCGTCCTGATGAAGCTCATGGAGATCGCCCGCGAGCGCGGCGTGCACGAAGTCAGCCTGTCCGGCCAGCTCCACGCCATCCCCTTTTACGAGCGGTTCGGCTTCGTCGCTCGGGGGGACGTGTTCGTCGAGGCGGGCATCGAGCATCGCTGGATGGAAAGAGAGCTGTAGATGCCCCTGGACCTACTGGATTGGGGGCTCCTGGAGTACGTGCCGATTGACCAGCATCCTCACATACGTCGTGTAGCCAATTCCGAGGTTGCCCGCTCGGCGTTTCAGCTCGTCGACTTCACGATGTGAAAGCCGGATTGCGACCGTCTCCAGACCCGGTCGGACCTTTCGGTCGTCGCCGTCTACAGGTTCGCTCGGCAGCCGGGCTGTGTCATGTGTGTCGTACCACTCTGCGGCTTCGCCGGATCGAAGGTCTGGAACGCTTGCCGCCTCCGTGAGTCGCGATCCTGTCCTCTTTTTGGGCGTCGTGTTAGCCAAGAAACCGCCTCCTCTTCGCGGGTAACGTCCCGAGCCGTCACCAGCCCCGCGATGCGACGACCTTCGTCCTCGAGGACCAGCAGCAAACCCCGACCGGCATCGGTTCGGCCGTAAAGCAGGTAGCGCCCATCTGTTCCGCGCCTCAGATGATTGCGTGCGTCGTATAGAACCTCGTCGGCTTCCTCCGGCGTCACCGCATGGCGCGCGATGTGGCTTTCCCGATCCAAGGTCCACCGTATGACGTCAAACCGTCGCTGCACTCATCGAGTCTCAAAACCGTTGAAGCTAGCCTGCGTTGCTGAAGGTATTGCATTGTATTGCACTTATCTCCCTACGACGCCACGACTTCCGATTGTCGCCTTAGACTAGAGGCAGGGCACTATACCTTCTACTGTCTTGGGCCAAAACGGTAGTAGAACCTGGGCCAAAAACAATAGGTCAAGCGTGGTTCAAAACAATAGTATCGTCTGGTTGAAACAGATAGTAATCATTGGTTCAAAACGTTATTATTGGGGAGATGACTCACCTCGACTACCTGCCGCGGCTGATCGACGAACAGCTCTCCGAACTTTTGGTTGAGCTCCCGGCGGTCCTGCTCACCGGGCCACGAGCGGCGGGCAAGACGACGACGGCCCGCCGCCATGCCGCGACGGTTATCCGATTAGATCGGGAAGCCGAGGCCGCGGCCTTTCGGGCCGACCCCGATGCCGTGTTACGTGCCCAAGCCGAACCGGTGCTGCTTGATGAGTGGCAGGCGGTCCCGTCAGTGCTCGGGGCGATCAAGCGAGCAGTCGATGATGATCCACGGCCGGGCCGGTTCCTCCTCACCGGGAGCGTTCGGGCCGACCTTCAGGCGGAAATGTGGCCTGGAACGGGGCGGCTGGTCCGTGTGCGTCTCTATGGACTGACTGTTCGCGAGTTGGTTGGCCGAACCTCAGGCCCGACGTTTATCGACCGCCTTGCTGATGCGAACCTCGATCTCTTTAGCATGCCTCCTGATGTTCAGGACCTCCACGGATACATCGAGCTCGCCGTCCGGAGCGGCTTTCCCGAGCCCAATCTGCGGCTATCCGCACGCGGCCGGCAGGCCTGGCTGCATGGGTACCTTGACCAGCTCCTTACCCGAGACGCTGAGGGGCTGTTGGGCTTGCGCGACCCGGCGCGGCTCCGCCGCTACTTCGAAGCGCTAGCGTTGAACACGGCGGGGCTCGCCGAACATCAAACTCTCTACACGGCAGCAGGCATCAACCGCCTCACGGCCGTGGCATATGACCAGCTACTCACCAACCTGTTCGTCTTGGATAGCATTCCCGCTTGGACGAGCAACCGTCTTTCCCGTCTCGTCAAGGGCGCCAAAAGATACGTGATAGATCCCGCGCTGGTGAGCACCGCGCTCGCCCTGGATGAGGCTGCGATCCTGCGGAATGGAGACCTTCTGGGCCGGGTGCTCGATACGTTCGTCGTGGCCCAGTTGCGCGCAGACCTAGAGGTGAGTCGCCTACGGCCGCGGCTCCATCACCTCCGTGAGAACAATGGTCGCAGGGAGATCGACGTCATCGTCGAGCTGGCCGGCGGAATCCTGGCGCTAGAGATCAAGGCGACAGCAGCTCCCGGTGCTAGCGATGCTGCACACCTGCGGTTTCTGCGCGATCAACTGGGCGACCGATTCCTGTGCGGGGCCGTCCTGCACACGGGGCCACGTGCCTTCGTCTTGTCAGACCGAATCTTCGCCCTGCCGATCTGCTGCCTGTGGGGGTGAGAACGCTAGCCGACCCGCACCGCCAGCAACGCCAGAGTGCCGTCTTCCTTTACCGTCCGCACGGCGCGCGCCACCGCGGGACCCAGGTCTGAGGGATTCTCGACGGCTTCAGCGTAGGCACCCTGGGCGCGCGCAAGCCCCGCGATGTCGATCCGCGGGTTCTGGATCTCGACCGCGATGTGGTTGTTTGTGTCGGGACGCTCGCGCTGCCGACTGGTGTAGGCGACGTGACCACCCTCTCCGATGTAGCCGCCGTTGTCGAGCACGATCGCCAGTACCGGAATTCGATGGTGAACGGCGGTCCACAAACAGCTGGGGTCGTAGAAAAAGTCGCCGTCGCCATTGAAGGCCACGCAGAAGCCGCCCTCGTCTCGAGCCGCCAGGCCCACGCCGATCGCTCGTGCCAGACCAGTCCCGAGGCCGGCCGCGCCGCCGCCCGTGCCGACTACGCAGCCGGGCCGCTCCAGGTCCCACGACCGCCGGACCCATCCCTCGGCATCGCCGGTGACGGTCCAACGCTCGCCCTTGACGCCGTCCCAGACCTCTTGCGCCAACCGGGCGTGGGAGATGGGGTTGTGCGCGAACTCGCGCTCGGACTCCGCCTCCCAACGAGCCGCGGTGGCGGCTTTCTGCTCGCGAATCAGCTCCGTCCGGCGCTGTCGCGCGGCAGACCCAACGCCGTTTGCGACCAGCGACCGAAGCTCGGCGGTGATCTGCGGAAGCGCCAGACTCGTGTCCGCTCCCACGCTCAGGTCCATGGGATACAGGCTGCCGAAGTCCGTGGTCGTGCTGCGAATCAGGAAATCGGTCAGTCCCACGGCGACGACCTTCGCGCCGGGCTTCACCCTGCTGCGGCCGTGCCCGCGCGGGTAGCGGTCACGAGCGATGAGAGAGACTTCCGGCTGGTTCACATCCAGCAAGAGGATCAGGTCGCTCTGCGTCAGCAGGTCGGTTCCGGTTGCGTCCAGCGGATGCGTGTTCGGGAAATTGAAAGCGCCACCGAGGTCTACGACGGGTATCGACCCCGCTTCGGCCAGATCGATGAGGCTCTGCACTGAGCCCGAATTGCGACCGACGCGGTCCGCCAAGATGATGGGGAGGTCAGCCTCAACCAGAAGCTGAGCGACCTGCTTGAGTGCCGCCGGGTCGCCCTGGAGCGCGGTCGGCACGGGGTACTTCGCGACGTCCGGAATCGGAATGGGCTGCTGGAGCTGCTCCTCCTGCCAGCCTGCGTCGAGCGCCAGGTAGACGGGCCCACGCGGCTCGGTCATCGCGACCCGGTAGGCCCGCATGAAGGATTCCGGAACGCTGGCCGGGTCATGCGGCTGGTCGTCCCACTTGACGAAGTCCCGGACGAGGTTGCCCTGGACCAGGGCGGTGTGCACCCAATCGATCCATGGACGCCGCTGGGTGATGCTCATCGGTCCGGTCCCGCTCATAACGATCACCGGCGTCCGCGCGACGAAGGCCTCATAGATGGCCATCGAGGCGTGCATCGTGCCGACGACGTTGTGCACGCACGCGACGGCGGGCTGCCCACTTGCCTTGGCGTAGCCGATCGCGACGCCGACGGCGATCTCCTCGTGGAGGCACTCGATTACCTCGGGGGCCTGGTTGCCGCCGAAGTTAACGATCGAATCGAGCAATCCGCGATAGGTGCCCCCGAGGTTCAGCGGGGCGTATTTGATCCCATAGGCTTTCATCATCTCGACGACGACGTCTGAGCCCCACTCCGCTGGCATGTTGATCTACCCCTTAGACCTTTGCTAACTCCAGCCCGCCCTTGAACGGCGCCAAACCGGGGACCTCCCACTCGTTCCACATCGTGTCGACCATCGACTGGATGTAGTCGATGTCCTCATCGATCAGGTGGGCGAAGCGGCCCTGCGCCATCAGGTACTCCCGAACAGGAGTGCGCTCCTTGTTCCGGGCGTCGTAGGTGTAGGTCACCTTGCCGTCGATGATCTCGTACAGCGGGAAAATGCCCGACTTGATGCCCAGCTCGCCGACCTCGCGCGAGTACTGCGGGTGGTAGTCCCAGCCCTTGGGGCAGGGGTCGAAGGTGTGAATGAAGGTTGGGCCGCCGATGGCGAGCGCCTTCCGCACCTTGTTGTGGAAGTCGAGCGGCGGATAGGTCGCGCTCGCCGTCGCGACGTAGCGGCAGGTCGGATGCCCAACCGCGAGCATCGGCGCTACGTTCTTCTTCCAGCGCCGCTGCATGATGCGGTGCTCCGTTCCGGGCGGCGTGAACGTCGTCTGCGCGCCGTAGGTCGTCATGCCGGTGGCCTGGATATCGGTGTTGGCCGCGGACTCGTTGTCGTACAGGATGATGAGCAGATCGTAGTCGGTCTGCAGAGCCGCTGAGATGCCGGACAGGCCCATGTCCCCGCCGCCGAGGTCGCCGCAGAAGGCAATCGCGTTGATGTGCTCGTCGGCGATCTTCCCCTTCCGCCGCAGCGCGCGGATGGCCGCCGCCGTTCCAACGGCGGACGACCCGCCGGCTCCGAGCTGCGTATGCATCCATGGGATGATCCAGGGCGTGGTCATATAAGCCGTATTCGCGACGTACATGCAGCCCGTCGACCCGGTGGCGATCGTCCGCGGCCCGGCGGCTTTCGAGAAGTGCCGCATCACCATGGCCGACTCGCAGCCCTGACAGGTCCGGTGGCCGGAGGTGAACATCTCCTCCAGGGGTGTGTCCCGGACCGTGCGGATCTTGTCGAACACGATTACCGGCGCTTCAGCCATCTGATGCCTCCCTATTCCCGCAGGCCGATCCAGCTGACGACCTCGTCGTCGCTATCGCTTTCCACCGCCTGCCTGGTGCGTTCGAACATCGTCGTGCAGTCGGCGATGGAGATGTCGCGGCCGCCCAGGCCGCCGATGATGTTTACGATCTTGGGCCTCTCCTTCACAGGATAAAGGCACGATCGGATCTCGTGCAGCAGGATTCCGCCCGAGTCGGGCGAGCCGTGGGCGAAATCGCGATCGATCACGCCAACGCCCTTGAAGCGGCCGAGGCAGGCTCGCAGCTCCTCCGTCGGGAACGGCCGGAACCACCGCAGGTTGACGTAGCCCACCTTGTGGCCCTGCTCCCGCATCCGCCTCACCGCAGTGCGCCCAGGCATCGCCACGGTGCCGAGCCCTACGAGCACGTAGTCAGCGTCGTCAGTCATGAACTCTGTGAAATACGGGTTCGAGTAATCGGTTCCGAAGACGCTGTTGAATTCCTGGTAGGCCTCCTTGATGACGCCCCTGGCGCGGCGGGCGGCCTCCCAGTTCTGGCGCCGCAGCTCTATCACCCAGTCCTCGTTCACCTGGGGCGCGATGGAGATCGGGTTGTCCGGATGGAGCCGCCGATCACCGAGCTCGTAGGGAGGGAGGAAGCGCTTCACGGCCTCCGGCGAAGGAACACGAACCATGTGCTGGGAGTGGGTCAGGAACGCGCCGTCCATCGCCAGCGCCATCGGCATACGGACGCGCTTGTCCTCAGCGATCCGATACCCGATCAGCACGTGCTCGAGCGCCTCCTGCGCCGTCGTCGCCCACATGAGGAGGAAGCCCATGTCCCGGACCGCGAGGGCGTCGTTGTGCTCTACGCCGAACGCGCCCGGGTCGTCGAGCGCGCGGTTTCCTACGAGGAATAGCACCGGCAGACGATCGGAAGCTGTCACCACCAGCGCCTCGAAGCCATACATCCAGCCGGTGCCGCTGCTGCCGGCGAAGGATCGCGCGCCGACCGCCGAGGCGTGCTTGACGATCTCGAATTGCGAATGCTCGCTGTCCGCGATGATGTATTCAGCGTCCAGCTGTCCGTCGGCGATGATCTTCGAGAGCGTGTCCATCACCTCGGTGTATGGCCGGATCGGGTACGCCGCGATGACGTCGACGTCGGCGAGCCGCACCGCCTGCGATACGGCCTGGCAGCCGGTTAGTAGGTCCTCGCGCTCCCAGATCTGGGGTTCTTGAGCGATAGCCATAGTTACTTCCCAACCTTGGCGGGAGGAGCCGACCCGGCCTTGATCTCGAATCCGGTGCCTGTCACGTGGGGATAGGCATAGCGGTCGGTGCCCTTCTTCTCCTCGGCCCACTCGATGTAGCCCTGCGGATCGCGCCTGTAGTGCTCCCAGGGGCTGCTGTCATCCTCGAACTTCAGCTCGTCCACCATCACGATGCACTCTGGCACGGGGCACACCACGGCGCACTTGCCGCACCCGACGCAGTACTCGTAGTTGACGTCGTATAGCTTCCCTTCAACAGGATCGAAGCACTCGTCGGGGCAGTCGAGCCAGCACAACGTGCAGCCGATGCAGAGGTCGAAACGGACCACCGGGCGCAGGGTCTTGGTCGTGCCGCGCTTGAACATGGTGTTGCGCGACTGGCCTCGTGGCCCCATCTCGAAGCCGCGTTCCACGGCAGGGACGACCACGCCCTCGCCGAATTCGTGCCACTTGGGCAGGATCGGGACCTCATGCGGCCACTCGATACCCAGCTCGGGAGTGACACGCGAGATGCGACGCAGCGTCGCGTCGTACGCCTGGCGGGCCGCCTGCGCGCGTCGCTCCTCCTTGTACTTCCATTTGACGAAGTCCTCGACGGCATCGATCGAGATGATCTCGGGATCGACGGCCGCGATCGCACCGAGCACGCGCTCGTGGGTCAGGTCATCCTTGAACACCCACAGCCCGGCCAGGCTGGCGTCGCCGTCGAGGATGGCAATTCGATAGTCGAACGGCTTCTTGCCGATGAACTTGAGAAGGGCCTCGGGCTCCTTATGTGAGACGACGAGCAGGCATCCCTTCTCAGTGACCTTCTCGTTGATGGGGCGCACGCCATGCCAGCCCCACGGCTCGACGCCCTTAACCATCGTCTCGTCGAGGACAACAGAGACGTCGGCTTCGTCGATGTCCAGCTTGGCGCCACACTCCGCCTCGAGCTCTTCCTCCTCGAGGTCGGGCGAGACGAACGCGAAGTACTTGCATGGGATGCCATTGCGCTCGGGCGAGTCGCTGTAGCGGCCGTTCGAGAACGCGACCTTGCCCATGCGGCTCGCGATGATGACGATGTCACCGCCGATGCGCTTGGCCAGGTTCTTCTGAAAGATTCCTCGATAGTTGATCTCGACGCGTTTGATCATTGGCTCCTCCGCATGAGGCCTCGGTTTCCTGGCATGCCCGCTGGGCAAGCCATTCCTCAGGCTCGCGGGACGGGCTGAGCGGCCAATCTTACCAGTTAACCGGTTACTGGTACCCTTTGCGCTCGACGCCGGCGCCCTATCAACCGAGCAGGGGAAGGGCCAGTGATCAGCCTTAAAGGCGTCCACAAATGGTATGGCCAGCTCCACGTCCTGAACGACGTATCCCTCGAGGTGCCGACGGGAGATGTTGTAGTCGTGGCGGGCCCGAGCGGGGCTGGGAAATCGACCCTCTTCCGGTGCATCAACCGGCTAGAGAACATCGAGGGTGGCCAGATCGTCGTGAACGGCACGCCCGTGCACGATCCGCACACCGACGTCAACAAGCTACGTCAGGACATCGGAATGGTGTTCCAGCACTTCAATCTTTTTCCCCATCGGACCGCCCTCGACAACATCACGTTGGCCCCCATGAAGGTCAAGAGGCTCTCCCGCGTAGAGGCGGAGCGCATCGCGATGGAGCTGTTGACTCGTGTCGGCATCCCCGAGAAGGCCGGCAGCTACCCGGCACAGCTGTCTGGCGGGCAGCAACAGCGCGTGGCGATCGCGCGCGCCCTCGCCATGCACCCACGGGTGATGCTGTTCGACGAGCCGACATCCGCGTTGGATCCCGAGATGATCAAGGAGGTCCTCGACGTCGTGACGGACCTCGCGCGCGACGACAAGATCACGATGGTGTGCATTACGCACGAGATGGGGTTCGCGCGCCAGGTCGCGAGCGAGATCGTCTTCATGGATCAGGGCATTATCGTCGAGCAAGCGACACCCGATGAGTTCTTTGCCAACCCGCGCGAGGAGCGGACGCGCGAGTTCCTGAGCAAGATTCTGACCCACTAGATCTGTCATTCTCACCGCCAGCGGGCGGGAAGAATCCGTACCAGTAGCCACGGACCCTTCACTTCATTCAGGATGACATGGCGGCGCTAGACACCGCGGCGTCCGGCGATCCAATATGTCGGTACGAGCAGAGATCAGGAGGATCACATGAGGCGAGGCCTTCTTCTCCTTGCGGTGGCGGCCCTGACGCTTCTCCCGGCGTGCGCAGCACGCACCGGCTCATCCGGCGGCGTCCCCAGGGCGGCGGAGGGAACCTCTCTTCGCAGAATCCAGGACCGCGGCAAGATCGCCATCGGCGTGAAATACGACATCCCGACGTTCGGATACCTCAATCCTCGCACCAACACGCTCGAGGGCTTCGACATCGACCTGGGTAAAGCGATAGCGCGCGAGGTGTTTGGTAGCGAGTCGGCAGCAGACTTCAAGCAGGCTGTCTCTGCTGACCGCATCCCGTTCCTCAACACGGGACAGGTCGACCTGGTCCTCTCGACCATGACTGCCAACGAAGAGCGCGCACAGCAGATCGACTTCACGGACACGTACTACGTCGCCGGCCAGTCACTCCTGGTAAAGAAAGACGATGCCGCCATCGGCGGCATCAGGGACATCGCGGGAAAGACCGTTTGCTCGGTCTCCGGCTCAACTTCCGAACGAAACATCCGGGAGAAGGCTCCGCAGGCCCAGGTAGTGTTGTTTGGCACCTACTCGGAGTGCGTGCAGGCGATGGACACCGGCCGCGCGGAAGCTGTGACCACTGACGACATCATCCTGCTCGGCTTCGTGAAGGACTCGCCGGACCGCTACAAGGTCGTGGGCGGCCAGTTCACGATCGAGCCATACGCTGGGGGCATCGCGAAGAACAATCCTGAGCTCCTGGCTGCGGTCAACGACGCGATCAAGAAGCTGAAGTCGTCAGGCGAATGGAAGCGGATTTACGAGAAACACCTGCCCGGGGTCCCGGTCCCAAGCAACCCGCCACCAGTCGCCTGGCAGGATGTCTATCGGATGCAGCCTACGGGGGCGTAAGCCAGTTTCGAGTTCCGGGTTCCGAGTAGACTTGCGCCGCTCGGAACTCGGAACCCGCGACTCGGAACTGACGCTTGGACCTGACGCTTCTCTGGCAGGGCCTGCTGGTCACACTGCAGCTGTCCCTGCTGTCCATTGTCCTCAGCCTGGTCATCGGCACGGTCATCGGCGTGATGCGGGTGGCTCCCCTCGCGCCGGTAGCCGTCTTCGCCGAGGGCTACATCACGTTCTTCCGCAACATCCCGCTGCTCATTGTCCTGTTCTTCATCTTGAACGGGTTGCCCGCGAGTCCCATCGGGCTGCGGCTGTCGTTTTTCGAAACGGCGGTGGCGGGGCTCTCCGTCTACACCGCGGCCTACGTCGCCGAGGTCGTCCGGGCGGGACTGCAGTCGCTTAGCCGGGGACAGCTCGAGGCGGCCCGGTCCCTCGGCATGAGCTGGGTGACGGCCATGCGCTTCGTCCTGCTGCCGCAAACCTTCGCCGCGATCATTCCACCCCTGGGCTCGGTCTTCATCGCCCTGACGAAAAACACTTCGCTGGCGAGCGCTATCGCGGTCCCTGAGCTGCTCTACCAGTCGCGTGTCGTGGAAGCGCGGACCTTCAATCCGAACATCCTGCTGATCGCGGGCGCCATGTATCTCGCCATCACGATCCCCGCCGGTGCAGCCGTGAACCTCCTCGAGAGCCGAATGTCGCTCGCGAGGACTCGGCGATGAGCATAGTGGTCGAAGGCGCTCCGCTCCGCTCTGCGCCGCCGCCGGTACGCGGGCTGCGGCTATCGAGCCGGCAGCAGAGCCTGATTGGCGTTGCGACCATCCTCATTCTGATGCCCCTGGTCTTTCGCATGGATCGCGACAAGTTCGCCCCATTCACCGAGCTGGCCATCTGGCGGTTCCTCGGGGAGGGCGTTGTTCTGGTCCTCCTCGTATCCACGGCGGCGATCCTCATGAGCTTGCCGCTCGCCGTCGGCCTCGCTCTGGGTCGACTCTCGACGCGGGCGGCGATTCGACTACCGTCCATCGGATTCATCGAGGCGATCCGCGCGATCCCGCTGCTCCTCTTGATCTTCTACGTCTTCCTCAGCATGCCCCGCGACGTCCAGACCTTCATCGGCCGCGAGACGCTCGCGCTCACGCTCGCCCTCATGGTCTACACCGCTGCTATCAACGCCGAAACGCTACGTGCCGGGATTCTGGCGCTGGACCGCGGCCAGATGGAAGCCGCGCGCTCGCTCGGGCTGACCCACTGGGCGGCGCTGCGCTACGTCGTCTTGCCCCAGGCCCTCCGGAACACGCTGCCGCCGCTGCTCGCCCAGTTCACGACGCTGGTAAAGGACACGTCGCTGGGGCTGGCCATCAGCATGGTCGAGCTGCTGCAGCGCGGCGTGATCATCTACCAGGGCTTCCGCAACCCGATGGAGAGTCTCTACGTCGTCGGCCTGCTCTACTTCGCGGTGAATTTCATTCTGGAGCAGGCGAGCCTGGCGACCCAGCGTGGAGGCTCAGCGCGGCCGCAATAAATCGGTTCACGGGAGTGGGCACGCCAAGCTCTCGGCCGAGCCGAGCGACCGTGCCGTTCAACCAGGGGAGCTCGAGGCGGTTTCCGTGTTCCAGGTCGTAGAGCATCGAGGGCTTCTGGTCGGGAGGTAGCGCCTTGCCCCCCATGCCCTGGCGTTCAACGATGTCCTCCTCGAGTGGTACGCCTCGCGCATGCGCCACCGCCGCGACCTCCTTCATGCACTCGACGAGCATCTCCCACGTTTCCGGGGTGCTGACGACCGGGCCGACCGACGAGCGAGCCACTGTACACACGCCACTCAGCGCGCAGATGAAGACGAACTTGCTCCACAGGTCCTTTGTGATGTTGCCGGAGAGGCTGGCGTCGATACCCGCCGCCTTAGCCGCGGCGCAGAAAGCCTCCGCTCGCGGGGTGGACCGACCGTCCAGCTCGCCAAAGAGGAGTCGGGCATTCGGGCTTGCGTGCTCGACGACGCCCGGCTCGGCGATCGTCGAGAAGATGTAGGCGGCACCCCCCAGGACGTGCTTGCTGCCCAGAATGCGCGCCAGGATCTCCTCGTTCTCGACGCCGTTCTGAAAGGAGATGACCGCGGTATCTTCGCCGAGGAGGGGCTTGATCGCACGGCCGGCGTCTTCCGTGTCCCACATCTTCACGCAGAACATGACGACGTCCACGGGCCCGATCTCCGCGGGATCCGACGTCGCACTCGCGGGGTGGATGCCGAAGTCTCCGTAGTAGCTCCGGACGGTGAGCCCACGCTGTTGGATAGCGCGAAGGTGCCCACCCCGGGCGATGAAATGCACGTCCTCGCCATGCTGGGCGAGCCGACCGCCAAAGTAGCCTCCGACGCCTCCCGTCCCCATGACCGCGATCTTCACCTTTGATACTCCTCATAGTTAGGTTAAGAGCCGATCCAGAAGGTTGCTTTACGTGTGCACTTACCCGAACATCCGCTCATTATCCTGGTAACGGGAGGTAGTCGTGTTGGACCGCTCCCCAACCGGCCGCTATACTCCGCAGGTTTGTTGCAGCTCTGAAACACACGCGATGGCCGGAGGTTGTCGATGGCCTTCGACGCTGCGGAAGAGCGGATCCCTTGGCGCTGACTGGGACACTGAGAGAGTTCGGGCTCGTCGACCTCCTCTCGCTCGTCAGGGTAACCCGCAAGTCTGGCGTCCTATCGATCTGTAGCCAGGCGGAAACGCTCGATCTCTACTTCAGAGATGGGCGGCTCATTCACTTTGCCACTTACCCTCGGAAGTTCGACCTGGGCCAGCTCGTGCTGCGCGCTGGTCGGGTCTCCCAGGACCAGCTCGATTCAATTCCCCCTGACATCGCCTCGTCCGAGAAGGCGGTGGCGGTGGCGCTCATGGAGGCCTCCGGCATCTCCCGGCCCGAGTTGGTGACGCTCTATGCCGCGCAGGCAGGCGAGGTCATCGGCCAGGCAGTGATGTGGCCAGCAGGCGAGTTCGCCTTTCGGACCGAGGCCGCCCTCGGTGAGGACGACATTACGTTCGACCTCGACGTCGGAACCCTCATCGACGGCCTGCGTGCGCGCCAGGACCAGTGGCGCGTTCTTCGTTCTGTTCTGCCTCATCTGGAGTACAGGGTGCGTTTTCCGGCCTCGCGCCGCCAACGCATCGAGCCGGTCGTCCTGTCACCCACCGAGTGGGGAGTCGTGACCCAGCTCGGCGGCTCACCCACGCTGGACGAGCTCCGGCAGGGGCTGAACCTGGACGAATTTCAAATTCGACAATCCGTTCAGCGGCTCGTTTCGGAAGGCCTCCTCGAAATCGAGGAGGCGCGAGAAGCGTCGCCTGCCGACGTTGGCCCCTCAGGGTCCGAGAACATGCGGCTGCCGAGGGAGGCAGCTTCTGTAGGCGCAGGTGCGTCGCCCCGATCGGCGCGAGGCGGGCTTCTTCCCCGTCTTTTCGGTCGACGGGCATCATGATGCGTAGATCTAGTGAGAGGTGTGGCTGTTGACTGAGAGTGCACTCCCCCTCGCCACGCGGCGGGTACGTCGCCAGCGACGTCTCCAGCAGCGCATCGGCGGGGGCCCCTTGCTGTCCGACGCTCGCTACCGGCAGATCGCATCGAGTCTGGCGATCATACTCGCAGTCGCGGTGGTGGTAAGCACCCTCCTGAACCGGGCGCCCGAGCCCGAGATCATCATCCCCGCCGAAGACTTCGAGAACCTGGTGGCGCTGGAATACAGCGCAGATGCGCTCCGCCCCAATCTCGGACCCGCGGATGAGGCCGGCATACCGACCCCTGCCAGCTATTCAGTAGCCCAGGGTGAGACGCTGCTGGCGGTGGCCTTCCGGTTCGGGTCCACGGTTGAGGCGATTCGGCTGGCGAACAACATGGACGACGCCGACCGGCTGTCGGTCGGCCAGTCGCTCGTCGTCCCGCCACCGCGAAGCGTTCTGCACCCGGTTGATCCCTCGCTGCCCTCGGCTGACATCGCTGAGGCCTTCGAGGTCGCGCCGGAGATCTTCGCGGCGTACAACGGCATGGCAGCGGACGCCATCAACGAGCCGATCGGGCGGGGAGTCGCCATCCTCCCAGCGGCAGTGCTCGGGCTTCCCGCTGAGCAGCTCGCGGAGCCCGCGCGCGTCGAGATCGTCACCACGGCGGCTGCTGCCGATGCCGAATCGGCTGCGGACGCGACCGTCACTTACACGGTGGCCGAGGGGGACACGATCCTCGCTATTGCCCACAAGCTCGGCGTAGACGCTGACGAGCTCGTCGCGGCGAACCAGCTATCCGACTCCAACCTCATCGTCGTCGGCGACGCCCTGGCCGTGCCGCTATGGTCCCGCCCGGCGCGAGACGCTGTTGCTGGCGCAAACCCCGAGAGCACCACAGCGGCGACCAGCGCAGCCGCTACCGTAGAGCGAGCGATCGAGCGACCGTCGGCGCCCTTCGTCTACGAGCTGGCACCGGGCGACACGCTGCACGACGTCGCATGGAAGTTCGGCGTCGACGTGTACACGCTCATGAACAACAACGAGCTTGCAAACGCGGATCTCGTCCGGGCGGGCACGCAGCTCACGGTTCTTCCCGTCTCCGGGCTCATGTACACGGTGGCGCCGGGCGACACGCTGGAGCGCATAGCTCGGACTTTCCAAGTTGACCTGGGCCCGATCATTGACTTCAACTACCTCGAAGATGTGGACTTCATCGCCGTCGGGAGGGAATTGATCCTCCCCGGCGCAGCACCCCTGCCGCCGCCCGCCCCCGCACCGACACTGCCCACGACCTACACGGTGGCCTCTGGCGATACGGTTGGAGGAATCGCGCGCTTGTTCGGGATAACGGCCGACGACATCGTCGCCGCGAACGGTATGCGGAGCGCGGATCGAATCTCTGTCGGACAGACCCTGCGGATCACGGCAGGCGCGGCGGCCGTCGCCCGGCCGGGTCCGGCGCCGGCCCGCGCAGCGCCGGCGGCCCAGACGGTCACGCGGAACCTTCCCGTGCCCGCGCAAGCGCCGGTCCAGCAGACGGCACCCACAGCGCCCTCGAGCGCCTCGGGAAGCATCGTCAGCACCGCCATGCAGTACCGCGGTTCGCGGTACGTGTTCGGCGGCACGACGCCCGCCGGTTTCGACTGTTCAGGCTTCGTCTACTACGTGATGAACCGGGCAGGGAAGCCAATCTCACGCGGCATGTGGGGCCAATACGGCGCTGGATCGCACCCTGGGCGGGGAGCGCTTCAGCCGGGCGACATCGTGTTCTTCCAGAACACGTACATGCCCGGCCTCTCTCACAACGGCATCTACATCGGCAACGGCCAGTTTATCCACGCTTCTGATCCGGGATCGGGCGTGAAGGTCTCGTCGCTGTCGGAGTCGTACTGGGCAAGCCGCTGGTTCGGAGCCACGAGAGTCTAAGAAGTCCAGGTGCGCTAAGACACAAGAACGCCCTCTCCACAACGGGAGAGGGCGTTCTTCTTACCCGTTCTTGTACGAGACCCCGAAGCCACCCTTGGGGTAGCGCCACTCGATGTTGAAGTACGGACAGCCGATGCGGCACGCGCCGCACTCGACGCACTTCTCGTAGCTGACGCTTATCTTGCGATCGTCGGTCTCCCACTTGTAGACCGAGACCGGGCAGAAGACCGTGCAGGGCTTGTCCGTGCAGGCCGCGCACATGTCCCGGTCCATCACGATCAGGTGCGACTGCTCCTCGTCGGTCTTGAAGCGGACGCTGTAGAGCTTCTCCTCGACGCGGGCCCCACCCGCCGACTTCGCTCCGATATCAAAAGTCTGTTCGTTTATCGCCACCGGTTCTCCTTTATGGTTCGCAATTCACCGCCCTCGGCTTTCAGCCTCGCGGCTCAGAATTGCGGGTCGCTTGGCTACGTTATGTCAACGCCCGAAATGCTCCGACCGCGTCCTTGACGAGGCCGAACGGGCCGCGCCGGCGCAGTACCTGGCGGAGAATTTTGCGCTGCTTGTCCTGCTTGGGCACGCTGTCGACGGACAGCATCTCGTGCGCCGCGTCGATCAGGATTTCCGGGTACGTCTCCAGGAACTGGCTTTGCTTCTGAAAGTAGCCAGACGTTCGGCTATAGAGGCGTAAGTCTTTCATGATGAAGCTCTCGTCGAGGAGCGACTCGTACCGCGCTAGCGTCCTCGCCGAGAAGTCGCCCGCCTCGTGCGCCTCGATGCAGGTTTGCGCCGCCATTTTCGCGGAGGCGAGCGCGAGGTTCGAGCCTTCGCGATAGATGGCGTTGCTCATGCCCGCGGCATCGCCCACGACAAGCATGCCATCCGTGTACACCGGCGGCATGGCGGCGGCCCCGCCCTCCGGGATCAGGTGCGCCATGTACTCCTTGGATTCGCCGCCTTCGAGGAGCTTGTGAAGCATAGGATGCCCCTTGAAACGCTCCATCAGGTCGTTCGGGTTCACCTTCTTCTTGATGAAGTCCGAGAGCAAGGCGCCCACGCCGATCGAAAGCGAGTCGCGGTTCGTGTA
>Ga0184637_10001407_pt1 | contig 16309 bp, 17 predicted proteins | sample PLM3_127_b2_FD_133143 | JGI IMG/M metagenome (GOLD analysis project Ga0184637, IMG submission 133143) | Groundwater sediment microbial communities from an aquifer in East River, Colorado, USA - PLM3_127_b2 | ecosystem: Environmental > Terrestrial > Soil > Riparian zone | place: USA: East River...
AAACACCTGTCCGACAACTGGAAGATCACGGCGCTGGTCGATAACCGGGTGGGCGCCGGCGGCGTCGTCGGTTCCCAGTACGTCACGACGCAGAAGCCGGATGGCCGCACCTTCCTCGCGGTGGCGAGTGCGTTCGCCGTGCGCGCCGCGATCGATCGCAGCCTGCCCTACGACGCGACGCGCGATTTCTCAGGCGTCGGTCAGATGGCGCGTTCGCCGAGCTTCATGATCGTAGCGACGTCGCACGGCTTCGGCTCGCTCAAGGAGCTGATCGCGTACGCCAGGAAGCAGCCCGCCGGAATTTTCTACACTTCGGCCGGCGTCGGCAGCACCGCTCATCTGCACGCGGCCGCCGTGGCCCACCTCGCGGGCATCAAGGCCGACCATGCGCCACAGCGCGGCACGCCGGAGGCAGTCAACGACGCGATGACGGGGCGGGTCCTCTACGCGTTTGCGCCGGGCCCGAATGCGATCCCGCTCGCGAGGGCGGGCAAGCTGCAAATCCTGGCGACGACTTCTCCCGCCGGCGCCCGTTTCCTGCCGGGCATACCGAGCCTCGCCCAGGCGGGGCTGCCCGGGTACGAGGGCGACGACTGGTTCGGCGTGTTCGCGCCGGCCGGCACGCCGCTGCCGATCCGGGAGCGCGTGTCGAAGGAAATGGCGCGCATCCTCGCGCTCTCCGAGGTCCGCGAGCGCCTGTTTATTCTCGGCGCGGAACCGGTGTCGAGCCCGCCGGCGAAATTCGAGGCCTTTGCGCGCGACTACATCGCCCGCACGCGCAAGCTCGGCGACGCCATCGGCATTAAGCCCCAGTGACGAAGTGACGCGGTGACGAAGGGTCAAGAAACGAGTAACGAAAAACGGGGGCACAAATGGGAACGATCGAAGCGCGCCTGAAGAAGCTGGGATATGAGCTGCCGCCGCCGTTCGTTTTCCCGAAAAACAACCGCACCGGCTGCACCCAGGCCGGCACGCTGCTCCTCCTGTCAGGGCACGGGTTGGATCTGCCCAAGTTGCCCCACGTCCGGCAGTCCGGCAAGTTCGGCGCGGATATCACGGCCGAGGAAGGCTACGCGACTGCGCGCGCGGTCGCGCTCACCATGCTGGCGACGATCAAGTCGCATTGCGGCGACCTGGACCGCGTAGAGCGCGTGCTGCGCCTGTTCGGCATGTGCAACTGCACGCCGGACTTCGCCCAGCAACCGCAGGTCATCGACGGCGCCTCGGATCTCTTTTACGAGCTCTGGGGTCCCGAGTTCGGGAAGCACGCCCGCTCGGCGGTGGGGCACGCCGCGCGCTGCCGCGTGGCATCGCGGTGGAAATAAATGGTGAGTTCGAGTTACATGCTTGACGGACGCGCGACGAGTTAAGGGTGGCAGGGAGAAAAGCAAGGCGGAAGTCGAAAGCCGGAAATGCCCATCGTCCTGATCGAAAACTTCCGCGCGGTTTTCTACGCGCCGTTCTACGCTGCTTGCTCGACCGGCGCCTACGTAGCGGAGGGGCTCGAGGTCGAGCTGAAGGTTGCCGCGGAGCTGGGCAAGGCCCTGCAGGCGGTGACCGCCGGCGCGGGCCAGGTGTCGTGGGGCGGGCCGTTACGGATCCTGGCCGCGCTCGATCAGGATCCGAAATGCGGATACGCCGCGTTCTGCGAGGTGGTGGGACGCGACCCCTTCTTCCTGGTCGGACGCTCCCGGAACCCCGGGTTCGCGCTCGCGCAATTGCTCCGATGGACGCTCGCAACGGTTTCCGAAGTGCCCACGCCGTGGATCTGCCTGCAACACGATCTGCGCCAGGCCGGAATCGCGCCGTCGGCGGTGAAGCTCGCCCGCGCGCGCACCATGGCGGAGAATGCCGCCGCGTTGCGCGCGGGCGAAGTGGACGTGATCCAGGTGTTCCAGCCCTACGCGCAGGCCCTGGTGGACGAAGGCGCCGGGCACGTCTGGTACGCCGCCGCGAGCCGCGGGCCGACGTCGTACACCTCGTTCAACACGACGCGCGGCTTCATAGAGCGGGAGCCGGAAGCGGTCCTGCGTCTGACGCGGGCCATGTACCGCACGCTCCAGTGGATCGCGGCGCGCGATGGACGCGCCCTGGCGGAAGCCATCGCCGGCTATTTTCCCGACGTGCCGGTGACGCGGCTCGCCGCCTGCTGCGACCGCTACCGATCGCTCGGGCTCTGGAACCGCACGCCCATCCTGCAGCGGGAAGGTCTCGAGTGGCTGCGCGATGCCATGCTCGGCGCCGGCGCGATCCGGACCCGGTTCACCTACGAGGACTGCGTCGACATGCGGTTCGCAGAACAGGTCATGCGCGAGGATCCGCCGCCCGCTGGCTAGCGGGCGAGAGCAAGGCGAAAGGCGAAAGTCGGAAGGAGGAAGGAGGAAGGAAAAACCTGTTCGATAGCGTTCTTTTCGTCTTCCACCTTTCCCCTTTCGCCTTTCGCCTTCAGAGGGCGGCCCGTCACCCTTACCTCGTCACCCGTAATCGTCACCATCATCTCGTCACTCCCACAGGGGCTTCGCCCCCTGTGGCGCTGGCCGGGGTTTGGCGCGATACTTCCCTGGAAAGTCGAGTCTGCCCCCATTTCCAGAATGACAGGCTCGCGCACTTGAAGGCTAGTCGTGCTCTGAATTGCACCCATCGCGAAAGCGAATCGAAGGAGAATCGACCATGAGCACTCTCCGCTGCATTCATCGCCTGGGCGTGGCGCTTGCGGCTGCGGCGGCCGCGTTTGCATCCGTCACGGCCTCGTCGCAATCCTATCCCGTGCGCCCGATCCGGATCATTGTGCCAAACACTGCGGGGAGCGCCACCGATATCGCGACGCGACTGATTGCCCAGCGCCTGACCGACAGCATGGGCCAGCAGACCGTGGTCGACAACCGCGCCGGCGCGAGCGGCCTGATTGGCCACGAAGTCGCGATGAATGCCACACCGGACGGCTACACGCTGCTGGTTTCTACTTCGGCGGGCCTCGTGTTAAACCCGCTCCTCAGCAAGCTGCCGTACGACCCGATTCGCGACTTCGCACCGATCTCTCTCCTGGTTATCAGCCCGCAGTTGCTGTTCAGCCATGTCGGGCTGCCCGCCAGGACCGTCGATGACCTGGTCGCGCTGGCGCGCGCCAAGCCCGGCCAGCTTAACTGCGCTTCGCCGGGATTCGGAACTTCGAATCACCTCGGCTGCGAAATGCTCAAGACGATGACCGGTGTCAATTTCGTGCATGTGCCGTACAAGGGTACTGCGCCCGCCATCAGCGACGTAGTCGGCGGCCAGGTGCAGTTCATGTTCAACAGCATGCCCCCCGTGATGCCCTTGGTACGGGCGAACAAGCTACGCGCAATCGCGCTGGGCGCGACCAAGCGCTCACCCGCAGCACCGGAGATTCCGATTGTTGCGGAGACCCTGCCCGGATTCCAGTGCGTCACCTGGTACGCCCTGATCGCGCCCCGCGGCATCCCGCCTGCGATTGTTGCCCGGCTGAACGCGGAGATCGTAAAGATGTTTGCCGATGCGCCGTTCGCGCAGAGGATCTCCGAGATGGGGCAGGAACCTCAACCGACTTCCCCGGCGGGGCTGGTCGCGCATATGCGCAGCGAGTCCGAGCGCTGGTCGCAAGTCATCAAGGCGGCCGGGCTGAAGCTCGAGCGCTGACAATTAATCGGGGACCACGATTTCCAGCGCCATGGCCCAGTCACGCGGTCCGCTCGACGGCGTCAAGGTTGTTGCCTGCTCCACCGCGCAGGCCGGCACGGTTCCCTACATGCTGATGGCCGATCTGGGGGCCGAGGTCATCAAGATCGAGGTGCCGAACGGCGGCGACAACACCCGCGCATCCAGCGTGTTTCCCGGCCTGCCCAGCACCGTTTTCGAAACGAACAACCGGGGGGTAAAGAGCGTCACGCTGAACCTGAAATCCGCGGAGGCGCGGGAGATACTGCACCGGCTCGTGGCCTGGGCCGATATCTTCGGCCAGAACTTCCGCCCGGGCGCCGCGGAGAAGAACGGCTACGGCTACGAGGACCTGAAGAAGATCAACCCGAAGATCGTCTACGTCTCGATTTCCGGTTACGGACCCAAGGGACCGCATGCCGATCTTCCGGGCACTGATTCCATGGCGCAGGCGCTGGGCGGCATCGCCGAGGCCTACTCCTCACCGGGCCAGCCCCTGCGGACCGGAATCGTATCGGTTGCCGATGAAACCTGCGCCATCCTGGCGTTCGGCGGGATGCTGGCGGCCCTGCATTGCGCCCGGACGCGAGGGATCGGCCAGAAGGTCGATTGCTCGTTACTGGGAGGGCAGATCCGGCTGATGGGCTGGACCCTGACCACCGCGATGTGGCGCAACCGGAGCCCGGTCACCGGCCAGGCACGCGTCACCGGCACGCCGGAACGACCTGGCCTGAGTGCGAGTTTCAATGACAGGGACGGCAAGCCGCTGGTCTTCCAACTCCACGGCGCCAAATGGAAGGAGGCCATGTCCGAGCTGGGCTTTTACGACACTTTGGTGAGGGCGGGGTTTGGTGACCTTGGCGCCGCGATGGCGTCGGATGAACGGCGGGAGACGCTGCTTAAGACGCTCGATGACCTGTTCGCAACCGGCCCCCGCGACAAATGGGTCGCGCTGCTGCGCGGCGCGGATATTGTTTCGGCGCCCATCAACACGCTGCTGGAAGCATCGAATGACCCCGATGTCCTGGCCAATGGCTACGTGACCGAGGTCGAGTACGCTAAGCTCGGTAAGAAGCTTAAAGTGCACGGCTCGCCGTGGAATTTCTCCGAAACACCGGCCCGGATCGGCATCGCGCCGGAACTGGGGGAGCATAACGAGGCGGTTCTGACGGAGCTCGGCTACAGCGCGGCGGAGATCCGGGGGTTCCGGGATCGGAAGGTGATCTGACGGCGAGCCTTAGTGGTCCCCTAAGATTCTTTTCGACTTTCGACTTTCGACTTCAGGGGGCGCCATCCGCCCCCGCCAAATGGGCTTGCCCATTTGTCGTGGGCGGGGTTTGGCGCGATACTTTCCGGGCAAGTCCAGTCTGAACCGACTTCTTGACCACTAGTTATCCTCAATACTTCTGATGGCCAAGTGGTATTTGCGCATCATTGGAATGTTTTTCTTGCTGGTCAGCCTGTCTCTGGCTGCGGATTATGCGGAATACGGTTTTCGGCCGGAGTCGATGCACAAGATATTTCACGTGCTCGTGGGATTGATCGTCGTGCGCTATGGCTGGAATGATCCGCGCTGGTGGCGGCCGTTCGCCATCGCAAACGGGGGATTCTTCACGTTCGTTGCGCTCTTCGGCTGGCTGTTCCCTGATTTCGGCGGTCTTGACGCGTTCAATCGGCTCGATACCATTTTACATACCATCGTCGGGCTGTCGGGGCTCATGGTGGGATGGTTGGCAAACAATCGAGCGGTCTAGTTTTTCTCCTCGCGCGGTCTTCTGCACGGTTAATAGGGCCTGGGTCGGCTTCTCGTAATTCGAGCCTGGCGCTTTTAGCGCTTATTCGGCATTTGCAGATATGCATATAAGTATGCATAATAGCCGTAATGAAGCTCGTTTGGGACGAGGCCAAGCGCCGCGCCAACTTGCGCAAGCATGGTCTCGATTTCGCCGACGTGGAGCAGGTCCTCGCCGGCATCACCTACACGATCGAAGACCGGCGGTTCGAGTATGGCGAGCGACGCTTCATCACCTTCGGCATGCTTCGCGACACGGTGGTGGTGATGGCGCATACCGAAACGCCGGTCACGCTCCGGGTCATCTCGATGCGCAAGGCAACGCGATATGAGCAAATCCTCTACTTCCAGAACATCTAGTCGCGCTCCGGTCTCGAAAACGGACTGGCCGCGCGTCAAGGCGATGCGCGACGCGGACATCGATTTGTCCGACCTTCCGGAGGTCACCGCTGAGAAGGCGGCGCACGGCGTCGTGCGCGTCGCGGGCAAGGTCGTGCCGCGGGGCAAGACCCGCCTCACCATGTACCTCGACGCCGCGATCGTGGAATTTTTCAAAGCGCGTGCCGGGGCGCGAGGCTATCAGACGCTGATCAACGAAGCGCTGAAGCAGGCGATCGAACACGAAAGCCTGGAGGACACGCTGCGGCGGGTAATTCGTCAGGAAGCTGCTGCTTACAAGGTCGGCGGCAAAGGAAAATAGCGCGGGCGCGGCGGCGCCCGGGGCCGTCACTGCGTCTTCGTCACTGCGTCACTTCGTCACCGGGTTTGAGGGTCATCCTTCCTCCTTCATCCTTCATCCTTAAGGCAGAGCCGCCCGGTCATCCTGCCTCCTTCCGCCGAGAACCCGGGAGATCGTCAGATCGGGAGGTCGTGAGATCGAAAAACAGGAAGGCGTGAAATCGGGAGATCGCAAGATCAATAAAGACTGTCCCGTTCGCTCTCCCGCCCTACCGCCGTCCCGGGTTTTGCCGCCCTCCCGCTCTCCCGCCCTCACGGAGAATAGACGTACGCGCATTTGTCGTGGCCGGGGTTTGGCGCGATACTTCAAGAAAAATGTGGTCTGCCCCCGGTTTTGGCCCCTGAGTTAGAGGTGACAAATATGAGCCGGATCACAAGCGTGGATCACCTGTCGATATCGGTCAGCGATTTCGAGCGGTCGAAGCGCTTCTACGGCGCGCTATTTAAGTTCCTCGGCATGACGGTCATGGACGAGTACGAAGGCGCGATCGGTTGGAAGAACGGCAAGACTCGCTTCTGGATCTACCAGGCCGACGCCCGGGGACGCAAGCGCAAGCACCGCATCGGCGACGTCGGCTTCCATCACTACGCGTTTTCCCTGCGCAACCGCAAGGACGTGGACGATCTCCAGGCTTTCCTCGAGCGCACCGGGGCGAAGATCGTTGATCCGGCGGGCGAGTATTACGACAACTACTACGCCGTCTACTTCCTCGACCCGGACGGCCTCAAGCTCGAAGGTATGCGCTACGGCAAGTAGTTTTTCCCTTTCGCCTTTCGACTTTCGACTTTCGACTTTCGCCTTCAGGGCGCTGCGCGCCCGCGGTGGCGCAGCCACCGTTTTGGCGCGATACTTCCCCGAACAAGAGCCGGTCTCCGTCACTCGTCACTCGTCACTGGGCCGGCGCTGCAGGTGCGGTGGCGCCGGCCCCAAAGAGGGAGTCCCCAAGCCATGAGTACCACATCGTTCGATTTCGCGCCGCTTTTGCGTGCGGGGCTGCCGCCGGCGGCGGTGCGCTGGACCGGGCGCGTTAAGTACGATTTTACCGGCGGCAACAATGACGCCGACAGCCTCCCGGTCGACGGGTTGATCGCGGCCGCCGATGCGGTGCTCAGACGCGAGGGACGCACGCTCTCGACCTATGGGCTGAACAGCGGTCCGCAGGGCTACCGGCCGCTGCGCGAGTTCCTCGCCGCCAAGCTCAAGGCCGAAGCGGGCATCGCCTGCGCGGCTGACGACATCCTGATCACGTCGGGCTCGCTGCAGGCGATCGAGCTGGTTAACGGCACGCTGCTCGAGCGCGGCGATACCGTCGTCATCGAGCAGGACTGTTACCAGGGCTCGATCAATCGGCTGAGCCGGCTCGGCGTCACCCCGGTCGGCATCCCGCTCGACCGCGACGGCATGCGGATGGATGCGCTCTCGACCGCGCTCGACGATCTCAAGCGCAAGGGCATTCGGCCGAAGTACATCTACACCATTCCGACCGTGCAGAACCCGACCGGCACCATCCTGCCCGTGGAGCGGCGTCAGGAAATGCTGAGGCTGTCAGCGGCGCATGGCGTGCCGATCTTCGAGGACGACTGCTATAGCGACCTGATCTGGTCGGGGAAGCGCCCGCCCGCGCTCTACGCCATGAGCGAGCGCGGCGGCGTCATCCACATCGGCTCGTTCTCGAAGTCGATCGCGCCGGCGCTGCGGGTTGGCTATATCGTGGCGCCCTGGGGCGTGATGTCGCGCATGCTCGCGCTCAAGACCGACGGCGGGTCCGGCGCGCTGGAGCAGATGGTGCTGGCGGAGTACTGCGCGGCGCATTTCTCTAAGCACGTTCCCGCGCTGCGGCGCAGCCTGCGCGCCAAGCTCAAGACGCTGATGGAATCCCTTAACGAGCACTTCGGGACGGCGGCGGAGTTCGACGATCCCAAGGGCGGCATCTTCCTCTGGGTCAAGCTCCCTGACGAGGTCGACACGGCGAAGCTCTACCAGCCGGCCCTCGCGGCGGGCGTCGCGATCAATCCGGGGCCCGAGTGGTCGGTGAACAAGGACCACGGCCGCAGCCGGATGCGCCTGTGCTTCGCGAGCCTCTCCCACGAGGAGATCAACCAGGGCGTCGCGGCGCTTGCCGAGATCTGCCGCCGCGAGTTCGGCGTGCCCGCGCCTGAAGGCGAAAGTCGAAAGGCGAAAGGAGAAAGTAAACGCCGTTGAGCAGCGTTTCTTCGCCTTCCGCCATCTTCCTTTCGACTTTCGCCTTCGTGATGGGCTACCATCCCAATCGTGGAGTCCATCGGCAGCAAGCTCGAGGAATTCGACCAGGTGATCCGCGACGATATCGCGAAGTGGTCCAGATTGGTGAAAGTGAGTGGGGCGAAGCCTGATTGAAGCGATGACTGGTGACTGCGTGAGGTCAGCTTAAGAATTCCGAAGAGCGATAGATGGATGCCACCGAAAAATTACACTGACCTCAATTTCTTAAGAGCTTCGATATCACGACAAGCAAGATCAACAGAAGTACGCACGGGATCAGGATTTCCGACATAGCCGGGAAGAGCCTCTTCAGCCCGTTTCCGGAGTTCATTCGCAGTTACAAGCCCATCTGCTGCAAGCCGTAGTATGTCTTTGCGGTCAATCTCTGAAAACCTTGCAAGTTTTGAAACAGCGAGGTCCACGGGTCGCAAGACGAATATTCTCGCGCCTTCGATGCCTTGCAATGGAAGGTTTACTGCGTCCTGATGAGCATCTTCATGGAGTAAGGCGTAAGACTCATTGTAGTTCGCATCAAAATAGACGGACCTTGCGTTTCCTTCAGAGTCCGGATAAACCACGACCAAATCTGAAGGAATCAACAATTTTCTGTCGAATACTGCGTCCACGTCATCTGTCATCCGCGCTCCTGTATAAAAGTGCATCGCGGCGCCACCGGCCAGGTACATGGTAATCGGCTCTTTCTCGGTGATTTTTGCCGATCGCAAAAGTCGCTGGATGAGAGACTTAAATGCTTCGACGTAAGCTGGATCCGCCCGCTTGCTAATCGCTAGCTCGCGCATGTACTCTCCGTTCCCGGTCTATCATCGAAAAGAGTCTTGGATAGTCCGGTCTGTGCGTTCGATGCCACTTTTCGTATTGCTCGAAAGCACTGGAGCCTGAATATAGTCTTTCTGCAAGCGCCAGATAGGCAGACCGCTCAAATCCATGGTGCCCGGCAAGCATTACTGCAACGCCTGCAAGAAACTCTGGATTACCAAATTGTCCCCAGAGTTCGGCATCCGGCGGGAAATGTGCGCAGAGCTCGACAAAACCCTTTTCCGAATCTCGATCCGAGGGCATTGCCTCGAACTTAGCTCCCCGAAGCTCCAAGGCAGTCGCAGCCGCCACTAGCAACTTGACGAACGGATCCTGGCGTCTCAATCCATGAAATACTCGATTGGCTTTTGAAGTCCGACTCAAGACCCCCAAAGAAGATAACCGCGCAAGTTCCTTTTGTACCGATGAAAGTGAAAGACCTGCCCCACGAGCTAGTTCGCGCAGATGAACGCCCGAATCAGGCCCCGAACGCAATGCCTGAAGTAGACGGCCTCGGGCAGGACCGACAAGCATATGAAAAGGATGAACAAGTTGATTCATGGGCTATATTGTATCAAAAATAGATACATTATACTAATTATCCTAACAAATTGATTTATATAATGTATATCACTCCGTAAACAACAGAGATACGCGTTCATACCCAGGCCGCCCGACATGACGCACTCCCGCCTAAAGACATGAAAGAGTCACTCTGACCCCGATTACCCTGCGGGGACATACTTCCGACTTTCGACTTTCGACTTTCGACTTTGAACACCAATCTGCCCGTGTCCGTGGACGAGCATCGCAGTCTCATCGCGCTTTTGATCGCGTCCGCTTTCATCGTGGCGGGCGGCATTCACTATCAGACCCCGATGCTGGCGGCGATCGCCGCGGAATTCGAGGCGGATGCCGCGACAACGGGCTGGATACCCACGCTCTCTTTTGGCGGCATGCTGGCGGGCATCGTGTTTTTCGTGCCGCTGGGGGATCGAATCGACAAGCGCCGGCTGGTGCTGTGCAAGATCGTCGTGCTTCTGCTCGCGCAGGCGATGATGGCGATGGCGCCGTCGATCGCGGTGCTGGCGGCCGGCAGCCTGGTGACGGGCGTGTGCGCGTCGCTCCTGCAGAGCTTCATCGCGATTACCGCGGAGATTGCGCATCCGGAGCATCGCGGGCGCGCGCTGGGCACGCAGCTGACGGCGATGTTCAGCGGCATCCTGTTCGCGCGCATAGTCGGCGGATTGATCGCCACGCACCTCGGCTGGCGCTACAGCTACGTGCTGTCGGCGGGCATGCTGCTCATGATCATCCCCGTATTGTGGGCGCGGCTGCCCAGCACGCGCCCCACCTCGCAGGCGTCGTATCGCGATCTGCTAGGGTCGATCTACCGGCTCCTGCGCGCGCATGGCGGCATACGGCGCGCCGCGGCGATACAGTTCATGTTCGGTATCTGCTACGGCGGGTTCTGGGCGGTAGCCGCGCCCATGCTCGCGGTGCTCCATCGCGTAGGGCCGACAGCGGCGGGCTTGATCGGCATCCCCGGTGCGGCGGGCATACTCGTCGCCCGCCCGGCGGGGCGCTGGATGGACCGTGCCGGCGTCATGCCGGTGGTGCTGGCGGGCATACTCTCGATGCTGGCCGCCTGGGTCGCCATGGGATTCGGCCTGTGGTCCATCGCCGCGGTGGTGGTCGGCGCGATATTGCTCGACTGCGGTTTGCGCGCGGCGATGGTGGCCAACCAGACGCTGGTCAATTCGGCGGTGCCGGATTCACGCGCGCGCGCCAACACCCTGTTCGGATTGCACGTGTGGGGCGGCAACGCCGTGGGCGCGTATCTGATGAGCTGGACGTTCGCACATTTTGGCTGGCTCGCCGTGTGCGGCGTTGCGATGACCGCAATTGTCATTGCGCTGCTGATACATCTCGGCGTTTTGCCGATTGGAAAGACGGCGGAATAATCCAGTGATGAGGTGACGAAAGCGGTCGAACCCGTCACTGCGTCACCGGGATAAAGACCCTTCCGGCGAAGCCGCCTGGGTCATCCTTCCGCATTTCGCCTTGGGTTCACGCGGCTCCGCCGCGGATTGCGGGGGGCGGCCCCGGTGCCGATCACTTTCTTCTTGCTCGCCCAAGAAGAAAGTAATCAAAGAAGAAAGGCGCCCCGGCGCGCCGCCCCTACCTCGCAAGCTCGTAGGGGTAACCCTGCGCTGCTCGCCCGGCCCGGCGGTCTGCGCAACTCGCGCCCCGTCCGCGTTCTTGCATATTCATCAGGCGTTGGATCTCAACTTTCAAGGGGGCGACATCGAGGCTCGCCCAGTGCTCGCCCGAAACCCCGTGCCGGCCTGCGCGTGCTCGGCGGCGCTAAGGGGCCCCAAGATCAAGTGCCGCAACCCGTCACTCGTCACTCAGCAAAAGGTCAACGTTTGTGCCGTTGACGCGTTGAGCGGTGTGAGGGGGCGTTGGCGATTATATGCGGGTCAAGAAAGATCCCAGGCGGCCTGTTGCTGAGACGATCGCGGGCCGTATTGTCATGCTACGTGGCTAAGAGCCTATGACATCAGGAAACACGCGTGCGTTGCTGCCAGAATTGGTGATGACGCGAAGCGAGGTGCAGCCAATATGTCGATATTGGCAAGCCGAGCGACAAAGTCAGCGCCGGTTCTGGCTGCAACCCCTTGTGGGCTGGCACGAATTTTGGCCCAAGGCTTTGTCGCAAGTCCCTTGCTTAGTCGGTCTAAGCGGCGGGCCTTGCTTCGCGCCCTGAGCCAAAATCGTGCCAGCGCATCGCGCGTTTCCTGATGTCATAGGCTCTAGGTGCTGCTTGATGCAGACCTGGCCGAACTCTACGGGGTCGAGACCAAGACGCTCAACCGGGCGGTAAAGCGCCATCGCGACAGGTTCCCTCCTGATTTCATGTTCCAACTGACGGGAGAAGAGGCCGGCAAATTGAGGTACCAAATTGGCACCTCAAGTTGGGGCGGCAGACGCTACCTGCCGCAGGCCTTCACCGAACAGGGCGTGGCCATGCTTTCCAGCGTCCTCCACAGCAAGCGCGCCGTCATGGTCAACGTCGAAATAATGCGCGCCTTTGTGCGGATTCGCCGAATACTTGCAACGCATGCCGATCTCGCGCGCAAGCTCGCGGCGCTGGAAAAGCGATACGACGCTCAGTTCAAGGCGGTATTCGACGCCATACGCGAGCTCATGGCGCCGCCCGAGCCGCCCAAGAAGCGGCGGATCGGCTTCCTCTCCGACGACTGACGTCGGCCGGGACAACGTGACCCGCGGGCAAACCCGATCTTCGTTACCTCATCACTCGTCACTCGTCACTCGTCACTGGGCTAAAGGCCCTTCTAGCGAAGCCGCCTGGGTCATCCCTCATCCTTCCGCCCTCATCCCTTGGGCGCAGCCCTTTACCCGGTCATCCTTCATCCTTCCGCCTTCAGGTGGCGCCCGCCACCTTTTGGCGCGATACTCCGCACCACCTCCTGGCGCTGATCAATATGCTCAGACTTCTCGGGCAGTGCGTGCTTGCCGCGATCCTCGCATGCCTTTCCACAGGTACGGTGCATTCACAGACGTATCCGGCCAAGCCTGTCCGCATCGTGGTGCCTTTCGCGCCGGGCGGCGGAACGGATGTCATTGCACGATACCTTGCCGCAGGCATGACGGAATCGCTGAAACGGCAGGTTCTGGTCGATAACCGTGCTGGCGCAAACGGCATCGTGGGAACGGACATCGTTGCGCGCGCCCCGGCGGACGGCTACACCCTGCTGTTCGTGTCCAGCCCGCACTCGGTCAACCCGAGCATGTATGCAAAGCTGCCTTACGACACGCTGCGCGACTTCTCCCCGGTGTCGATGGTCGCATCGTCACCCTATATCCTGGTGACCCACCCTTCGCTGCCAGCGCGTAATGTGAAAGAACTCATCGCGCTGGCAAGGAAACGGCCGGATCAGATCCTCTATGCATCCGGCGGCAGCGGCAGTTCCGCGCATCTGACCGCAGAGTTGTTCAACCAGATGGCGGGCGTGAAACTCCGTGAAGTCCCGTTCAAAGGCGCGGGGCCGGCCCTGATCGGCACCTTGTCCGGAGAGGTTGCGCTGGTGTTTGGCAACGCCCTGACGGTGAAGCCACATATCGAGAGCGGGCGGCTGCGCGCCCTGGGCATTGCCAGCGCCCAGCGCTCCAGGTCCGCCCCGGATTTGCCGACCATTGCCGAGGCGGGCGTGCCGGGCTTTCGATCAGATGCCGTGCTGGGGCTGCTTGCGCCGGCGCGCACGCCGCGTCAGGTGGTGGACCTGCTCAATGCCGAAGCCCACAAGGTGATGCGTCAACCGGAAAGTGTCGAAGCCATGCGCGGCATGGCCGTGGATACTGCGCTTAGCACGCCGGAAGAGTTCGGCCGCCTGATCGAATCCGAGATGCACCGGTGGAGCAAGGTGGTACGCGCCCTGAATCTCAAGGCGGAATAAAAAAAGGCCGTTTCAATATGACTGAAACGGCCCCTGAAGTAGGAGAGCATGAGGGGAGTATCCCCTCATTCCATTAGGTCGTCAGCCCGCCCGCGCTTCGCGCAACACGCTGCCATCGATGAATTTCGCCAGCGCCTCCCGAGTGCGCGGTGCGCGGGCCTGCAGCCTGGCGATCCATGCCTCCTCCCGCTCGAAAACGTCGAGCAGATCGGTAGCCAGCGTGCCCGGGTAGTTGAGGTAAGGCCACGAGCCGCGGATAGTTTCGATATCCAGGTCCGCCGCCTTTGCGACCAGCCGCCGGCCGGCCTCCGGCTCCACTTTCAGGCGCTGCGCGGCTGTGATCAGCGCCCGAACGAAAGCGACGATCCGCGCCCGCATCGCAGGATCGTCCAGGTTGGCTTGCCGGGTGCAGAGATTGAATTTCTCGGTGTAGACAACCGGATCGCAAAACTCGATGGCGTCGGCTCCGACGGCTACCTTGGCCCTCTGCACCTGCGGCTCCCACAGCGCCACGGCATCGATCCTGCCGCTGCGAAGCCACTCCGGAACCAGGCTGATCGGCGCCTCCGTCCTGGCCATGAATGGCACGCGCGTGACGTCCTCAGCCGTGAGGCCCACGGTGCGCAGCATGGCGTCCAGGAAATATTCGCCCGACGATTCGAGCTGCGTCCCGACCCGTTTGCCGCGAAGGTCGGCGAGCCGGGCGATGCCCGCCGAGCGGCGAGCCACGATGCGATAGGGGCACTCGGCGACGGTAAAGATGAAGCGCAGGTCCGGCTGCCCGAAAGAGCCGCGCAATGCCTGGGTCTCGGAATTCGTTGCAAGGTCGGCTTGCCCGGCCGAACTGAGGCTGGCGATATCGCTCGCTTTGCCCCAGAGCGCCATCACGCTGCCATGCTCGAGAAGGGTTTCCCCGGGGTAGATCTGGTCGGCGGCCAGCAGTACAGGCGCCATTTCCAGCAGGGACAAATTTCCGTAAATGCGGAGCGTATCTGCAGGACTTTCTCTCGACGCGTTCATGGCAGAAACATATACTCCCGCTGACCATGGCACAAGACATCACGCTCGACGCGCCGATCGTCGACAGCCACGCGCACGTCTATACCACCGACATGCCGCTTTCCGCGACGGCGTGGCACAAGCCGCCCGCGGACGCGACCATAGAGCAATACATCGCCACCCTCGACCAGCACGGGGTGAAGAATGGCGTGCTGGCAGCGGCCAGCCTGTTCGACGACTACAACGAATATTCAATCGAGGCCACGCGCAGGCACAAGCGCCTGCGAACCACGGCCATCCTCAAGCCGGCGACCGACCCGTACGTCATGCGCATGATGAAGGACGACGGCGTGGTCGGCGTGCGGTTCCAGTGGCGCAACGTGAAGGAGCTGCCCGACATCACCACGCCGGAGTATCGGAAGTTTTTCCGCCGCGTGCGCGATCTCGACTGGCACGTGCACATCAACCAGACCGCCGACAAGCTGGCAGCGCCCATCGCGACGCTGCAGGCCGCAGGCGTGAAGCTGGTGATCGACCATTTCGGCCATCCGCAGCGCGGTGGCGCAGCGTGTGAGGGCTTCCAGGCCATGATGCGGGCGATAGACAAAGGCCGCACGTGGGTGAAGCTTTCAGCGGGCTACCGGCTCGAGTCCCCGCAAGTCGCGCAGGATTGTGCGCGTGCGCTGCTGGCCCACGCCGGGCCGCAGCGGTTGCTATGGGGCAGCGACTGGCCCTTCGCCGCGTTCGAGGACTCGATGCGCTACGAGCACGCCATCGCGAGTTTCAAGCAATGGATCCCCGACGCGAATGTGCGGCGTATCATCAGCGGGGACACGGCGTTGCGGCTTTACTTCACCTGACGCTGGGAAAAACAAGGCGAAAGTCGAATGTAACCGCCGTTAAGCAGGGCTCATTTTCGCCTTCGTCGGGCAGTAATCAGGGGTTTCACTTAACTTACGCCTTTCGACTTTCGCCTTTCGCCTTCAGAGGGGGCGCCACCCGCCCCCGCCAAATGGGCTTGCCCATTTGTTGTCGTGGCCGGGGTTTGGCGCGATACTTTCCTGGATGTCGAGTCTGACCCCAATGGCGCTACCGAAAGGGCGTGGACGGTGATCGGTGGACGGTGGATGGACTCCCGCAGTGCGGGGGTGAAACGCGCCCGGCCCGCTGCATCGTGCCGGGCGTTCGCCGGCTCTAACGTGCGAGGCTCCAATCGCGCCTTCCAGGCGCGGTATACCCACGTTATTCGAGACCCCGGCTCACTCCTTCCACGTTCATCCTTCATCCTTCAGGGGGCGCATGCCCCCGGCGTCGCCCCCCTCTCTCCTCTCTCCTCACTCCTCACTCCTCACTCCTCACAGCCACGAGGGGGCTTCGCCCCCTGTGGCGCCGGCTGGGGTTTGGCGCGATACTTCGAAGAAAAACGTGGTCTGTCCCTAATTTTTGTTAGCCTGTCACGGATCCGATCGCATGAAGGACCTCCATAACGCACCCGACATCCGGATCCGGGGATGGATCGTCGTGCTGGCTGTTGCCGGCTTCGCGCAGGCTTCCTGCGCACTCGCGCAG
>Ga0184637_10001408_pt1 | contig 16307 bp, 16 predicted proteins | sample PLM3_127_b2_FD_133143 | JGI IMG/M metagenome (GOLD analysis project Ga0184637, IMG submission 133143) | Groundwater sediment microbial communities from an aquifer in East River, Colorado, USA - PLM3_127_b2 | ecosystem: Environmental > Terrestrial > Soil > Riparian zone | place: USA: East River...
CGTTTCCCCCGCGCCCACTGCCTGCTGTCCATCCATTTTGTCCGTCCGTTCCATCGTCGTCTCCCGCGCCCTCTACACTAATTTCGAGGAAGGCGGGTGTCTCACTTATGTTGGCAGAGAGGGAGTCAACCGGATACGAAATGAGATCTGGACGAGCTTTCTGGCGAGACTCAATCTCGACACCACGGAAAACGAGGCCATTAGTCAGACTCTTGTCTCGACTGTAGGTCATCCATACTTCCCGCTCTCCGATCTGAATGGAATGCTCGGAGAGGACCTATGGGTTAATCTCCGCGCTCTCGAAACACTCGCTGGGTACCTCGCGCACCGCACAGAAATCAGGAGCTTGACGGTCTCATCAACTGGGCGCTAAGCCATGTCGAAACTGACGTCGGCATCCGCTGGACCGGACGTGAGTTTCTGCCGGCGGGCGCGCCGGAGCTAGATGGAGCTCTCGTGAACGCGCCGCTTGCGTGGCTGCGTCGTCAGGGGTACGAATCTGTGGTCGCCCCGTTTGAGAAGAGCCTTCGTCATCTCCTCGGAGCGCAGCGTCAGCCGGAGTTTCTCGCTGACGTAGTCACCGACAGCTACGAAGCACTGGAAGCTCTCGCAAAGATCGTGACCGGACGCCAGGACAAGGACTTGACCGCCAACAAGGAGCTGTTTATCTCCAAGGTGAACGCGTCAGTGTCTTACAAGAGGTTGCTCGGCGATTACATCGAATACGCGAACGCGTTCCGCCATGCTGCTGCCGAAGGCAAACCCAAGCCGCAGGTAGCGTATACAGAGGTGGAGAACTTCGTGTATCTCACAGGTGCGTTCGTCAGACTTGCCATGCCCGCGTGAGACTGAGGGTCTACGCCGCCGGCTTTTTGTTCTTCTGTCGTGCCGCCTTGAGCCTCGCCGCCTCCGCAGGCACCTCATAGTACTCGTGTGCCAGCATACGCACGAACGACAGAAGCGTCTCAGCGTTCTCAGTAGTGGCGTTCTCTAGTTGCTCATCGTCAGGATGGGCGCCAAGGTTCCCATAGTGGCGGACTTCTTCGGCGAGGTCGTGGAACGCCCTTCGCAGCACACCGCTCTTGACGGCATGGGCAATCGCATCGACGAGCTGCTTTTGATCGCAGCCTTGCTCCTTCAGCATGCGTTGAAGCGCGCGGCGGGCCATCACCATTGAAGCCTTCGGACAGCCTGCGCCGAGACACGTGCCCGCCTCTCGATAGTCGTCGCGTAGCGGTTGAGGGATTCCGGCTTGGCTATCCAGTTCGAAAGTCGCGGGAGGGTATATCTGCATGATTTCTCCCCTCGGCCCGAGGGCGGCGAGAATCAACTTTTTGCAGACAAGGTTTTGGCACCTGGCGACTCGCCACGCTAGAAGCTGTGGCTGGTCAGCGTTGAAGGTGAAGGCTGGGCCTTCCTCCGCAGCCTGCACATGTTGAGCGCCGCAGTGGGGACACTTAGGAATGATCATCGTCCTACTCTCCTCGCGCCGCTCATTCTAACGCTCGCCTTCGGAGCCTCTCACGCCGCCGGGTGGACCCTCACTGGCCGCGTCGTGGCCCTCTCCGACGCCGACAGCCTCACCCTTTTGGACGGCAGCAAGACTCAGCACAAAGTCCGTATTGCAGGCATCGACGCCCCCGAGCAAAAAGAGCCCTACAGCAGTGCCGCCAAGGACAACCTCGCACTCCTCGTGTCCAACCGCAAGGTGCTCGCGGCGTGCTACAAGCGTGACCGCTACGGGCGCAACGTCTGCCGCGTGTACACCGACGAAGGGCAGAACGTTGGCCTAGAGCAGGTGCGTGCCGGGATGGCGTGGCACTTCAAGAAGTACGCCTACGAGCAGACGACGTAGGAGCGGCTTGTCTACCGGGATAAGGAGGAGGCGGCGAGGGCGGCGAGGCGAGGGCCTTGGAAGGAGCCGAAGCCGGTGCCGCGGTGGGAGTACCGTAAGACGCGATGATATGAGGGGACGGCCCAATGATAAAGACGCCTACAGTGCTCGTTCTAGGTGCAGGTGCGAGCGTTCCTTACGGCTTAGCTTCCGGCGCACAGTTGCGGGAGATGCTCTGCGAACTGCCAGACTCCGGCTACGCGGCAACATTCCAAGAGAACGACCTCTACACCCAACACGACCTCGAAATCTTTTCACGCGAGTTCCTTCGCTCCGGCGTCAACTCCATTGACAGGTTCTTGGCTCAGCAGCCGAAGCACCAGCCCCTTGGCAAGCTCGCTATTGCCGCGATCCTCTGTAGTTTGGAGCAGCCGGACCTGATTGACCGCTGCGGGCGTGCGGAGCACTGGTACGCCGCGCTGTGGAACGCGATGATCTATGAGGTTGAGACGGCGCAGGGGCTTGTCGGGAACCAAGTCCGCTTCGTAACGTTTAACTACGACCGCTCGCTCGAGTACTTCCTACACTCAGCCATTAGCAACACCTTCGGCCCGGACAACGGGGCCCTCGCTGGCTTGAGTACGGCGATCCTCCACGTTTACGGGCAGCTAGGGGGCTTCTGCGCAGCTCCGCGAGAAGGGGGTCGAACCTACACACCGGATCTCTCACGCCCGCTTCTGCAGACTGCCGCGGAAGGCATTCGCATAATTCCCGAGGCGCGCATAGATGAGAGAGAGTTCCTGACGGCTCGCGCCTGGTTCGAATGGGCGGAGAGGGTTTTCTTCCTCGGCTTTAGTTTCGATCCACTCAATGTCCTTCGCTTGGGATTGGCGGATGTCGCCGCGAGGAAAGGGCGCGGTGTGCCGGCCGTGTTCGCTTCGGTGTATGACATGACACCGGCCGAAGTGAGTGCGGCAGCATCTGGAGTGTGTGGTGGAGTGAACTTCAACGCCGGCCGGCGCGAGTGGAAATGTCTGGACGCGTTGCGGGAGTTCGGCACGCTGGTGGGCTAGCGGCCAGGCTGGCTCGCTCTGCGGCCTGTTAGACTGCTACCGGTTTCTGTTCCACCGAAGCGCTCCGCCGCCTTGTGGAACGCGCGCGCGCTCACTGCCTGATTTAGCGCGGCTTGCGTGAGGGGAAGTCATTTCCCCTCGGGGACGCCAAGAAAGTTGGCGCGTTATTCGACGAGCCTCGCGCCCCATCGTCACGCCGCGGGCGGCTGCTGCAGAAACTCCGTGATCGCGCCGGCCTCCTGCTCGATCAGCGCCTTGGACTTCGTCAGCACCTCCTCCAGGTTCGCTCCCTCGACGACGTGCCGCGGCGACCGGCGGGCGCCGGGAATCGCCATCGTCTGGCCCAGCGGAGTGTCCTTAGGGACGATTCGGATCTGGGCGCGGAAGAGCGTCGGCTGAAATCGGTAGACGTAGCCTGAGAACGCCTTCTCCCCGGCGGTTCCGAAGAACGAAGCCTGAAGTTGCATACCCGCCGCGCCGTGCCCGGCGCGCCTCTCCGAACGAGTAGCGGAAGCGTACCGCGGTCCGGCGAACGGCGTCATGCTCGGCGCAAGACCTTCTTCTTGGGTGTGACAGTGTTTTGCAGAGTGCCTGAACGAACCGGCCTGGCCACAGACACGAAACTCGGCGCCTCCTTGTCAGGTTGTACTTGTCTCGCTAGCCGGTGTCGATGCAGCCCCTCGTGAGCGCCGCCGCCCCCGCCGTGCGGGCGCGGCTGGCCCGATTGACATCCGCAAGCCTGCCGCGGCGAGCACTGCGATGAAACTCCTCAGCTCAGGGTTGCCGGACTCGGAAAGCATCCGGTAAGTCGCCTCGCGCGCGAGGTTCGACCGCCGAGCGATGGCCGCGACGCCACCGAGCGCCTGCGCGACGTGGCGGAGCGCCAGCATGAGAACCGCCTGGTCGCCATCTTCGATCGCGGCCTCCAGGTAGGCCGCAGCCTCCGCGGGGTCCTTCAGGCGAGCGACGAGGAACGGCTCATACGGCCGGCTCGCGGCGGCGCGAGCGCTGCGCGTCTGGGTCCGGGTCCGCGCGCGACCGCCAGTCCTGGAAGTACGCTTTGGCACGGTCAACGGCCGCTTGTGGTCGGACAAAGCCGGAGTTTGGTAGGGCACCACTGTAATCTAAAAGTTACGCTGGCAAAAGACTCGATGGCGGTTTCCGTAATGGGTGCTTAGGGGGTGCGCCCCTGCATCGCTGATCGAAGACGAGCCGGCGCAGGTAAACTCCGCCACTTCGTCCGCCATGCCCAATCTCTCCCGCGCCGTCAACATCGAAGACCTGCGCCGCATGGCGCGCGCGCGGCTCCCGCGCGCGGTCTTCGATTTCTTCGACGGCGGCGCGGAGGACGAGGTCACCCTGCGCGAGAACCGTGCCGCCTTCGAGCGCATCCGGCTCCTGCCCAAGGTGCTGGTCGACGTCGCTGAGATCGACATGCGCACGCCGCTGTTCGGGACCGAGTCAAACTTCCCGCTCGCGATCGCGCCGACCGGCGCGATCGGCGCGGGCCGGCCCGGCGCCGACCTGGCACTGGCGCGCGCCGCGAAGGCCTTCGGGATCCCCTACACGCTCGCGACACCGGCGACCGCGTCGATAGAGCAGATTGCGGAGGAGGCGGGCGGCCGGCTGTGGTTCCAGCTCTACGTGCTGCGCGACCGCGACTTCCGCGAAAAGCTGGTCGAACGCGCCAAAGTGGCCGGCTACGAGGCGATGCTGGTGACCGTGGATGTCCCCGTCGGCGGCAAGCGCGAGCGCGACACCCGCAACGACTTCGTTGCCCCCTTTCGCCCCACCTGGCGCAACTCGCGCGACATGTGGCGCAAGCCCGCCTGGGCGCTCGACATGCTGAGACACGGCATTCCGCGCATGGAGAACCTCCACGGCTTCGTGGGGTGGTCTACCAAGGTGACCGACATTGCGGCTTCCGTCGGTCGTGCGCAGGACCCCTCGTTCGACTGGGAGGCCCTGAAGCGGTTGCGAGACCTCTGGCCGCGCAAGCTGCTCGTGAAGGGGATCGCGCGACCGGACGACGCCGAGCGGCTGGTGGCGCTCGGCGGCGATGGTCTGGTCGTCTCCAATCACGGCGGCCGGCAGCTCGACGGCGCAGCGCCGACGCTGGAGGCGCTGCCGGCGATCGCCCGCGCGGTCGGCTCGAAGCTCACCGTATTGCTCGACGGCGGCGTGCGCCGTGGCGGCGATATCCTGAAAGCGCGCGCACTCGGCGCCCAGGCGGTCCTCACCGGACGCGCGACGCTCTATGGCGCGATGGCGGGCGGCGAGCCGGGCGCGCGGCGTGCGCTCGAGATCCTCACCGGCGAGCTCGAGCGCTCGATGAAGCTCTGCGGCGTCCGGACGGTCCCCGAGATCACATCCGATCTGATCCGCGCCTAGTAGGGCGTGCCGTCCTTGTGCACGAACTTGCGTCCGGGCAGCGCCCGCAGATCGTCGTCCGGGTACTCGACCGCGTCACCGGCGGTCCGATCGCCGACCTCCAGATACACGACATCGCGGTCGGTGCGGTTCAGCAGGTGATGGCCGTTGCCAGTGCCCGCCCTGAACCCTGCGACCATTCCCGGAGAGAGCAACGTCTCTCCGGCATCGGTCACCAGGGTCGGTCGCCCCTCCAGAACGTAGACGAGCTCGTCCTCACGCGAATGCGCGTGCCGTAGCGCCGACATCGCCCCGGGCGCAAGGCGCGCGAGGTTGACGCCGAAGTTCGTCAGCCCGAACGGGTCCCCGAGCGCGCGCTTCTCGCGCCCCACGATGCGCGATGCGAACGGCTCGGGATAGATGGACTTCGTCCGCGCCGGCAGCTCAGCGGCGGTGAGCGCGGTCGGGTACTTCGCCTGGTCCATGCTGGTTCCTCTGGTTGCAGGCCAATGGTACCGATCCGCACGCGGACGGGGGTATCCTCGCCAACCACGGTGCGTACCAAGAAGAGCAGTCCGGCCCCGCGCGGCCTTGAAGAGTACAAAGCCAAGCGGACGTTCGAGTCGACCCCCGAGCCGCCGCCGGCGGCCGTGCCGGCGCGCTCCGGGCCGCTGCTGTTCGTCGTCCAGCAGCACGCTGCTCGCCGGCTCCACTACGACTTCCGGATCGAGGCCGAGGGCGTCCTGAAGTCCTGGGCGGTCCCCAAGGGGCCGTCGATGAACCCCGCCGACAAGCGGCTCGCGGTCCGCACCGAAGACCACCCGTTCGAGTACGCCTCGTTCGAAGGGGTCATCCCGCCCAGGCAGTACGGCGCCGGCGAAGTAATCGTCTGGGACTGCGGGGTGTACACGCCCGACGAGGACCACGAGTACTGGTATCACGATCGCGCCGAAGCCGAACGTCGGGTCAAGGCCGCGTTCGAGAAGGGCAAGCTGAGCCTCTTTCTCCGCGGCGAGAAGCTCAAAGGGTCGTTCGCCCTGGTGCGCACGTCGTCGGACCCGAAGAACTGGCTCCTCATCAAGCACAAGGATCGATTCGTCCGCACCGACTACGAGCCCGAGCGCGAGCAGTCGATCGTGTCCCGTATGCGGGTCGACGAGCTCAAGCGTCTGCCGCCCCACGAGCGTCTCGACGCCGCCAAGCTGGCGCCGACGGGGCCGTTCGAGCCGCTGCCGAAGAAGCTCTCGCCGATGCTTGCCGAGACGGGCGACGGGCTGCGCACCCATCCGGACTGGATGTACGAGCCGAAGCTGGACGGCTATCGTGCTCTCGCCTTCATCGAGGGTGACCGCGTCGAGCTGCGCTCACGTCGCGGGCTCGATCTCACCCCCTTGTTTCCGGCCGTGGCGGGCGAGCTGGCGCAACAGGCGGTGAGCGGCATGGTGCTCGACGGGGAGATCGTCGCGTTCGGACGCGACGGCCGCCCGTCCTTCGATGCGCTTCAGGACCGCGCGCAGCTCAAGACCCCGCGCGAGATCGCGGCCGCCGAACGAACCACGCCGTGCGTGTTTTACTGCTTCGACCTGCTGCACTTCGCCGGGATCAATCTGCGGCAGGCTCCCTACGTCGCGCGCCGGCGCTATCTCGCGCAGTGCTTGCTGCCTTCGGCGCACGTGCAGCTCGTGCACGCCGAAGCGGACGGCGAAGCGCTCTATTCCGCGGCGCTGGCCAACGGGTTCGAGGGGGTCCTGGCGAAGCGCCGGGACAGCGTCTACCACCCGGGCCGGCGCTCGCCGAGCTGGCGCAAGATCAAATCCACTGTCAGCGCCGAGTTCGTCATCGGCGGCTACACGAAGGGCAAGGGCGCGCGCGCGCCGCTGGGCGCGCTGCTGGTCGGCTACTGGGAAAAGAAAGGGAAGCTTCGCTACGCGAGCCACGTCGGCACCGGCTTCGACGCGGCGACGCTCGCCGATCTGAAGCAGCGACTCGAGCCCCTGAGGACCACGAAGAAGCCCTTTGCCGACGATCCGCTGCTGAACGGCCCGGCCACGTGGGTCAAGCCCGCGCTCATCGCCGAGGTTCGGTTCGCCGGGTGGACGGAGGACGACCACCTGCGCGCGCCGGTGTTCGTGCGGCTGCGCGACGACGTCGATCCGACCGCGGTCAAGCGCCAGGCGGCGGTACCGGCTGCTTCGCCCGTCAAGCCGCCCGCGCGCAATCGGACGATCGATGACGTCCTCCAGCAGCTCGAGGACAAGCGCACGACCCTCGAGCTCGCCGTCGGAGCAGAGCGCGTCAAGCTCACACACCTCGATCGGGTCTACTGGCCCGCGGAACCCGCGCTCGCTCAGCCGGCGCTGACCAAGCGCGACCTGCTCCGCTACCTCACGCGCGTCTCGCCGCTGATGCTGCCGCATCTCGCCGATCGGCCGCTCACCATGATCCGGATGCCGGAGGGCATTCACGGCGAGCGGTTCTACCAGAAGCGCTGGGAGCAGCCGCTCCCGCCGTTCGTGGAGACAGTAAGCGTCTTCTCCGGGAGCAAGGGCCACCCGGACGAGTGCCTGCTCTGCAACAACCTCGCCACCCTGCTTTGGCTGGCTCAGCACGGCACGCTCGAGTATCACGTCTGGCACTCCCGGACCAGGCCGGGCCCCGACTCGGCCAGCCAGAGCACCGATTTCGCGACCTCGCTGGAGGCGCTGGAGCGGTCCGTCCTGAACTACCCGGACGATCTCGTGTTCGACATCGACCCGTACGTCTACTCGGGCAAGGAGGCGCCGGGGGCCGAGCCGGAGCTCAGCACCGCCGGATTCGAGAAGGGGAAGGAGGTCGCCTTCTGGCTCCGCGAGCTGCTGGAGAGCATGCGCCTCGAGCCGATCGTGAAGACCTCCGGCAAGACCGGGCTCCACGTGTTCGTCCCGATCCGCCGCACGATCGATTTTGATGCGGCGCGGCACATCTGCGAGATGGTTGGCCGCCATCTCATGCGCCAGCACCCCAAGGACATCACCCTGGAATGGAGCGTCGAGAAGCGCACCGGCAAGATCTTCATCGACTACAACATGAACGTCCGGGGGAAGACGCTGAACGTCGCCTACTCCCCCCGCGGCCTCCCGGGGGCACCGATCTCCATGCCCCTCGGCTGGGCGGAGCTCGCCAAGGCGCACCCCCTCGACTACCGGATCACCAACGTCTTGAACCGCTTGGAGAAAGAGGGGGATCGCTGGCACAATGCGCCTCTCGACAAGCAGAGCCTGGAGCAGGTCCTTGAGCAACCGGGGGCCTGACCAGACGTTAGAAAGGTGAGGAACGCATGGCTGCCCGATCGATAGCATCGCTGACGGTGTCCTTCGGCCTCGTCGCGATCCCGGTGAAGCTCTATTCCGCGACGCAAGCCTCGGGGGCGATCTCGTTCAACCTCCTGCACAAGCCGCCGTGCGGCTCGCGCCTCAAGCAGCAGTACATCTGCGGGAAGGAAGACGTTCCGGTCGCCCGCGAGGACATGGTGAAGGGCTACGAGTTCGCGAAGGACCAGTACGTCGTCTTCACGCCGGAGGAGCTGAAGGCGCTGGAGGAGGCCGGCACGCACACGGTCGAGATCACGGAGTTCGTGCCGATCGAGAGCATCGACCCGGTGTACTTCGACAAGGCCTACTACCTCGGCCCCGACAAGGGGGGCGCCAAGCCGTATGCGCTCCTGACGCGAGCCCTGCGCGAAACCGGCCGGTGCGCGCTTGGCCGGTGGGCGGCGCGGGGCAAGCAGTACATCGTCATGATCCGCCCGGTGGCGGAGGGCCTGGTGATGCAGCAGCTCCTCCACGCCGCCGAGGTGCGCCCGATCAGCGAGGTCGAGATCCCGAAGACTGAGGTTCGGCCCGCGGAGCTCGCGCTCGCGACGCAGCTGATCGAGCAGCAGGCCACGCCGGCGTTCGATCCGTCGGCCTACGCTGACGAAGTGAAGGCGCGGATCGAGGCTGCGGTGCAGAAGAAAGTCGAGGGCCAGGAGATCGCGGTCGCCGAGGAAGCTGCCGTGCCCACGGCACAGGTCATCGATCTCATGGAAGCGCTCCGCGCCAGCCTGAAGAAGAAGGCGCCCGAGGCGGCCAAGCCCGCCGCCGAGGCGGCGGCCCGCAAGCCTCCGAAGCGCGTTCAGGAGGACGCGCCGCCGGCGAAGAGGGCGAGCCGGAAGTAGCGCTCCCCGGCGGCCCGCGGTGTCGGAGTTCGGCGTCCGCGACGTCGAGCGGCTGCTGCGCATGTCGCGCAGCACGATCCAGGGGCTGATCCGGGCCGGTTTCGTCGCTCCGGCGCGCGGGGCGCGGGGCGAGTACCGCTTCTCGTTCCAGGACCTCATCCTGCTTCGCACCGCCCGCGCGCTCAGCGCGGCCAAGGTGCCGACGCGGCGCATCACGCGCTCGCTGAAGGCGCTACGCCGCCGCCTGCCCGACACCGTCCCCCTGTCCGGACTCCGCATCTGCGCCGTCGGCGATCGAGTGGTCGTCGCCGAAAAGTGCGGCCGTTGGCACGCGGACTCGGGCCAGTATCTGCTCGAGCTGGACGTCAGCGTGGCGGACGGCGAGCTGAGCGTCCAGGCGCGCGGCGAGATCAGCGGCAAAGCGGGCGCCGAGCAGTGGTTCAACCAGGGGTTGGAGCTCGAAGCGGATAGCCCTGAGAACGCGCAGGAAGCCTACCAGCGCGCGCTCTCACTGGATCCGGGTCACCTCGCCGCGCGGATCAACCTGGGCCGGCTGCTGCACGAGGCCGGGCGGCTGCCCGAGGCCGAGCGGGTATATCGCGATGGTCTCGCGCGCGCCGGGAAGGATGCGGTCCTGTGGTTCAACCTCGGCGTGCTCCTCGAGGACATGGGGCGCCACGAGGAGGCCATCGCCGCCTACGAATCGGCGTTACGCGCGGACCCGCGCTTTGCCGACTGTCACTACAACCTCGCCCTGGCCTATGAGGCCGCCGGCAACGCGCGCGGCGCGATCCGCCACATGGGCGAGTATCGAAAGCTCGCCCGACGCTGAATCGTCACGCTGGTGAACGCCGGGGAGCACTCGCGTACGCCGGCGGACTACGTGAACGTCCACTCCTGCTCGACGTGGCCGGAGACGCCCATGATCTGCAGCTTGCTCGGCCGGTGGGCCGCGGCCCAGCCCTTCGCGAAGGTGAGCGCGAGATGCTTGTCCTGAAACGATTGCGGCGCGTGTTGCTCGTCGTCGAGGGTCACCGCCCAGGTTCCGCTCGCCCCCGGCTTGACCGAGAACGGCGTGTACTGTTTGGCGCTCGCGGCATCGCGCAGCCGCGGCGACATCGGTACGCCGAGCACCGTGTCCGTCATGTCTGTCGTGTCCATCTCAACCTCCCTCGGTTGATGAACTCTCCGAGGAGCAAGCACGGCACACGCCAGTGGCGGCGTGGTGCACTGCGGCGGTGCGACGGGGTTCACGGTCCGGGCGCGAAGCGCAGGGCTCGGTCTGCATGCCGTCCCGCCGCAAAGGAATCGGCGAGAATCCACGCCACCCGATTGCCGGAGGAATTCCCATGCAAGCGCTGCTCGTCTGGATCGGTCGCCTCGCCGGAGTCGCGGGCGTGGCGCTATGCGCGGTGGCGGTCGTGGCCCGCCTGGTCGGGGCGTACTGGCTTGGGGGATTTCAGGTCGGGACGCTGCTGCAGGTCGGCGTCGCCGCGATGGTGCTGGGCTGCCTGGGCTATCTCGCCGCGCTCACGGAGCGGTTCAGGGCGCGGCCCTGATTGGGGTCGGGATCCTGGCGCTCGCGCGCGCGGCGCGTCAGTGGCGCTGGGTGACCGCGTAGTCGCCGGGGGCGAGCACGCCCGCGCGGCAGAGCCGGTTCAGAATCTGGTAGACGGGAACGAAGGTCGACAGCCCATCGAGCCACGCGTCGAAGTCGCGGTCGAGGAAGGGGTCGGGTCCGCCGTGGACGAAGGTCACGACCGGGCGGCCGGACTTCAGGCCGAGCTCGGAGTCAGCGCAAAAGAGGCGCTTGGCGGGGAACGTCTCCCGCACCAGGCGTTCGACCTCGCGTGCCTCGATCACCTTCATTTCGCCTCTCCTTCCACCGTCGGACTGCTCGGGTGCCGCAAAACTCAGGCTGCTGTTCCTTGGTCGAGCAAATCCCGTTCCCGCTTGCTGGGCTCCGGCGCCGGCCGTGACATGGTTGGCCCCGGAGAGTTCGAGCAGTTCACGGAGCAGAGAATGGCGCCGCGCGAGCGTGCCGTCTTCCACCAGTTGGCTCGGGCCGTCTGCCTAGTGCAGCCGAGGGAGGGCCGATCCTGGTCCTAGGACTGTCGGAAGGGCGTCAGTCGAGGTGACGAAGAACGGGCGCGGCTCGCCGGCCGGTGCAGCTGTGACGTATGTCACACGTCCGGGCGAACCCGTTCGGGCCACGGTGTTACTTACTTCCGTGCCTTGGCCGGAGAGCGGTTCGTATGCTCCGCACGGTGCGACGCCCGCTATTCCGTTGTCATGCCGCCGCCGCGGCGCTCCTTCTGCTCGCGTCGCTGGCGCACGGGCGCAGCCTCGCGCTCGAGGGCCAGGTCATCGCCGTGCACGACGGCGACACGGTGACGCTGCTCGACGGCATGCAGGTCCAGCATCGCGTGCGGATCGCCGGCATCGACGCGCCCGAGCGCGGCCAACCCTTCGGCACGAGCGCGAAGGAGAGCCTCGCCCGCCTGGCGCACGGGAGGCGCGTCGAAGCCCATTGCCACAAGCGCGACCGCTTCGGACGCGAGGTCTGCAACGTGTTCGTGGAAGGGCGTGACGTCGGGCTCGAGCAGGTGCGAAACGGCCTCGCCTGGTGGTACCGCGAGTACGCGCGCGAGCAGCGCCTGGAGGACCGGACGAGCTACGAGGCGGCCCGAGGGGGAGGCGAGGAGCGCGCGGCGCGGGCTCTGGCGCGATCCCAATCCGCAGGCCCCTTGGGCGTGGCGCCGGCAAAACGGGCCGGGCCGCAAGGCCGCGCCGGCCTGAGGCACGCGGTCAGCGAGACCGCGTCAGCGGCACGAACCGCACGGGAATCGTGCGCTTCGTGGCGGTCGAGCCGTCCGGCCGCTTCTCGATGACCAGCAGCTCCTGCACCTGCCACTGCGCGCCGACGGGGATGACGAGGCGCCCGCCCGGCTTCAGCTGATCGACGAGCGGCTGCGGGACATACGGCGCGGCGGCGGTGACGACGATGCCGTCGAAGGGCGCCGCCTCCGGCCAGCCGTTATAGCCGTCGCCGATCCTGACGGCGACGTTCCGGTAACCGAGCGCAGCGAGCTGCGCCTCGGCGTGCCTGCCGACCGGCGCGACGATCTCGATCGTGTAAACCTTGGCCACGAGCTCGGCGAGCACCGCCGCCTGGTAGCCCGAGCCGGTGCCGATCTCGAGGACGACGTCGGTCGGCTTCGGGTCGAGCAGATCGGTCATCAGCGCGACGATGTAGGGCTGCGAGATCGTCTGCCCGTGCCCGATGGGAAGCGGACGATTCTCGTAGGCGTAGGCGACCTGCTCGGGCGGGACGAGGCGGTGGCGCGGGACGCGGCCCATCGCCGCCATCACCCGGTCCGAGAACCTCGGTCGGGACGTCTCGAACGCGGTGGCGCGCGCCGTCGCCGCGATATCCGCGAGCATCTCGGCGCGCTGCTTGGCGTAGGCGTCTTGGGGGGCGGCGGCCTCGGGCAGCGTGCCCGCGAGCACGCTGGCGAGGAGGCCGAGCGTGCGCAGGCCTTTCATGGGTCGATCAAAGATTTATTAATATTCAAATGAATAGCTAGTATTTTTAGCAAACGACTTTAATATGTACCTGCTCCGGAATGTTGACAAACTCGGGTGAGAATACAGACTAGGTCCGCCTATGGTACGCACCCATCGCAGCAAGACGCCGGCCGATGCCGTCCGCTACATCCTCGACGGTGAGGTCCGGACCGTCGTCGGGGTGGAGCCGACTCGCACGGTGCTCCAGCATCTCCGTGAAGACCTGGGCCGCACGGGTACCAAAGAAGGCTGTGCCGAAGGCGACTGCGGAGCGTGCACCGTGGTGCTGGCGGAGCTGGACGGCCGACGCGTCCGGTACCGCGCGATCAACTCCTGCATCCAGTTCCTGCCGACGCTCGACGGCAAGGCGCTCGTCACGGTCGAAGGGTTGAAGAACCGCCTGACGGGCGCGCTCCACCCGGCGCAAGCTGCGATGGCGGACGGCCACGGGTCGCAGTGCGGCTTCTGCACGCCCGGCTTCGTCATGTCGCTGTTCGCGCTCTACAAGACCGATCCGGCGCCCGATCGCACCCGGATCAATGATGCGCTCGCCGGGAATCTGTGCCGTTGCACGGGGTACCGGCCGATCGTGGACGCCGCGCAGGCGATGTACGCCCTGGGGCAAGCGATCCCGCAACGGGACCAGGACTGGCTGAGCGCGCCCGCCGGGGCGAAGTCGAAGCCGGCCGCCGCGAGCGAAGCCCGGCTCGTCCAGGCGCTCAAGTCGCTGCGGCGCCGGAAGAGCCTCCAGGTCAGGCACCCCGGCGGGACGTTCCACTCGCCGCGGACGTCCGCCGAGCTCGCAGCGCTGTGCGTGCGCTTTCCCGAGGCGCGCCTGCTCGCCGGCGGCACGGACGTCGGCCTGTGGGTGACCAAGCAGCACCGGCAGCTCGGCGACATCCTCTATGTCGGCGACGTGACCGATCTGCAGCGCGTCGTCGAGACGGCGGAGCACATCGACATCGGCGCGGCGGTTTCGCTCACCGATGCCTTTGCCGCGATCGAGCGCGCATATCCCGCCTCGCGCGAGGTGCTGCGCCGCTTCGCTTCGCCGCCGATCCGCAACGCCGGCACCCTCGCCGGCAACGTCGCGAACGCGTCGCCCATCGGCGACTCGATGCCGCCGCTGATCGTCCTCGGCGCGCGCGTGGTGCTCCGGAAAGGCGACGCGCAGCGCGAGCTGCCGCTCGAGGCGCTCTATCTCGCCTATCAGCGGACGGCGATGCAGCCCGGCGAGTTCGTCGAGCGCGTGCTCGTGCCGCTGCCGCGGCCCGGGCTGCAGTTCGGAACCTACAAGGTCTCCAAGCGCTTCGACCAGGACATCTCGGCGGTCTGCGCTGCGTTCGCGCTGGTGGTCGAGCGGGGAACGGTCAGATCCGCCCGGGTCGCGTTCGGCGGCCTGGCGGCGACGCCGCAGCGGGCGAGCGCCGGCGAGGCGGCGCTCACCGGCCAACCGTGGACTGCGGCGGCCTGCGAGCAGGCCGCGGCCGCGCTCGCGACCGATTTCGCGCCCATCACGGACATGCGCGCGTCGGCCGCTTACCGCCTCGCCGTCGCGCAGAACCTGCTGCGGAAGTTCCATCTCGAAACTTCCGGGGCGCTCGCCGGAGCGCCGAGCCGGCTGTACGATCTGCACGAGGTGCCGGCATGAACGACCCACGCCTGTTCCAGGGGACGGCCGTCGCGCGCGGGAGCGTCGGCGAGCCGGTCCGTCACGAGAGCGCGCACCTGCACGTGTCGGGCGAGGCGGCCTATACCGACGACATCCTCGAGGCGCACGGCACGCTGCACGCGGCGTTCGGGCTGTCGCAGCGCGCTCATGCGCGGCTCAAGGCGATGGACCTTGCGGCGGTCCGCGCGGCGCCCGGGGTCGTGGCGGTGATCACGGCCGCCGATATCCCCGGGAAGAACGACGTCGGGCCGATCCTCCACGATGACCCCATCCTCGCCGCCAACGAGATCCAGTATCTCGGCCAGCCGATCTTTCTCGTCGCGGCGGAGACTGTCGATCAGGCCCGCCGGGCCGCACGGCTCGCGGCGGTCGAGTACGAGGAGCTCCCGGCGATCCTCACCATCGAGGACGCGCTCGCCCGGCAGTCCTTCGTGCTGCCGACGGTCACGCTCGAGCGCGGGGACTGGCGCGCGGCGCTCGCGGGCGCGCCGCACCGGCTGAAAGGAAGCTTCCGCATCGGCGGGCAGGAGCAGTTCTATCTCGAGGGGCAGGTCGGCTATGCCGTCCCGAAGGAGGACGGCGACATGCTCGTCTACAGCTCCACCCAGCACCCCGGCGAGGTGCAGCTGGTGGTCGCGCACGCGCTCGGCGTCGGCGCGCATCGGGTGCTGGTGGAGTGCCGCCGCATGGGGGGAGGGTTCGGGGGCAAGGAGACGCAGGCTGCGCTGCCGGCCGGCGCCGCCGCGGTCATGGCGCGGCACACCGGACGGCCGGTCAAGCTGCGCTACGACCGCGACGACGACATCACGATCACCGGCAAGCGCCACGACTATGTCGTCGAGTACGACGTCGGGTTCGACGGCGCGGGCCGCATTCTCGGCCTCGACCTGATGTTCGCCTCGCGCTGCGGGTTCTCCGCCGACCTGAGCGGGCCCATCAACGACCGCACGGTGATGCACGCGGACAATTGCTACTGGCTGCCGAACGTCCGCATCGTCTCGCATCGGTGCAAGACGCACACGCAGTCGAACACTGCGTTCCGCGGCTTCGGCGGTCCCCAGGGGATGCTGGGGAGCGAGCACGTCGTGGACGAGATCGCGCGGCACCTCGGCCTGGATCCGCTGGCGGTGCGCAAGGCCAACTTCTACGCACCCGGCCGCGACGTCACGCCATACGAGATGAAGGTCGAGGACTTCGTCGCCGACCGCCTGTTCGAGGAGCTCGAACGGTCGTCGGAGTATGCTGCCCGGCGCGAGGCGATCCGCGCGTGGAACGCGACGAGCCCGGTCGTCAAGCGCGGGATCGCGATGACGCCGGTCAAGTTCGGCATCTCGTTTACCGCCACCTTCTTCAACCAGGCCTCCGCGCTGGTGCATGTCTACCAGGGCGACGGCAGCGTGCTGCTGAACCACGGCGGCACCGAGATGGGGCAGGGGTTGTTCACGAAGGTCGCGCAGGTGGTCGCGCACGAATTCGGCATCGATCTCGACCGGGTGCGCGTCTCCGCCTCGGACACCGCCCGGATCCCGAACGCGTCGGCGACGGCGGCCTCGAGCGGCAGCGATCTGAACGGCAAGGCGGCGCAGGCCGCGGCGC
>Ga0184637_10001409_pt1 | contig 16302 bp, 13 predicted proteins | sample PLM3_127_b2_FD_133143 | JGI IMG/M metagenome (GOLD analysis project Ga0184637, IMG submission 133143) | Groundwater sediment microbial communities from an aquifer in East River, Colorado, USA - PLM3_127_b2 | ecosystem: Environmental > Terrestrial > Soil > Riparian zone | place: USA: East River...
AAGACCGGAGCTGTTCTCGATGTGCACACGCCGCCCGCCGGCCGGCCGCACCAGCACGGTCGGAAAACTCACCGGCAAAGTGTGCGGGAAGTCCCGGCTGTAGTGCAGGCCGCGACTTTCCCGGCGCATCAGCGCTGATCGCACGATCAGCTCGGCGCAGTCGACCAGGTTGCGCAGTTCCAGCAGGTCGCGCGTGACGCGGAAGTTCGCGTAGTAGTCGTCGATCTCGCTGCGCAGCAGCGCGATACGGTGCAACGCCCGCTCGAGACGCTTCGTGGTGCGCACGATGCCGACGTAGTTCCACATCAGCAGGCGCAACTCGTCCCAGTTGTGCGCGATCACCACTTGCTCGTCGGCGTTTTCGACCTTGCTTTCGTCCCACGCCGGCAGCGTGTCGGCGAGCGGCCTTGCGCGCTCGAGAATGTCGAGCGCGCACGTGCGTCCGAACACCACGCACTCGAGCAGCGAATTGCTCGCCAGCCGATTGGCGCCATGCAGACCGGTGTAGGTGGTTTCTCCGACCGCATACAAGCCGGGCACGTCGGTGCGGCCTTGCAGGTCGGTGACGACGCCGCCACAGGTGTAATGGGCGGCCGGCACCACCGGGATGGGGTCACGCGTGATGTCGATGCCGAGCTTCAGGCAGCGGGCATGGATGGTCGGGAAATGCTCCTTGAGGAACGCGGCGCCGAGGTGCGTGGCGTCGAGCAGCACATAGTCGACGCCGTGGCGCTTCATTTCGAAGTCGATGGCGCGGGCGACGATGTCGCGCGGCGCGAGTTCGAGTCGCTCGTCGTGCGCCGCCATGAAGCGAGTGCCATCGGGCAACTTCAACTGCGCGCCCTCGCCGCGCAACGCTTCGGTGATCAGGAAGCTTCGTTCCTGCGGGTGATACAGGCAGGTCGGGTGGAACTGGATGAACTCCATGTTCCCCACCCGGCAGCCGGCGCGCCACGCCATCGCGATGCCGTCGCCGGTGGCCGTCTCGGGGTTGCTCGTGTATCGATAGACCTTGCCGACGCCGCCGGTGGCAAGCACCACGGCGAGCGCGGGCAGCGTTTCGACGCGCTGCTGGTCGATGTCCATCGCGTAGACACCGTAGCAGCGGGGTGCCTCCTCGCGCTTCAGGTGGCGTGAGGTGATCAGATCGACCGCCATCCAGCGTTCGCGCAACGCGATGTTCGGATCTTTCCGGGCCTGCTCGAGCAAGGCATCGTGAATGGCCTTGCCGGTCGCGTCGGCGGCATGTGCGATGCGGCGCACCGCGTGCCCGCCCTCGCGGGTGAGATGCAGGCCGAGCGGCCCGCCCGGGTCGCTCGAGAAGGCCACCCCGCGCGCGACCAGCCACTCGATGGCTTGCGCGCTGTGTTCGGCGATGAAACGAGCGGTGTTCTCGTCCACCAGCCCGGCACCGGCGTCCTGCGTGTCGCGCACATGCGACTCGACACTGTCGTCGCTGCCCAGCACCCCGACGATGCCACCTTGTGCCCAAGCCGTCGCCCCTTCATCGAGGTTGCGCTTTGCCAACACAACGACCCGATGCGTCCGTGCAAGGTTCAATGCCACCGTCAACCCGGCAAGGCCGGCGCCGACGATCACGACCGGCGGCGACGAAAGGGGCGCGCTCTGGACTGACATGCGACTGGCCGGTCATGCCCCGGCTACGAACGAGGAGCTGTGAATTGTATCGACGGGCCCTGCGACGGCCCGGATTCGTGAAACCATGCTCAGGATCAACTCCGCACCGCAGATACGACGACTTACACTGGGCCCAACCCTATTCGGCGTCTGGCTCGCGGGGCACCCCTCCTGGCCGTACGAGATCTCCATCCATGCTGATACCCAAGAAGAGCGACCCGCAGTGGCGGCGGTCGGAAGGCTCGAACGGCGCCGCGGACTCCGACAAGGCCTGGGAGGCCACGCGCGTCGAATCGAACGTGGCGACGCAGATCCTGCGCGACAGCAGTGACGACGCCGCGGATGAATCCCGCGATATCGGGCGCCCGGTCGGCCAGGATCAGCGCGAGTTGTTCGTTTCGTGCGGGCCCGTCGAGGCGATGCGCCAGCAGTTCGAAATCCTGCGCCCCGAGTTCATCGCCGTTCATGACATCGGCACCGCGCTGTCGCGCAAGCTGCTGGCAGGCATTGGGGTGGCCAGCGGCCGCCGTCTGCAAAAGCTCGTGATCCGCCGCCAGGGATACGGCACGCCGCTCGCTTCACTCGAGTTCATCGAGTGGCCCACTGCCCAGGGCGCCGTGCTTCGGCTGTACACGACCGAAATCGATGCCGACACCGCCTCGCGCAATGCCCTCGCGCTCACGCTGCTCGCAAACAGCCGGCTGGGGGTGGTGATCGTCGGCGACCTCCCGGCCCATGCCTTGACTGCGGCATTGCAACCGCTGCAGCAGTCCATGCTTCGCGGCCCGTGGCCGAATCGGAATCTGCTGATGCTTCCGCTGAGTTCGGCCAGCGCGCTGGCCAGCCAGGGTTCCAATCTTGCCGGCCACACCGGCGTGTCGATTCGCACCACGCCGCAGGTCATGCGGCCGGCCGAAGCCTGGGGCTTCATCAGCGGCATGTGGAACCACATGCACGATCAACCGGCGACACGCGGCATGCAATTGCCTGGCCTGGCGGGCGTGGCGGAGCCAACCAAGGCGACGGTTGCCCAAGCGGCAGAAGCGCAAGCAGTCACCGGCGCCGCCGCGGCCGCTCCCACGGCAACCCCGCCCACGGCAGCCACCCTTGAGGCAGCCATGCCGTCCGCGGCCCCCGCGATGGCGAAGCCGGCCTCGCCTCTGCCGCTTCGGCCGATGCCGGTCGTGCCCGGACCCAACGCTCCGGCGCCGCGCCTCGAAGATGCACTGGCGGAATACGTCGGGCGCGTCATCAAGCTCAACGGCATGCTCAGTTGTGGCGTGTTCGATGCCAGCACCTCTCGCAGCGTCACGCATGTCGGTCATGCGTTCAGCGCTAAAGCAATCGCTGCGCAGGCACGCATCCTGGTCGACGCGGCCGTGCAGAGCGGTCGGGCCCTCGGGTTGCCCGGCAATGCACCCGAGCTCGCGCTGTCGCTCGACGCGCACCATCTCGTGTTGCGCCCGCTCCCGCAGCGTTCGCACCTCGTGCTCTACGCTGTGTTCGACAAGAATGTCGCCAACTTGACGCTGGTGCGACTGCAGATCCAGCGCCTCGACGAGGACCTGCACCTCTCGCCGAGCTGAGTGCGCGCGCGTGCCTCAGTGCACGACGCGCTCGAACACGAACTCGCCGCCTTCGACGTTGACGGGGATCACGTCCTTCGGCGCGAAGCGCCCCTCGAGGATCAGCTTCGCCACCGGGTTCTCGATGCGCCGCTGGATCTCGCGCTTGAGCGGCCGCGCGCCGAACACCGGGTCGAAGCCGATCTTCGCCAGCTCGGCCACTGCCGCAGGTGAAACGTCGAGCTTCATGTCCATGCGGTCCAGGCGCGCCTCGAGCTGCTTGAGCTGGATCTTGGCGATCGCCTCGATCTGCGCGCGGTCGAGCGCGTGGAACACCACGGCCTCGTCGATACGGTTCAGGAACTCGGGCCGGAAATGCTGCTTGACCTCGCCCCACACCGCCTCGCGGATGCGCTCGCTGTCCTGACCGACCATCTGCATGATGAGGTGCGAGCCGAGGTTGGACGTCATCACGATCACCGTGTTCTTGAAGTTCACCGTGCGCCCTTGACCATCGGTCAGCCGCCCATCGTCGAGCACCTGCAACAGCACGTTGAAAACGTCCGGATGCGCCTTCTCGACCTCGTCGAGCAGCAACACGGCATACGGCATGCGACGCACCGCTTCGGTCAGCGTGCCGCCTTCCTCGTAGCCGACGTAACCCGGCGGTGCGCCGATCAGCCGGCTCACCGAGTGCTTCTCCATGAACTCGCTCATGTCGATGCGCACCATGTGGTCTTCGCTGTCGAACAGGAAGCCGGCGAGCGCCTTGCACAGCTCGGTCTTGCCGACGCCGGTGGGCCCGAGGAACAGGAACGAGCCGTACGGGCGGTTCGGGTCCGACAAGCCCGCGCGCGAGCGGCGAATCGCGTTGGCGACCGCGGAGATGGCCTCGTCCTGCCCGACGATGCGTTCGTGCAGCTTCGCTTCCATCTGCAACAGCTTCTCGCGCTCGCCCTGCATCAGCTTTGAGACCGGAATGCCGGTCGCGCGTGACACCACCTCGGCGATCTCTTCTGCACCGACCATCGTGCGCAGCAATTGCGGCACGTTGCCCTTCGCCTTGCCGGTCTCCTTCGCTTGCGCATCCTTGAGCTTGCGCTCGAGTTCGGGCAGGCGGCCGTACTGCAGTTCGGCGACCTTGTTGAAGTCGCCTTTTCGCTTGAGCTCCTCGATCTGGAAGCGGATTCGGTCGATCTCTTCCTTGAGCTGTGCGGAGCCCTGCGCAGTGGCTTTCTCGGACTTCCAGATCTCCTCGAGGTCGGCATATTCGCGTTCGAGCCGCTTGATTTCTTCCTCGATCAACGTGAGCCGCCGCTGCGAGGCTTCGTCCTTCTCTTTCTTCACGGCCTCGCGCTCGATCTTCAGCTGGATCAACCGGCGGTCGAGCCGGTCCATCACCTCGGGCTTCGAGTCGATCTCGATCTTGATCTTGGCCGCGGCCTCGTCGATCAGGTCGATCGCCTTGTCGGGCAGGAAGCGGTCGGTGACGTAGCGGTCGGAGAGCTCCGCCGCTGCGACGATCGCCGGGTCGGTGATCTCGACGCCGTGGTGCACTTCGTACTTTTCCTGCAAGCCGCGCAGGATGGCGATCGTTGCTTCGACGCTCGGCTCGGCCACGATGATCTTCTGGAACCGACGCTCGAGCGCGGCGTCCTTCTCGACGTACTTCCGGTACTCGTCGAGCGTGGTCGCGCCGATGCAATGCAGCTCTCCGCGGGCGAGCGCGGGCTTGAGCATGTTGCCGGCGTCGATCGCGCCCTCGGCCTTGCCGGCACCGACCATCGTGTGGATCTCATCGATGAAGACGATCGTCTGGCCCGCATCGGCGGCGATTTCCTTCAGGACAGACTTGAGCCGTTCCTCGAACTCGCCCCGGTATTTCGCGCCCGCAAGCAGCAGCGCCATGTCGAGCACGAGCACGCGCTTGTTTCTCAGCGAATCGGGCACCTCGCCGGTCACGATTCGTTGCGCGAGGCCTTCGACGATCGCGGTCTTGCCGACGCCCGGCTCGCCGATCAGCACGGGGTTGTTCTTCGTGCGCCGTTGCAGCACCTGGATGGCGCGGCGGATCTCGTCGTCGCGGCCGATCACCGGATCGAGCTTGCCCAGGCGCGCGCGCTCGGTGAGGTCGATCGTGTATTTCTTCAACGCCTCGCGCTGGCCCTCGGCCTCGGCGCTGTCGACGCTCTGGCCGCCTCGGACCGCGTCGATGGCTGCCTCGAGCGCCTTGCGCGTCAGGCCGTGGCCGCGCACGATGCCGCCCAGGTCGGTCTTCGCATCGGCGAGCGCGAGCAGGAACATCTCGCTCGCGATGAACTGGTCGCCGCGCTTGGCGGCCTCCTTTTCCGCGGCCTGCAGCAAGGCCACCAGGTCGCGCCCGGCCTGCACCGGCTGCCCGCCGCCGTCGACCTCGGGCAGGCCCGACATGATCGTTTCCGCCGCGGTCTTCAGCGCCGGCAGCTTGACCCCGGCACGCTCGAGCAGTGCGCGCGGGCCTTCGGGCTGCGCGAGCATCGCGAACAGCAGATGCGCCGGCTCGATGTAAGGATTGCCGCGCGTCACCGCGAGCGTCTGCCCTTCGGTGAGGGCTTCCTGAAATCGAGTGGTCAGCTTGTCGAGTCGCATGGGAGATCCTCCAATGCAACGCAGCTTAGGCCCGGCCCCTTGTTTTCAAGAGGCGATCAGGGCCAGGCGATGCGCCCCAGCGCCAGGCCGAGGGCGGCACAGACCAGCGCGCCCAGCACGTGCGAAAGCGTGTGCGCAGCGGCGAGCAGCCAGTCGCCGCGCTGCAGCAGCAACAGCGACTCCGCCGAAAAAGCCGAGAACGTCGTGAATCCGCCGAGAAAGCCGGTCACGAGCAGCAGGCGCAGCAGTTCGGACGGCGAGACCTCGAACCACGCAAGCGACGCGCCGACAAGAAGACCGCCGGCGCAGTTGACGATCAATGTGCCGAGCGGAAAGCCTTGCCACAACGCGTTGAAGCCGAGCCCGGTCAGCCAGCGAGCGAGGCCGCCCGCTGCTGCGCCGCCGGCGACCGCCAGCACCTGCGGCCACGTCAGGGCCTGCATCACGACGCGGCGTTGCCGGCGGCGATGCCCCAGCGTTTCAATGCCTCATCATCGGCCACACGAGCGTCGACCCAGCGCGCGCCCTGCGGCGTGTGCTCCTTCTTCCAGAACGGCGCCTGCGTCTTCAGGTAGTCCATCAGGAACTCGCAGGCTGCAAAAGCCTGGCCGCGGTGCGCCGAGGCCACCGCCACCATCACGATCTGCTCTTGCAGCTCGAGCAGCCCGACGCGGTGGATGACACGCACCGCGCGAATGTCGAAGCGTTCATGGGCAGCGTCGATCATCGCCTCGATGGAACGCTCGGTCATGCCTGGGTAGTGTTCCAGTTCCATGCGGTCGATGTCGGCGTGGCCGCTGCGGTCGCGCACGAAGCCGACGAACGCCGCGACGGCGCCAACACCGGCGTCAGCCTGGCGCAGGCTCGCCACTTCCGCCGACAGGTCGAAGTCTTCGGTCTGGATCGAAACGCGCGGAAGTTGCATCTCAGCCACCGGTCACCGGCGGGAAAAACGCCACTTCGGCGTCGTCGCGAACCAGCACCGACTCGTCGCTGAGCGTCTGGTTCATGGCCACCCGCACTGCGCGACCGCGTCCGAGCGCGGCCGCATGCGCAGCGCTGCTCGCGATGAGCTGGTCACGCAAGCCACCCAGCGTCGTGACCTCGGCCAGATCGAGCGTCTGGCCGGGCCCGAGCGCCTCGCGCAGCGAGGCGAAGTAGCGCACCGTGATCCTCACGACATCAGCTCGGCCCATGGCAGGAAGCGTACCGCATCGCCACGTGCGATCGGCTGCGACGGCGGGTTGTCGATGAGGCCGTCGGCCCACACCGCCGACGTCAGCACGCCCGAACTCTGGTTCGCAAAGAGATCGAGGCCGCCGGCATCGTTGATGCGGGCGCGCAGGAACTCGCGCCGCCGGTCGGGCTTCGACCAATCGAAATCGGCGCGCAGCGTGAGCGCGCGCGGCATGACGGCACTCGCACCCTGCAAGCGCAGCAACACCGGACGCACCGCCAGCACAAAGGTGACGAGGCTCGATACCGGGTTGCCGGGCAAGCCCATGAACAGCGTCGCACGCCCGCCGACGCCACGGACGGAACCGAATGCCAGCGGCTTGCCCGGCTTGATTGCGACCTGCCACAGGTCGAGCTGGCCTTCCGCTTGCACCGCGGGCCGCAGATGGTCCTCGTCGCCCACCGACACGCCGCCCGAAGTGACGATCAAGTCGTGGCCTGCAGCCGCCTTGCTCAGCGCGCTGCGCGTGGCATCGAGTCGGTCAGGCACGATGCCCAGATCGGTCACGTCGCAGCCTAGCGAGCGCAGCAGCCCGCGCAGCGTGAAGCGGTTCGAGTTGTAGATCGCACCCGGCGGCATGCGCTCGGGGGGCGTCTCGCCGGGCATCACGAGCTCGTTGCCGGTTGAAAACAGGGCCACGCGCGGCGCTCGCATCACGTGCAACTCAGCCGCTCCGACCGATGCGGCGAGACCCTGTGCCTGCGGCGTCACACGGCTCCCGGCAGGCAACACGACCGCGCCGGCCCGCACGTCCTCGCCGCGGCGTCGAATCCATTGCCCCGGCGCCGGCACGGTGTCGATGCGCACCGCGTCGTCGAGAGCCTCGCAGTGCTCTTGCATCACGATCGCATCGGCGCCGGCAGGCACCTGCGCGCCGGTGAAGATGCGCGCGGCCGTGCCGGGGGCGAGAGGCTCCCCGACCACGCCCGCCGGAATGCGCTGACTGACCGGCAACACGGTGCCGCGCTCGGTCACGTCGGCCGCGCGCAGCGCATAGCCATCCATCGACGTGTTGTCCGCCGGGGGCACGTCGATCATCGACGCGACGTCGCGCGCGAGCACGCGGCCGAGCGCGTCGAAGGTCGAAACCTGCTGCGCCTCAGTCGCCGAAAGGGGTTCGACCGCTTCCAGCAGCCTCGCCAGCGCCTCGTCCAGCGTGAGCATCGTCGCCTTCGGTGTAGTGAGGGGAGACGTATTCATAACGTGAGGCGGTGTGCAGCAGATGTGCCGCCACCGCTGCGGGGTCGTTCAGATCGAGCAGCGGCAACTGCGTGGGCATCGGAAGCCGATCCGCGCTGTCGGTGGCAATGGCGACGACGAACGGATCGAAAGCGTACTGCACCGGCTTGCCCTGGCTCGCACGCCAGACTTCGAGCTTCAGCACATCGGCGTGCTTGAAGCCTTCGACCAGCACCCAGTCGCATTCGTAGAGCTCGGCGATCAGCTGATGAACGGTCGGCTCGACACTCACCTCGTATTCGCGAATCTTCGCCAGGCGCCGGTTCGATGCGATCACGACCTCGAAGGCACCGGCCTGGCGGTGGCGCCACGAGTCCTTGCCTTCATGGTCGATGTCGAAGGCATGGTGCGCGTGCTTGACGACCGACACGCGCTGCCCCGCAAGGCGCAGGTGCGCGATGACCTGCTCGACGAGCGTCGTCTTGCCCGACCCCGAGTACCCACAAAAGCCGATCACTTTCATCGCGCGGTCCGCTTTCCCCAGGGCCTGCTGGCCCTACGCGCAATTGTCGGCGATGTAGGCCTTGATCCGCGCCGCATCGGCCGGCATCACCTTGCAGCGTTTGGGGAGTTGCTCGATGCCGATCAGCCCGGATGGCCGCGGCGGCTCGCGTCCGAGCGCCTCGACGATCGTTTGCGCGAACTTGGCCGGCTGCGCGGTCTCGAGCACGATCATCGGCACGCCGGCCTCGACGTGGCCCTGAGCCACCTTCACGCCGTCCGCGGTGTGCGTGTCGATCAACACGCCGTGGCGGTTGTACGTGTCCCTGATCGTTTGCACGCGGTCGGCGTGCGTGCTGCGGCCGGACGCGAAGCCGTAGTTCGCGATGCCTGCGACCTCGTCGTCGCGCAGCGTGAACGACCCACGCTGTTCGATCTCGCCGTCAAAAAGCTGCTTCACGCGCTGGCCGTCGCGGCCCAGCAGGTCATAGATGAAGCGCTCGAAGTTCGAAGCCTTCGAAATGTCCATCGACGGGCTCGAGGTCTCGTGCGTCTCTGCGCCCTTGCGGACGCGGTAGGTGCCGGTGCGAAAGAACTCGTCGAGCACGTCGTTCTCGTTGGTCGCGGCGACGAGCTTGCGGATCGGCAGGCCCATCATGCGCGCCACGTGGCCCGCGCAGATGTTGCCGAAGTTGCCCGAGGGCACCGTGAAGCTGACCTGTTCGTCATTCGACTTCGTGGCCTTGAAGTAGCCCCAGTAGTAGTAGACGACTTGCGCGAGCAGGCGCGCCCAGTTGATCGAGTTGACGGTGCCGATCTGGTGGCGGCGCTTGAAGTCGAGGTCGTTGGAGACGGCCTTCACGATGTCCTGGCAGTCGTCGAACACCCCCTGCACCGCGATGTTGTGGATGTTCGCGTCCTGCAGGCTGTACATCTGCGCCTGCTGGAACGGGCTCATGCGCCCGAGCGGAGACAGCATGAACACGCGCAAGCGCTCCTTGCCGCGCATCGCGTACTCGGCTGCGCTGCCGGTGTCGCCGGACGTGGCGCCGAGGATGTTGAGTCGCTCGCCGCGGCGCTCGAGTTCGTACTCGAAGAGCTGCCCGAGCAGCTGCATCGCCATGTCCTTGAAGGCGAGCGTCGGTCCGTTCGACAGGCCTTCGAGCCAAATGCCTGGTCCAAGAGGCTTCAACGGCGCGATCTCCGGCGTGCCGAACAGTTGCTCGGTGTACGTGCGGTGCACGAGCGCCTGCAGGTCCTGCGAAGGCACGTCGTCGACGTAGAGCGACAGCACTTCGAAGGCGAGTTCGGGGTAGCTGAGCGTGCGCCAGTGCGAGAGCGTCGCGGCATTGACCTTCGGATACTCGATCGGCAGGTACAGGCCGCCATCCGGCGCGAGCCCTTCGAGCAGGATCTCGGAGAACCCGCGAGGCGTTGCATCGCCGCGCGTACTGATGTAGTTCAACTCAACTCTTCCTTGCGGATGCGCACGATCGGCGAAAGCACCGTCGACAGCGCCTGCATCTCGGCGATCGCCTTGTTCATCTCGCCTTCGACCGTGTCGTGCGTCAGGATGATCACGTCGGTCTGGGCTTCGCCTTCGGGCGATTCATGCTGCAGCAGCGCATCGATCGAGATCTCGTGCGCCGCCAGGATGCCGGTGATGTTGGCCAGCACACCCGCCTCGTCTGCCACCTGCAGCCGCAGGTAGAACGCGGTGACGACCTGCTCGATCGGCAGGATCGGCGTGTTCGCGAGCGCATCGGGCTGGAAAGCGAGGTGCGGCACCCGGTGCTCCGGGTCCGCGGTGTGCAGCCGTGTGACGTCGACCAGGTCGGCAACAACCGCCGACGCGGTCGGCTCGGACCCTGCCCCCTTGCCGTAGTAAAGCGTCGTGCCCACCGCGTCGCCCTGCACGACCACGGCGTTCATGGCCCCTTCGACATTGGCGATCAGGCGCTTGCTCGGCACCAGCGTCGGGTGCACGCGCAGCTCGATACCCTGCTCGCGGCGCCGCGTGATGCCGAGCAGCTTGATGCGATAACCCAGTTGCTCGGCATACCGGATATCGACCGCCTGCAGCTTGGCGATGCCCTCGACATAGGCCTTGTCGAACTGCACCGGGATGCCGAACGCGATTGCGCTCATGATGGTCGCCTTGTGTGCAGCGTCGATGCCCTCGATGTCGAAAGTCGGATCGGTCTCGGCATAACCCAGGCGCTGCGCTTCCTTGAGCACGACACCGAAGTCGAGCCCCTTCGCGCGCATCTCGCTGAGGATGAAGTTCGTGGTGCCGTTGATGATGCCGGCGATCCATTCGATGCGGTTGGCGGTCAGCCCTTCGCGCAGCGCCTTGATGATCGGGATGCCCCCCGCCACCGCGGCCTCGAAAGCCACCATCACGCCCTTCTCATGCGCAGCGGCGAATATCTCGGTGCCGTGCACCGCGAGCAGCGCCTTGTTGGCGGTGACGACATGCTTGCCGGCCTTGATGGCCTCCATCACCAGCGTGCGTGCGATGCCGTAACCGCCGATCAGCTCGATCACGATGTCGATGTCGGGGCTCGCAATCACCTCGCGCGCGTCGGCGACGACCTTCACGTTGTCGCCGACGATGCTGCGCGCGCGCTCGGTGTCGAGGTCGGCCACCATCGTGATCTCGATGCCGCGCCCGGCGCGGCGGCGAATCTCTTCCTGGTTTCGACGCAGTACGTTGAAGGTGCCGCTGCCGACGGTACCGATGCCGAGCAGGCCGACCTGGATGGGTTTCATTAGATATCCGTTGTCAATGCGCTCTACTCGGGCCGCCGCGCCGGGCCGCCCCAAGCAAGGCCCGAACCTCTCGGAGGGTCGATCGCTGTACTCGGCGAGCGGGGAGTAGTCATCTCTTCAGCGCGAATGGCGTTTGCGGTAGTGATCGAGGAAGCGGGCGATGCGCCCGATGGCGTCGCTCAGGTCGTCGGAGTTCGGCAGGAACACGAGGCGGAAATGATCGGGCGCCGCCCAGTTGAAGCCGCTGCCTTGGACGATCAGCACCTTCTCGTCGGCCAGCAGCTCATAGGCGAACTGCTGGTCATCGACGATCGGGTAGAGCTTCGGATCGAGCCGCGGGAACATGTAGAGCGCCGCCTTCGGCTTCACCACACTCACGCCGGGGATCTGCGTCAGCAAGCCATAGGCGAGATCGCGCTGCCGGCACAGGCGCCCGCTCGGTGCCACCAGGTCCTTGATGCTCTGGTAGCCGCCCAGCGCGGTCTGGATCGCGAGTTGCCCCGGCGTGTTGGAGCACAACCGCATCGACGCGAGCATGTTGAGCCCCTCGATGTAGTCGGCCGCGTGGCGCTTCTCCCCCGAGACGACCATCCAGCCGGCGCGGTAGCCGCAGGAGCGATAGTTCTTGCTCAAGCCGTTGAAGGTCACGAAGAGCACGTCGTCGGCCATCGACGCGATGCTCGTGTGCGTCTCGCCGTCGTACAGCGTCTTGTCGTAGATCTCGTCGGCGAAGACGGTGAGCTGATGCTGTCGGGCGACCTCGACCAGCTCCTGCAGCAGGGCATCCGGATACAACGCGCCCGTCGGGTTGTTCGGGTTGATGACGACGACCGCCTTCGTGTTCGGGGTGATCTTGCGCTTGATGTCGTCGATGTCGGGCAGCCAACCGCTTTGCTCGTCGCAGACATAGTGCACCGGCTGGCCGCCGGACAGCGACACCGAGGCAGTCCACAGCGGGTAATCGGGCGCCGGCACCAGCACCTCGTCGCCATCGTCGAGCAGTGCATTCATGCTCATCACGATCAATTCCGACGCCCCGTTGCCGAGGTACACATCGTCGACCGTGACGCCGCCGATGCGCTTTTCCTGCGTGTAGTGCACAACCGCCTTGCGCGGCGCGAACAGGCCTTTGCTGTCGGTATAGCCCGCCGCGTGGGGCATGTTGCGGATCATGTCCTGCACGATCTCGTCGGGCGGCTCCAACCCGAACACCGCCAGGTTGCCGATGTTCAGCCGGATGATCTTGTGGCCCTCTTCCTCCATCTCCCGAGCCTTGTCCAGCACGGGGCCACGGATGTCGTAGCAGACGTTGGCCAGCTTGCTGGACTTGGTGATGGGTTTCAAGTTGAGACTCCCGCCCGTTTGCAAAGGCGCAGCACTTGCAGCACCCACAAAACTTATAATTTAACCATACGGTCGCACTCGCCTTCTCGCGCCGAGACACGCGTTAGCGACCGCGTTCAGACACAGGCGCCCCTTGAAATTTCAGCCCGACGTCCTCGCCGGAGTCAATGCAATCTCGCGCCATGAAGCCGGTCGCGTCTGGGTCCAGGGCAACTGGCATGCGTCGAGCGTGCTCATCCCCTGGCGCGGCCCCGTGCAGACGTGGCCTGTCACGCGCTTCGAGGACCTCACGCAAGAGCACTTTGAGGCCGTGATCGCGCTTTCGCCGGAGCTCATGATTTTCGGCAGCGGCAGCAGGCTGCGATTTCCGGCGCCCGGTCTCTTGCGCGGCCTGATGGAGCGGCGCGTCGGCGTCGAGACCATGGACACGGCCGCCGCTTGCCGCACCTACAACGTGCTTGCCAGCGAGGGCCGATCGGTGGTGGCTGCGCTGTTGCTCGACGAGGGCGCCGAAGCATCATGAATCCTGGGTCGCGGGACATGGCCCTAAGCCGGCAACAGCGACCCCAGGCCTTATAATCTCGGGCTATGCCTGACTGGGCGACATCAAGCAAAACACCTCATGACGCCAGCCCTCGACAAAACCCTCCCGGAATTTGAAGCCTTCGCCACCGGCGGCATCAAATTCACGCCGCAAGCCTTTGCCGGGCGCAACGTGGTGCTGTATTTCTATCCGAAGGACAACACTCCCGGTTGCACCACCGAGGCCTTGCAGTTTCGCGACCGCTACAAGGACTTCGTGAAGGCCGGCGCCGTGCTGTTCGGCGTGTCGCGCGACAACATGGCCTCGCACGACAAGTTCAAGCAGAACCTCGAGCTGCCGTTCGAACTGATCGCCGACACCGAAGAAAAGCTGTGCCACATGTTCGGCGTCGTCAAGAACAAGATCATGTACGGCAAGAAGGTCAAGGGCATCGAGCGCAGCACCTTCCTGATCGACAGCGAAGGCGTGCTGCGCGCCGAATGGCGCGGCATCAAGGTCGCTGGACATGTCGACGAAGTGCTCAAGGCAGTGAAGGCGCTGAAGAAGGCGGCCTGAAAATCGCACCGCTCGACGAAAAGCCGGCTGCGAGCCGGCTTTTTTGCGTCACGAACCTGCAATGAGCTCGAGTTGAGCCTGTCTCGCACTTGTGCATAATGGGTTCATGCTCGTGAGTTGTGAAGCGCGCATCGTTCCAAAGCCGCACAGTCGACTGTGCGGCTTTTTTGTTTGCTGATTTCTCAGACCGAGGCCACCCACTCCCATGCCCCTGCCCAAGCCGCCTGTCAAACGTGCCACCCTGCTGACTCAAACCGACTTCGACTCGCAAGCCGCCCCCAAACCGGCGAAACGCCCGCTGAAGACCCAAGGACAGGCGGCAGAGCCGGCCTCGCCGCCGGTGCTCGATCTGTTCGATCCGAGCGAAGCGGCTGCCGCCGCAGCGCCGGCCAAGGCATTGGCGGACAGCGCCGCATCGACGGCTGCAAACCATCGGCATGTCGTCAGCCAACCGCGGCCGCGCAAGCCGGGCGGAACGGGGCCCGCCAAGCTCTTCGTGCTCGACACCAACGTGTTGATGCATGACCCGACGGCATTGTTCCGCTTCGACGAGCACGACATCTACCTGCCGATGATCACGCTCGAAGAGCTCGACGGCCACAAGCGCGGCATGTCGGAAGTGGCTCGCAATGCGCGACAAGTGAGCCGCGAACTCGACGCGCTGGCCTCGCCGCAAGGCGGTGCGCGCCAGACCGACATGTCTGCGGGCTTGCCGCTTGCGCGCACCGGGCACCGCGAGGCGGCCGGCAGGCTGTTCTTCCAGACCAACCTCGTCGACATCACGTTGCCGGCGGGTCTGCCGCAGGGCAAGGCCGATAACCAGATCCTCGGCGTCGTGCAGGCGCTGTGCGAACAGCAGCCCAAGCGCGACGTCGTGCTGGTGTCCAAGGACATCAACATGCGCATCAAGGCGCGTGCGCTGGGTTTGTGTGCCGAGGACTACTTCAACGACAAGACGCTCGAAGATGGTGACCTGCTCTACACCGGCGTGCTCGCGCTGCCGGCCGATTTCTGGGAGCGCCATGGCAAGACCATGGAGAGCTGGAACCAGGGCGGCCAGACCTACTACCGCATCAGCGGGCCGCTGGTGCCGGTGCTGCTGATCAACCAGTTCGTCTATCTCGAAGTGCCGGGCGCCGCACCGATGTACGCGAAGGTGACCGAGATCACCGGCAAGACGGCCGTGCTGCGCACGCTGAAGGAGTACACGCATCAGAAGAACGCGGTGTGGGGCGTGACGGCGCGCAATCGCGAACAGAACTTCGCGCTCAATCTGCTGATGGACCCGGACTGCGACTTCATCACGCTGACCGGAACTGCCGGCACCGGCAAGACCTTGTTGACGCTGGCTGCCGGCCTCGCGCAGGTGATGGACGACCGGCGCTACACGGAGATCATCGTGACGCGCGTGACGGTGCCGGTGGGCGAGGACATCGGTTTCCTGCCCGGCACCGAAGAAGAGAAGATGGGCCCGTGGATGGGCGCGCTCGACGACAACCTCGAGGTGCTCTCGCGCAGCGACAGCAGCGCCGGCGAATGGGGCCGCGCCGCGACCAACGATCTGGTGCGCAGCAAAATCAAGATCAAGAGCCTGAACTTCATGCGCGGCCGCACCTTCCTGAACAAGTTCGTGCTCATCGATGAGGCTCAGAACCTGACGCCCAAGCAGATGAAGACGCTCATCACGCGCGCCGGGCCGGGGACGAAGATCGTGTGCCTGGGCAACCTCGCGCAGATCGACACGCCCTATCTGACCGAAGGCAGCTCGGGCCTCACGTATGCGGTGGACCGCTTCAAGGGCTGGGCGCACAGCGGCCATGTGATGCTGGCGCGCGGCGAGCGCTCGCGCCTGGCCGACTTTGCGTCGGATGTGCTCTGACGTCGGTCAGACGCTTGCGATCGGCTTGAGGACTGCAAACCGCTCCTTCAAGAGCGGCCCCTTCAACGGCGGGAACTCGACCGGCGCTTCCGGCACATGCGTGTCCGGCAGCTGATCGAGCAAGTGGCGGATGAGCGTCAAACGCCCGCGGCGCTGGTCGTTGAAATCAACCAACGTCCACGGTGCATGCCGTGTGTGCGTCGCTTTCACCATCGCGTCGCGCGCGCGTCCGTACTCGGCGTATTTCTCGCGGGCGTTCAGGTCGATCGGTGAAAGCTTCCAGCGCTTCAACGGATCGGCCAGCCGCTCGGCGAATCGGGCTTCCTGCTCGGCCTGGTCGACTGTCAGCCAGTACTTGAAGAGCAGGATGCCGTCGTCGACGAGCGCCTTCTCGAACAGCGGCGCCTGCGTCAAGAACGCCCGGTACTGCGCGTCAGTGCAAAAGCCCATCACCTTTTCG
>Ga0184637_10001411_pt1 | contig 16295 bp, 16 predicted proteins | sample PLM3_127_b2_FD_133143 | JGI IMG/M metagenome (GOLD analysis project Ga0184637, IMG submission 133143) | Groundwater sediment microbial communities from an aquifer in East River, Colorado, USA - PLM3_127_b2 | ecosystem: Environmental > Terrestrial > Soil > Riparian zone | place: USA: East River...
CCAGACGACGACCCGGGCCCTGTGTCGGCGTCCGAACCTGGCGCGCGCCCTGGTCCGGGCGATCGCCACCGGCGAGCCGGAGCTGACGCAAAAGGTCGCGGGATTCCACACCGTGATGGCGCGCCTGATCGCCGCCGCGCTGCGCGGCGCCCCCAGCGGGGCAGCGGACCTGGTGCCGAGCGCCGAAGAGATCCGGATCGCCGACGTGCTGCAGCGCGTCTGGTTCGCGACGCTGGTCGGGTGGAGCAACGGGCTGCACGCCCAGCCCGGGATCGTCGAGCACACGCGCAACGCCGCCGAGCTGCTGCTGCGGGCGCGCGGCTAGCGCGCGAAGCGCGCGCGCAGCGAGCCGCCGGCGAGCGGAGCTCTCACGAGCTAGCCCTTCTTTTCCGCGGCGGCGAGCAGACCGCCGAGACGCTCGACCGTGTCGACGAATTCGCTCACCATCTCGTGGATCACCACGCGGCTCGGCCTCACCTCGTTCATGCGGCCCACGATCTGCCCGACCGGGATGCCGACGAGCTCCCGCGCGCGCGAGCGCTCCGTGCGCGCGTAGTGACCGATCCGGGCCTGCGCATCGGCGTTGAGCATGAACTGGAGCGGCATCGGCAGGGGACCCGGCGAGTCGGGGCCGTCCCAGGCCTCGGTCCAGGGAGTGCGCAGCAGGCGGGCCGGCTTGCCCGTCATGCTGCGCGTGCGCACGGTGTCGCGAGAGGTCGCGCGCAGCAGCTTCTCCGTCAGCACGGGGCTCGCCTCGGCCTCCGAGACCGTGAGCCAGATGGATCCGGTCCAGATTCCCTGGGCGCCGAGCGCGAGCCCGGCGACGGCCTGACGCCCGCAGCCGATCCCGCCGGCGGCGAGCACCGGCACCGGCGAGACGGCGTCGACCACCTCCGGGATCAGCACCATGCTCGACACTTCCCCGGTATGGCCGCCGGCCTCCCAGCCCTGGGCCACGATCAGGTCGACGCCCAGCGCGACCTGCTTCTGCGCCTGTGCGACGCTTCCGACCAGCGCCGCGACGCGCACGCCGTGCTGGTGCGCCCGGTCGATCACGTCCTTGGGTGGCGGCCCCAGCGCGTTCACCAGCAGGCGGATCGGGTACTTGAGCGCGATCTCGACGTGGCTGCGCCCGCCGCTCTCCGACCAGCCAAGCAGCGTGTCGATCCTCGGCACGAACGAGTCGGGAAGCTTCGGCACGTCGTAGCGCGCGAGCAGCTGCTCGATCCACTGCTTGTGCCCTTCGGGCAGCATTCGCTCGAGGTCGCCCTTGGCGAGGTCGCCGGCTTCGCTGCGCCGGTAGGTCGCGGGCATCACCACGTCGACGCCGTAGGGCTTGCCGCCGATCTGCTCGTCGATCCATTTGAGCTCGATCTCGAGCTGCTCGGGCGAGAAGGCGAGGGCGCCCAGCACGCCGAAGCCTCCCGCCTGGGAGACGGCGGCCACCACGTCGCGGCAGTGGCTGAACGCGAAGATCGGGACGTCGATGCCGAAGGCGTCGCATAAGGCGGTGTGCATGGGGGCTCCGATTCGCGATGGCGGACGGGAATCACTCCCGGGCGGCGCGCTCGGCCGCCAGGGCCTTGGCCCAGGGGTAGTCGGGCTTTCCGCTCGGGCTGCGCTCGATCCGCTCCACCAGATAGAGCGAGCGGGGCACCTTGTAGCCGGCGATCTTGTCGCGGCAGTGCGCGGCGAGCGCGTCGAGGGTCGGCTCGCGGCCCGGGCGCGGCTGGAGGACGGCCGCGACGCGCTCGCCCCAGCGCGGGTCGCGCACGCCCACCACGACGACGTCGAACACCTCCGGGTGTGCCTTGAGCGCGGCCTCGACCTCCTCGGGGAAGACCTTCTCGCCCCCCGAGTTGATGCAGACCGAGCCCCGGCCCAGCAGCACGATGGTTCCGTCGGCTTCCAGCGTGGCGAAGTCTCCGGGGATCGCGTAGCGGCGTCCGCCCGCCTCGACGAAGGTCTCGGCCGTCTTCTTCGGATCTTTGTAGTAGCCGAGCGGCACGTTGCCGGTGCGCGCGAGCTTGCCCACCACCCCCGTGCCCGGCGCCAGCGGCCGGCCGTCGTCGCCCACCACGGTGGTGTCGCGGCCCGGCCGCACGCGCACCACGCCGGTACGAGCCGCCGCGGATTCGCCGGCCTGGTAGAGCGAGGTGCCATGAAAGCCGGTCTCCGAAGCGCCGACCGAATCGGTGACGATCATGTTCGGAAAGCGCTGCTTGAACTGCTCCTTCACCGAGGGCGAGAAGACCGCCGCGGTGCTGGCCAGCACGAACAGGGACGAGAGATCGCGGCCTGCGCTCGGCCCGGCGAGGGCCTCGATCAGAGGACGCGCCATCGCGTCGCCGGTGATCGAGAGCGTCTGCACGCGTTCCTTCTCGATGATCCGCCAGACGGCGTCCGGATCGAACGAGCGGTCGCCGTAGAGCACCACCTTGTTCCCGGTGAAGAGCGCTCCAAACGTTCCCCACTGCGAGGCGCCGTGCATCAGGGGCGCGATCGCCATGCTGACCCCCGGCGTGGCCGCCATCTTGGCCGACAGCTCCTCGGGCCGCTTGGCCGGGATCGCGGTGGCGTGGTCGATGCCGCCGCCCAGCGTGAAGATCACGTCCTGCTGGCGCCACATCACGCCCTTCGGCATCCCCGTGGTGCCGCCGGTGTAGAGAATGTAGAGGTCGTCCGGCGAGCGCGGGCCAAAAGAACGTGCCGGCGACGCGCTCGCGAGCGCCTCCCCGTAGGCGACCGCGCCGCTGTCGCGGAAGTCCTCGCCGCTGTCGTCGTCGATCGCGATCCGATGTCGCAGCAGCGGCATCTCGTCCTTCACGGCCGCGATCCGGGGCGTGAAGCGGCGGTGGTGGATGAGCGCCTTGAGATCCGCGTTGTCGAACAGGTAGCGGAGCTCGTCCTCGACGTAGCGGTAGTTCACGTTGATCGGCACCGCCCGTAGCTTGTAGGCGCCGAGCATGCTCTCGACGAACTCGACGCAGTTGAAGGCGTAGATGCCGACGTGGTCGCCGGGCCCGATGCCGGCCGAGGCGAGGTGATTCGCCAGCCGATTCGAGCGCTCCTCGAGCTGGGCGTAGCTGCGCCGCGCGTCGCCGCAGACCAGCGCCTCGCGGTCAGGGGCGAGGTCGACGATCCGCTCGACCAGATCGGCGATGTTCCATTCCATGGTGGGCTTCTCCCGGTCCGCCGGAGCTTCGATTCGGTTCAGAGACCGGCGGGCTCCGCCTCGCGCGCCATCCGCGCGCCGATGCGCGCCAGCTGGACCGGCGCCGAGCCGAGCGTCAGCTCGAGCTGCTTCGCCCAGCGGTAGTAGCGATGCAGGGGGTAGTCGACGTCGATACCGATACCGCCGTGCAGGTGCTGCGTCGCGTAGCCGACAAACTGCCCGCCTTCGGCCGCCCAGTATTTTGCGACGGCGACCTCGTCGCTCGCGGGCAGCTCCTGGGAGAGGCGCCAGGCCGCCAGCCAGCTCGTGAGCCGCATGGCTTCCACGTCGATGAAAGCATCCGCAGCGCGCGTGTGCACCGCCTGGAAGCTGCCGATCGGGCGCTCGAACTGCACGCGGCTCGCCGCGTAGGTCGCGGTCATGCGCAGCGCACGGTCCGAGACGCCGAGCTGGAGCGCGCACAGGCCGGCCGTGGCGCGCTCGGCGACCCACTGCACGACTTCCGCTCCCTTCGCGAGCTCCCCGAGCAGGTCGTCCGCTCCGACCCGAACGGAGGCGAGCGTGAGCTGCGAGTGGCGCTCGTGGTTGGTCGTGTGCTGCGGCTCGAGCCGGGCGCCGGCTGCGGAAGGGTCGACGAGGAACGCAGCCACGAGTCCGTCGGCACCGCGCGCGGGCACCAGCACGCGCTGCGCGAGGTGCGCTGCCGGGACGCAGATCTTGACGCCGTCGAGCAGGAACTCTCCGCCTGCGTTCCGGAAGGCGGTTGTCGGCCTCGCAGGATCGTCGCTGCCGGCTTCGAGCAGCGCTGCGCTGAGGATCACCTCGCCGCTCACGACCCCCGGGAGCCAGCGCTGCTGCTGCGCCGGGCTGCCGAAGCGCGCGATCGGCAGCGCCCCCATCACCAGGGTCGCCAGCGCCGGGACCTGCGCCACCGTGCGCCCGAGCTCCTCGAGCAGCAGGCAGGTCGTGAAGAAGCCCAGGTCGCTGCCTCCGAAGGCCTCGGGAAGGCCCACCCCGAGCAGGTTGGAGCGCGCGAGCTCGCGCCAGAGCTCGAGATCGATGCCCTCGACGCTCGCCTCCACCTGCTTCAGGCGTTCGTGGGTGCAGTGATCCTCCAGGATCTTGCGTGCAAGGTCCCGGGCTTCCTGTTGTTCTTCGGAGAGAGAAAAATCCATGCCGCGCGCCTCAGCTCTTGTAGTGCGGCAGACCAAGCGCCGTCATCGCGATGATGTCGCGCTGCACCTCGTTGGTGCCGCCGCCGAAGGTGAGGATCAGCGTGTTGCGGTACATCATCTCGACCCGGCCCTTCAACACCGCGCCGGGAGAGTTCGCCCGCACCAGACCCTGCGCGCCGAAGATCTCGAGCAGCGCGCGATAGGCTTCGACGTAGAACTCGCTGCCGAACACCTTGACGGCCGAGGCGTCGGCGGGGTGGAGCTGGCCGTGCTGGAGCGCCCAGGCCTGCTTCCAGTTCATGAGACGCAGCACCTCGAGCTTGGCGTGGACGCGCGCGAGGTTTGCCTGCACCCAGGGCTCGTCCACCACGCGGCGGCCGTCGGCGAGCTTGGTCTCCTGCGCCCAGCGGCGCGCCTCGTCGAGGATGCGGCGCACGGGGCCGACATTCATCAGCGAGACGCGCTCGTGGTTGAGCTGCCCCGTGATCAGCGACCAGCCGTTGTTCTCGCCGCCGATCAGGTTGGCGGCGGGGACGCGCACGTTCTCGTAGAAGGTGGCGTTGGTGCGGATCCCGCCCAGCGTGGCGATCGGCATCACCTTGAAGCCCGGCGCAGAGGTCGGGACCAGGAAGACCGAGATGCCGCGGTGCTTCTTCACCTTCGGGTCGGTGCGCGCCGCCAGCCAGATGTAGTCGGCGTGGTCCGCCAGGCTGGTCCACATCTTCGCGCCGTTGATCACCCAACCGTCGCCGTCGCGCTCGGCCTTGGTCGTGAGCCCGGCGAGGTCGGTGCCGGCTCCGGCTTCGGAGTACCCAATTGCGAACAGCATCTCGCCGCGCAAAATTCTGGGCAGGAACTCGCGTCGCTGCTCGTCGCTTCCGTAGCGCATCAGCGTCGGGCCGACGGTGCCGAGGGTGAGAAAGGGCAGGGGGAAGCCCGCGCGCTGCACCTCGTCAGAGAAGAGGTACTGCTCGATCGGGCCGCGCTCCTGGCCCCCATACTCTTTGGGCCACCCGATGCCGAGCAGGCCGTCCGTGCCCATCTGACGCAGCGCGCGCCGGAAGCCGGGACTGCCGCCCTCGCTGCCGCGCATCTCCTCCAGCAGCTCGGGCGTCACCAGGCGCGCGAGGTACTCGCGCAGCTGGTCGCGGAAGGCCTTCTGCTCGGGTGAGAGATCGAGGTACATGCGAGATCCTCGTCGGGGCGGCGCGCGTCCGGGCGGCGCAGGGAACGGGCTCTGGTGGAACGTGTTCTAGTGCGGCAAGGTAAACCCGCCGCTGGAGCTTGTCCACCGCGCCCGGCTTGCCGGCCGGGGCAGATCGTGTTCTCATGCGGCCCCGGGGCGAAGAGAGGGCGAGATGAAGATCGTGATCGACTACGACCTGTGCGAGGCGAACGCCGTCTGCATGGAGACCTGTCCCGAGGTCTTCCGCGTCGAGGAGGACGACACCCTCACCGTGCTGATCGAGCGGCCTCCCGCGTCTTTGCGCAAGAAGGTCGAGGAGGCCGTCCGGCTCTGCCCGCGCCAGGCGATCTCGATCGTCGAGGACTGAGGCGCCCGCGCCGCGGGCCCTTGCGATGGACTTCCGCGACTCCCCGGCCGAGGCCGCCTTTCGCGCGCAGGCGCGCGCCTTTCTCGAGGCGCACCCGCCGGCGAAGATGCCGGACTATTTCGATCTCGCCGACGACGATGCGCCGGCGACCCTCGCGCTCTGGCGGTCCTGGCAGCAGACGCTTCACGCCCACGGCTGGGCGGCGATCAGCTGGCCCGAGGCTTTCGGCGGGCGCGGGCTCGGGCCGATCCAGCAGATCATCTGGAGCCAGGAGCTCGCCCGCACGGGAATGGGCGAGTCTCTGTTCGTGGTCGGCATCGGGATGGCCGGGCCCACGATCATCGCGCACGGGACGTCGGAGCAGAAGGCGCGCTACCTGCCTGGGATGCTGCGCGGCGACGAGATCTGGTGTCAGCTCTTCAGCGAGCCGGGTGCCGGCTCCGATCTGGCCGCGCTCGCGACCCGCGCGCTGCGCGACGGCGATCACTGGGTGGTGACGGGGCAGAAGACCTGGTGTTCCGGCGGCCACTACGCCGACTTCGGCATCCTGCTCGCCCGCAGCGATCCGAAGGTCCCGAAGCACGCGGGCATCACGTACTTCCTGGCCGACATGCGCGCGCCCGGCGTGAGCGTCCGCCCGCTGCGCCAGATGACGGGCGGCCTCCACTTCAACGAGGTCTTCCTGGACGGCGTGCGCATCCCCGACGCGCAGCGCCTCGGGCTCATCGGCGGCGGCTGGGGCGTCGCCATGACGACGCTGATGAACGAGCGCATGGCGATCGGCGGCATCGAGCGCTGGCTCGATTTCGACGCCCTCGTGCGCCACGCCCAGGCGAACCGCGAGCGCCTGGATCCGGTCACCCGCGACGAGCTCGCGCGACTCTACACCTGGGTGCGAACGCTCGAGCTGCTCAACGCGCGCGTGATCACCGAGCTCGGCCAGGGCAAGTTCGCGGCCGCCGAGAGCTCGGTGATGAAGCTCGCGCTGGCGCGCATCCTCACCAAAGCGTCGGAGCTGGGCATGCGCTTGATCGGCCCCGACGCGCTGGCGCGGCAAGGCCCCTGGCAGAACCAGTTCCTAGGCGCCCCGGCCCTCCACATCGCGGGAGGCACCGACGAGGTGCAGAAGAACGTGGCGGCCGAGCGCGTGCTGGGGCTCCCGCGGGAGCCGCGGCGAGATCGCGACGTGCCGTTCGAGGAGCTGCCGCGAGGCTCGCGCTCCTAGACCCTCGGGCCGACTCGCAACCGCCCTGTCGCATTCCGGCTGCCACGAGCGTCATGAGGACGGAGCGTCATGCTGCGGATCGTCGTTTCAAGAGGGCATTCTTGTCAAACCATTTTAGAGATGTCGGGTGTTTGGAGTTGCCTGGGCAACTCCAGTGGCCGCGCCTCGGACGAGCCGCCGGACGGCCAAGTCGTAGTAGAGGATCACGGGAATCCAGATCCAATTGGTGAGCAACACGGAGATCATCAGGCGTGCAGGAGCCTCGCCGGAGAGGAAGGCCACGGTGACGGCCGTCGCCACGACGGACTTCTCGATCCAGTTGTACTTGAACAGAGCCAACTTGCCGCGGACGTCTCGGCCCGTCTCCCAGAACATGCAGCCGAACATGAAGACCCAGCCGTTGATCAGCCGCACGAGGAAGGGATGGCTGAGCTCGCTGCCGTAGGCCGCCGCGATGCCGGCCGGATCCACGATCGGCGGCAGCGAAACGGTCCAGTTGATCAGGGCCGTCACCCGGCAGAGCCATTGGGCCTGTCGCTCGGTCGTCATGGTCAGCTCTCCTGGGTTCCCTGGCCCCGGAGTCCCATCGCGAGGAGCTGAGGGACCAAGCTCATGGCTTCCACTGAAGCGAGAACGCCCGGAGGCCGTCCGGCGTTACAGCCACCCGATCAGCGCGTTTTGCGCGCGGGCTCCTGACAGAAGCGATAGAGCGCATCGTAGGCTGGAAACTGAAGGCGCAAGTTCTCGTGGTCGTCGCGAGCGACCGCGCGAAAGCCCGACGCCAGCGCGTAGAGGCCCGCCGACTCGGGTGCGAGGTGCAGCCCCGCCGTGTCCGCGCCGCGCACGATCTCGGCGAGCCGCTGCAGCGCCGGATCTACAAGGCCGTGCTTGTCCAGGAAGGCGCCGAAGGAGCAACGCTCCCCGTGGTGGCCGATTTCGACACCGGGGCATAGAATGGAGTTGCGCCTTCCGCGGAAGTCGTTTCAAGCGGGCATCTTTGTCAAACCCAAGTAGAAATGTCCTGTGCTCTGCAAAGTAGAGATGTCCGGTCGGGGAGGTCCGAGCTGTCCCTCACGAAGGGGCAGACGCGCTGGCGCATCTGCGAAAGCCAACACAGGCGGCGATGCTGAAGGGGCTTCTCGACGATGCGGCCGTCCTAGGGAGGATGCGACGTCCCCTAAGACGTCTCGGAAGCGCAAGCCCAGGCGTCTTCGCCAGCGAGCGATACTTGCGGAAACGACATAGGAGGGAACGAACCATGGCTAACTTTGTGAAGGTAGCGAAAACGAGTGAACTCGAACCGGGTCAGGGACGACGGGTGGAGGTGAACGGCAAGCCGATCGCGCTCTTCAACGTCGAGGGGCAGTTCTTCGCGATCGATAACACGTGTTCGCACAAGGGCGGCCCGTTGGCCGAGGGGGAGGTCTCGGGCCACGTGGTGACCTGCCCCTGGCACCGCGGCAGGTTCGACGTTCGGACGGGCGAGGTCGTGGGCCCGCCGCCTCAGCGAGCCGTTACGCGCTACGGCGTTCGCGTGACGGGAACCGACATCGAGGTCGAGGCGTAGGAACGCGCGATGAAAACGACGGACCATTACCGCGGCCACCCGCCCAGCCCTGGCACGTCGTCCGAACAGTCGGCCGGTCCCGATAAGTTGCCTGGGATTCGCCACGTGATCGCCATCGGCAGCGGCAAGGGCGGCGTGGGCAAGTCCACGGTCAGCGTGAATCTCGCGTTCGCGCTCCAAAAGATCGGGGGCCGGATCGGGCTCGTGGATGCGGACGTTCTCGGCCCGAGCATCCCTGGACGGATAGCCCGTTCAAGCCGCGATCTTCCGTCCGGGTCGGGGCGTTACGTCAACTCCCTCGGGTAGAGAGCGCCCAGGCCGACGCGGAAAGGGGCCCGATGCGCGGGCCCGGGCCCTCCGGCGACCCGTGAAGCTAGACTGGCGGAGAGGTTTCGCCGTGCCCCGACGGCCCCGAGCTCCGCTGTCCCTCGCCGCGCTGGCCGTGCTGCTCGTCGGCGCTGGATCTCCCGAGCGCGCCGACGACTTCGCCCTGCTCGACCACGAGGGCCGCTTCCACCGCCTCTCGGGCTACGCCGAACAGAAGGCGGTGGTGCTCTTCGTGCAGGGCAACGGCTGCCCGATGGCACGCGGCGCGATTCCCGCCCTGCGCGCCGTGCGCGACGACCTGGCCCCGCGCGGGGTGGCCGTGCTGGGCCTCAACGCCAACCCGCAGGACGACCGCGCGAGCGTCGCCGCCGAGGCGCGAGAGTTCAGCATCGACTTCCCGATCCTGCTCGACGACACGCAGCTCGTCGCGGAATCGCTCGGGATCACGCGCACGGCCGAGGTGCTGGTGCTGGCGCCGCCGGGCTGGCGGATTGCCTGGCGCGGGCCCGTCGACGACGCCCTGGACTACGGCAGCGCGCGCCCGGCGCGCGAGCACTTCCTGCACGACGCCCTACTCGCGTTGCTCGAAGGGAAGGCCATCGCGACAACGGTGCGCGACGCGCCCGGGTGCTTGATCCACTTCCCTCGGCGCGAGCCGGTGTCCTACGAAGCCGAGGTCGCGCCGCTGCTCGCGCACCGCTGCGTCTCCTGCCACCGCGCGGGCAGCGTCGCGCCGTTCGCCCTCTCGAGCCACGCGGTCGTGGCGGGCTTCGGACCGATGATCCGCGAGGTGGTGCGGACGCGGCGCATGCCGCCCTGGCAGCCGGATCCCGAGATCGGGCGCTTCGCTAACGGCGCGGGTCTGACGCGCGACGAGGCACGCGCCCTGGTGCACTGGATCGAGGCCGGCGCGCCGCGGGGGAACGGGGCGGACCCGCTGGACCAGAGCGCGCCGCCCGCGGCGCCCGAATGGAGCCTCGGCCCGCCGGACCTGATCGTGGCCGCGCCCGAGCAGGAGATCCCGGCCGCGGGCGTGGTGCCCTACGTCTACGAGACGCTCGACGTCCCACTCGCGCGGGACGTCTGGGTGCGAGCCGTCGATCTCCACCCGACGAATCCCCGGCCCATGCACCACGGCATCGCCTGGCTCGAGCCGCCGGAGGGCCGCACGCCCGCGCCGACCGAGGGCCCGAGCTTCACGCGCGGTCTGCTCGCGGGCTACGTGCCGGGCCGCGCCCCGGAGCCGTTGCCCGAGGGCGCGGGCTATTTCGTCCCGGCCGGGTCGCGGATCCGCTTCCAGTTCCACTACACCACGACGGGTCGCCCCGAGCGCGACACGCCGCGCCTGGGGCTCTACTTCTCGGAGCGTCCGCTCGCGCACGAGCTCGCGACCGGCGCGGCCGGGCGCACGGACTTCGCCATCCCGCCCGGCGCCCCCGACCATCGCGAGGTCGCCGAGCGCACGCTCGCGCGCGACGTCCTCGTCTACCGCTGGATGCCGCACATGCACTACCGCGGGAAGAGCATGAGCTACGAGGCGCACTACCCGGACGGCCGCGTCGAGCCGCTGCTCTCGATCCCGCGCTACAGCTTCGGCTGGCAGCTTCAATACGTGCTCGCCGAGCCGAAGCGGCTGCCGGCTGGGACGCGCCTGGTGGTACGGGCCGCCTTCGACAACTCCGCGCGCAACCCCGCGAACCCCGACCCCACGGCGTGGGTCCGCTTCGGCGAGCAGTCCAGCGACGAGATGCTCTTCGGCTACTTCCTCTACCGGAGCCTCGACGACCCGCGCACGCAGAAGGCCGGCCCGTGAGCGCAGACGACGGCGAGCTCCGCCTCCCGATCAAGCTCGACGCCGCCAGCAACGGCGAGTTCGCGCCCGTCGCCCTGCCCGCCTGGTGCGTGACGGCGAACCGGCTCGCCCGCGAGCGTACCGACGCGAACGCTCGGCGGCTCGGTCTCCCGCGCAGACGCTTTCTGCTGTCGGCTTGCGGCGCAGCCACGACGCTGCTGGCGCTCGGCGAGGCTTGCGCGCGCGCCGGGCGGAGCGGCGGCGCCTTCGAGCTGCCGCCCGAGAGCGCCTTCGAGCCCGCGCTGGCGGAGGCGATGCTCGGCGGGAGCGAGCTGATCTTCGACGTCCAGAACCACCACGTCGCGCCGGAGCGGCCCTGGCGCGAGCGCTCGGCCTTCTGGGATCGCACAATCCGCGCCTTCCCCTTCGCCGACTGCGGCCTGCCCGACCCGATCGGGTGCTTCTCAGCGCGCCAGTACGTGAAGGAGGTCTTCGCCGACAGCGACACGACCATGGCGGTGCTCTCCTTCGTCCCCGAGCCCGACCGCGACGCGGCACCGCTGCGGATCGAGGAGGCGGCCGCCACGCGCGCGATCGTCGACTCCATGGAGGGCACGGGCCGGCTGCTGATCCACGGCGCCGTGCACCCGGGTTTCCCGGGCGAGCTCGAGCGCATGGAAGAGCTGGCCGCGCGCTGGAAGGTGGCCGCCTGGAAGACCTACACCCAGTACGGGCCCGGGGGCCGCGGCTACCGGCTCGACGACGAGAAGCTCGGCATCCCCTTCCTGGAGAAGGCGCGAGCGCTCGGCGTCCGCGTCGTCTGCGTGCACAAGGGCTTCCCCCTCCCCGGAATGGCCTACGAGCACAGCCTGTGCGACGACGTCGGCCGCGCGGCGAAGCTCTTCCCCGACCTGCACTTCCTGGTGTATCACTCTGGGTTCGAGACCCAGACGGTGGAAGGCCCCTACGATCCCGCGCGCGCGCGCAGCGGCACGGACTCGCTGGTGCGCGCGCTAGAGCAGAACGGGATCGCGCCCGGCTCGAACGTCTACGCCGAGCTCGGCAGCACCTGGCGCTACCTGATGCGCGATCCCACCCAGGCCGCCCATGCGCTCGGCAAGCTGCTGCGGGCCGCGGGCGAGGACAACCTGCTCTGGGGCACCGACTCGATCTGGTACGGCTCGCCGCAGGACCAGATCCAGGCCTTCCGCACCTTCCAGATCTCCGAAGCCCTGCGCGAGCGCCACGGCTACCCGGAGCTGACGCCGCGCCTGCGCGCCAAGATCTTCGGCGAGAACGCGCTACGCCCGTACGGAATCGCCAAGGACGACGCGCTGCGCCGCGCGGCGCACGCGCGCGCGAAGCTCCCCGCGGAGGCGCGGGACCCCGGGTTCGAGACCCACGGCCCGCGGACGCGGCGCGAGTTCCTGCGCTTCCTCAGGGAGTCACGCTGTTGAACCTCGGGTTGAGAGCGCCCAGCTCGACGCAAACAGGGGCCCCGATGCTCGGCACCGCTAGCCGAGAGAGAGCGTCGCGACGCGGGCGAGGTCGCCCGGTACCGGCGTTGCCGTCGGGGTGGCGCGAACCGCCTTCCACCAGGGCGGCTGCGTGAAGTCGCCTTCCGCCAGCAGCAGTCGTCGAGCTCCTCGTGCGAACGCCTCCGCGTAGTCGGGCGGTCGGATGTCGCGCTCGAGTCTCCGCACCGCGGGATCGCAGCCGGGAAGCGGCGGACCGAGATCCGCCCAACGCGCCAGGCTGTCGAACGCGGGATCGGGGGCTACGCCGCCGCCCTCGAGCCCGGCTCCTGGAAGCAGCAGCGCCCCCGGCACCGCGTCGGGGCGAGCACCCGCCAGCAGCAGCGTCACGTAGGCGCCGATCCCGGCGCCCGCGAGACAGGCGGGCCCGATCTGGGCCATCGCTGCGTTGGCGTCGCCCGCGAGATTCTCCGGATAGTAACTTCAACGAGGTCTTCCTGGACGGCGTGCGCATCCCCGACGCGCAGCGCCTCGGGCCCATCGGCGGCGGCTGGGGCGTGGCCATGACGACGCTGATGAACGAGCGCATGGCGATCGGCGGCATCGAGCGCTGGCTCGATTTCGACGGCCTCGTGCGCCACGCCCAGGCGAACCGCGAGCGCCTCGACCCCGTCACCCGCGACGAGCTCGCGCGCCTCTACACCTGGGTGCGAACGCTCGAGCTGCTCAACGCGCGAGTGATGACGGAGCTCGGCCAGGGAAAGTTCGCGGTAGCGGAGAGCTCGGTGATGAAGCTCGCGCTGGCGCGCATCCTCACGAAGGCCGCGGATCTCGGCCTTCGCCTCGTCGGTCCCGACGCGCTCGCGCGCAGTGGCCCCTGGCAGAACCAGTTCCTCGGCGCCCCGGCCCTGCACATCGCCGGCGGCACCGACGAGGTGCAGAAGAACGTGGCCGCAGAACGCGTGCTGGGGCTTCCGCGCGAGCCACGCCGGGATCGCGACGTGGCGTTCGAGGAGTTGCCGCGGGGCTGACCGCGCACTCCCTCAGCGCACCGGGAGAAGCTCCTTCGCGTGGCGCTTCAGGAAGTCGAGCCCATCCGCCACGTTCGCGAGCTTCTCGCGGTGGAACTCGAGCTTGCCGTCGCGGAAGAAGTCCCACTCCTCGCCGCGCAGCTCGAAAGGCGGGAGGCCCTTCCGGCGATAGGTGACGACCCAGGTGAAGTGGACACCTCCCGGGATGGGCGTCGGGCCCGCGAGGATCCGAGGCTCGCGCAGGTCGAACCGGCGGTCGAAGCCGTCGCAGCTCTTCTGGATCGCTCGCAGCACGGACTCGTGCCCCTGCACGACCCCGCCGATGGGCGGCGAGACTCCGTCCACCGCCCAGACGGCGTCCTGCGTCAGCTGGTCGCCCACGATCTTCCAGTCGTCCGACGCATAGCCCTTCTCGAAGGCGAGGGCGTAGGCCTTGAAGGAATCGAATATCTCGCTGCTCATCGGGAACCTCCTGGGCGCGCCTTGTCAGTCCTATAACGATACTGACTCTACCATCGCAAGTTCGTTCATGCAACGGTATGCTCCGGGCATGCGGAGAACGTCGTTTCGCCGTTGGCCCTGCTCGATCGCGCGCAGCGTCGATCTGCTCGGAGACTGGTGGACTCCGCTGGTCCTGCGCGAGGCGTTCTTCGGCGCCCGTCGCTTCGAGGAGTTCCAGGCCCGGCTCGGGATCGGGCGCAACGTGCTCGCGGAGCGGCTGCGGCGGCTGGTTCGGGAGGGTCTCTTCGAGAGGCGCCAGTATCAGGATCGCCCCGCTCGCTACGAATACCGGCTGACCGAAAAAGGCAGCGATTTCGTCGCCGTACTGGTCGCGATCATGCGCTGGGGGGATCGCTGGCTGGACGGCGGGAAGGGGCCGCCGGTGCGGCTGCGGCACCGGCCGTGCGGCTCGCTGGTGCATGCCGAGGTCGTGTGCTCGGAGTGCCGCGAACCGCTCGAGCTCGGCGACCTCGGGATCGAGCTCGGGCCGGGTTTCCCCCGCAGCCAGGCGGTTCGCTCGGGCTTCCGGAAGCGACTCGCGGGCGGCCCGTTGCGCAGCGCCGCCGAGACCGACACCGGCTCGGTCCAAACCGATCGAAGGGACCGGAGACGGCGCGCGAACTGAATTCTCCTGGGGATCGTCGCGAGCAGTCTCGCAGCGCCGTTCGGTGACCGCGAGCCTCGACCGTCCCGTCGATTCCAGTGGTAGAGTCGAGCCGGCGGCGACGAGGACGGAATGAGGAACCTGGGCGGGAGGTTGCTGCTTCTGATCGGACTCTGCGCAGCAGCGGTCGCGGCGGACGACCCGGCGGCCCAGGCCCCGCAGCTGGGGCGGCCGGCGCCGACGCTCCGCCTGCAAGATCAGAACGGGACGTGGCACACGCTCGACCAATACCGCGGCAATTGGGTCGTGCTGTATTTCTACCCCAAGGACTTCACGCCGGGGTGTACGACTCAGGTGTGTGCGTTTCGCGACGATGTCACGGAGCTGCACAAGGTGGGCGCGAGAGTGCTGGGTGTGAGCGTCGACGACGTCAAGTCGCACGCGGAATTCGCGGAGAAATACCAGGTACCCTTCCCGCTGCTCTCGGATGCCAGCAAAGACGTCGCCGGGCGCTATGGCGTGCTCGCTTCACGACTCGGATTCACCTACGCGCGCCGCGACACCTTCCTGATCGATCCCAACGGCAAGATCGCCAAGCACTACGAGAACGTCGACCCGAAAGAGAACGTGAAGCAGGTGCTCGCGGATCTCACGGCGCTGCAGCGTGGCGCGCGTTGATCGGGTGATTGGACGACACGGCCGCGTCGCCCTCGGCGAGCTCCTTCACGTGCGCGAGCACGCGCGCGTGGATGGCGTGGATCAAGCGGTCGGAGAAGAGACCCCAATAGGCCTGAGGCGCCATCTCCACGCTGTACCAGGTGCTTCCTTCGAGGCGTGTGCGACCCCCCGGCAGCGCGACGAGCCGAAATTCGCCTCGCCGCGAGCGCAGCCCATCCACGAGATGCGGCGCGTTCAGGTACCGGTACGGACTCGTCTCGTGCATGGGTTCGGGCTGCGAGGCGACGTCGAATGCGAGGCGGCGGGGTGGGTCCCAGACGGTGATCGGCTCGACGAAGGGGCCGGTCGAGAACTCACACATGCGCGTGGCACCCACGCCCTCTCCGTCGATGCGTGCTCGCACCGGATGGGCAATGCCCAGGGCGAAGACGAGCTCTCGCGGCGGAGGAAGCTCCGTGAAGCCCACCACCCGCGGCCACACGACTTCCGGCGTTGCGTCGATCTCGATGGTCGACACGACCTCGCGCACCGGCGCGGTGGGTCCGGCCGCCTCGACACCCATCAGCAGCGGCAGCGCGAGCAGCAGCCCGAGCGCCTGGGAGGGCCTCAGCCGGTGCCTGCTGGCGACCATGCGTCCCAGCAGCGCGCCCAGCAGCGCGAGCACCGCCGCGATGGGGAAGGCCATGGCGAGGCAGAGAACCCCCTCGAGCGCGAAGAGCACCAGCGCTCCGGCCGTGAAGAGCAAGGCGAGCTGGGCAGAGGCAATCGAGGGCCCCGATCCGCGGTCGCCATCGCGGTTGACCCGAAAGCTCGCCACTAAGCCCACGGCGAACGGCGTTCCGATGAAGAGCATGGCGAGGTAGCTGCCGAAGGCCAGCACGCTCACCGACACGGCGGCGACACCCAGGGCCGCTGCGGGCGCCGCCGCCGCAAGCAGGGCGCGCGCAGACGAAGCGCTCGCTTCGGGCTGCGAGGCTGGCACCGCAAGCGGTTCACGGCTCGGCAGCACGCAGAGCAGCAGCATCCAGAAATAGTTTGCGATCGGGAGGAAGAAGACGAGCCCGCTCCACGGGGAGAGCCCCGCGTCGAGAGCGCGCCGGAACGTCATCGATGCCCCGACCCACACGAAGGGGAGCGCCCAGGCGAGCAGCACCCAGAGAAGCCATTCGTGGGTACTTCGGAGCAGCCCGGC
>Ga0184637_10001412_pt1 | contig 16289 bp, 16 predicted proteins | sample PLM3_127_b2_FD_133143 | JGI IMG/M metagenome (GOLD analysis project Ga0184637, IMG submission 133143) | Groundwater sediment microbial communities from an aquifer in East River, Colorado, USA - PLM3_127_b2 | ecosystem: Environmental > Terrestrial > Soil > Riparian zone | place: USA: East River...
ACGTCCCGATAGAAGCCTTCGCCCGCTTCCGCCATGACCTGAGGGGTGGGGAAGGCCCGGCCGTACGGGCCATCACTCGGTGCGTCCGAGGCGAGCGCACCGAGGTGCTCGACCAGGGCCCCGACCATCCGCTTGGTCGCGGACCAGGTGCAGTTGGTGGTGCAGATGGTCTTGACCAGGTCCTCGAACACCGTCGGGCTCCGCACCATCCGGCCGGCGCCCGACGTCACCCACGTGAGGTCGGGGTCGGCCTGCGCCAGCTCGTAGAAGCGCGACAGGTCGGCGTCGAGCCGGAGCACGTGCTCGATCCCGGCGAGCGCGCGGGAAGCCGTCCGTTCACTCACCGTGGGTCCGAGGACCGTCACCGTTCCCCGCCCATCGTTCCCGTCCGCGACGCGGACGGTCCTTGGGCGGGCCCCAGCGATGGGGATGGTGATCTCGAGCGTTCGCTCCTGCTCATCAAGCCGCATCGGGGGAAGGTCCACGAAGCCGTGGGAGTTCAAGGTCCTCCACAGGTCAACCGGCTCTCCGCCCGCCCCCCGGAGGGGGAACTCAAGCCGCCGGGCCACCCGTACGCTGCCGGGCCCGCCAGGCCCGCACCTTGTTGCGGTTGCCGCAGGACTGCATGGAGCACCACTTGCCCGAGTGGTTCTTCGACCGGTCGTAGAACACTCCGGTGCAGGTCTCGTCGCTGCATTCCTTGAGGCGCTTCCACGACCCGTCGAGCTCGGCCAGGAAGGCCGCCGCCAGGATGCGCCCGAGCGCTCCCGAGAGCCCAGTGGCCGTCGCCTCGATCCGTGGCCCTTCTTCGGAGCCGAAGTGGAGCTCCAGCCGCGCCTCCCGGGCGGCCTGGTCGATGACGGCCAGCTCCGGCGCCGTTGGCGCGGGTCCGCTCCGTGCCTCGACCTTGCCGTGCAGGGCCTGATGGACCCCGAACGCCGAGCTCAGCTCCTTCTCCACGATGGGCTCGTCCGGGCCGATCAGCCCGCGCTCCACGAAGAACTCGCGCAGCGAGGTATGGGACGGCGGGAGGCTCATGGGGTCGGTTCCTAGGTGGTCGTGCAGGGAGAGGAAGCTCCGAACGAGCTCCAGCTCGCCCGGTGCAGGCGAGCTGCTGTCGGTGTCTCGCCGTCGCTCCATGACCCCTCATGATACACCGACATAAAAGCCTTGACTAGTTACGCCCGCTCGGGTAGGGTTCCACCAGCGAACGATCGTACGCCGGTTACAGAGGCGTCGGGACGGATGAGAGCCCGGCCTCACGCCCCGGGAACCCAGCACGTTTTGACACGAGCGGTCACGAGCGAACGTGGGAGGTGGGACATGTTCCCAATGTTGGCACCGGAGATGGTCAGGGCGCGGGTGGAGGAGCTTCGCCGGGACGGGCAGACCAAGGCCCGCCGGGTGGGCAGAGCCGGGGCCGGTCGGGGCAGCGGCTTGCGGTCCGCGCTCGGCGTTCGCCTGGTCTCGCTGGGCTGCAGGTTGCTCGGTGAGCCGGTGCGGATCGAACGAGGCGAGGTCAGGTGAGGGCGGTGGCGTGGCTCGGGTGGGCCGCCCCCCTCTGCTTCCTCGCTCTGGTCTGGTACGCGGTGATCCGGTTCGGATACGACTCCCGCGACGGGGAGGACTGGAAGCGCCACCCGCCTGAGTGAGCGGGACCTTCGTTAGCATCGGTCCGTGATCGAGTTCACCGAGTGGGCGACGGAGATCCTTCAGCGAACCCACGAGGCGGCCCGCCGGTTCAATCCCTCGGCTACCGTCCGCCTGTCTCGCTCAGGGAACGGCGTCCAGTTCTCCCTGGCTGAGGAGCCCGGCGACGGCGATCGACTGGTCCGGGGGGATGGCTTCGAGATCCTGGTCCAGGAGGGCCTGGACGGGATGGTGGACGTGGTCGAGCCCCACGACCAACTGATCCTTCGCCCGCCGGGTTCCTCGGAGCGAAGCGTGCGGCCGCACTGAACGGGCCATCGCCGGGGCTACACTTTCTCGCATGACGGCTGCCACGGGTGCCAGAGGCTCGGGCCCGCACCTCATGGCCGGCGGGGCCGGCCCCGTGATGCTGATCGGGGGGGCCGAGGACAAGCGCCGGGACAAGGCCATCCTGTCCCGGTTCGTCCGGTTCGCCGGCGGCGCCGAGGCCTCGATCGTCGTGATCTCGACCGCCTCCACGCTGGGGGACATGGCCACCCAGATCTACCGGGAGCTGTTCGAGGGACTCGGGGTGGCCAGGGTCACCGGCATCCGGCCCGAGGATCGGGACCAGGCCGACGATCCCGAGGTCGCGGCGCCGCTCGCCGACGCGACCGGGGTGTTCCTGACCGGCGGGAACCAGCTCCGGCTGTCCTCCGCGGTGGGCGGGACCCGCCTTGCCTCGGCGCTGTTCCTGGCGCACGACCGTGGCGCGGTGATCGCCGGGACCTCGGCGGGCGCCAGCGCGCTGGCCTCGCACATGATGGCCTTCGGGACGCCCGGCCCCACGCCCAAGAACCGCATGGCCCAGCTCTCCGCGGGCCTCGGGCTCCTGGACCGCATCGTCATCGACCAGCACTTCGAGCAGCGGGGACGGATCGGCCGCCTCCTCTCGGTCATCGCGCACTCGCCGTCGCTCCTGGGGCTGGGCCTGGACGAGGACACCGCGGCCATCGTGTACGCCGACAAGGTCATGGAGGTGGTGGGCCGAGGCGCCGTGACCATCGTGGACGGCTCGCGGGCCCGCACCGACGCGTACCAGGGGAAGGGCCACCGCCCGCTCATGGTGTCGGGGGTGGTCCTGCACTCGCTGCCCGCCGGCTACTGGTTCGACCTGCGCGGCCGAGCGCTGCTGCCGGGGGCCGTTCGGGGAGAGGAACGGGAGGCGTCCGAGTGAGCGCCGCCCGGCCGCGCCCTCGTGCGGACCGGGAGCGCGCGAGGCGCGAGCCGGCCGCCAAGAAGCCCTCGGCCAAGGCCGACCTGAAGATCGTCGAGACCCAGGTCTTCCGAGGTCCCAACTACTGGTCGTACGAGCCCTGCGTCCGTCTGCTGGTCGACCTCGGATCGCTGGAGGCCTGGCCGTCGAACACGCTGCCCGGGTTCACCGAGGCGTTGCTGCAGATGCTGCCCGGGGTGGGCGAGCACTCGTGCTCGCTCGGGCGCCAGGGCGGGTTCCGGGAGCGCCTGGAGGAAGGCACGTGGCTCGGCCACGTGGCCGAGCACGTCGCCCTGGAGCTCCAACGCGAGTCCGGGGCCCACGTCTTCCGCGGCAAGACCCGAAGCGCAGATGGGCCTGGCCAGTACAACGTCATCTACGGCTACTGGGAGGAACGTGTCGGAGTGGAGGCGGGTCGCATCGCCGTCCGCCTCCTCAACCACCTCGTGGAGCCCGAACCGGAGTTCAACTTCCTGGGGGAGCTCGAATGGCTCATCCTGCTGGCCGAACGTCGAGCGTTCGGCCCGTCGACGCAGGCGCTGATCGACGAGGCGGCCACCCGGGACATCCCCTGGATCCGGCTGAACGAGGCCTCGCTGGTCCAGCTCGGTTGGGGGAAGTACCAGCAGAGGATCCGGGCCACGATGACGTCGAAGACCTCCTCGCTGGCTGTGGACATCGCGGGCGACAAGGACATGACCAGGCGGCTGCTCTCGTCGGCCGGCCTTCCGGTGCCCCGAGGTGAGTTGGTGCGGACCGAGGATGGGGCGGTGGCCGCCGCCGGGCGCCTCGGGTTCCCCGTCGTCACGAAGCCGGTCGACGGCAACCACGGTCGAGGCGTGTCGCTCGACCTCCGCACCGAGGGGGACGTGCGCGGCGGGTTCACGTGGGCCCTGAAGGAGGCCCGGCGGAGCGAGGTCGTCGTGGAGAGCTACGTCACCGGCAACGACTACCGGGTCCTGGTGGTCGGGGGGCACATGGTCGCCGTGGCCGAGCGGGTCCCGGCCCACGTCGTCGGCGACGGGACGCATACGGTGCGAGAGCTCGTGGAGGAGACGAACGCGGACCCGCGCCGCGGCATCGGCCACGAGAAGGTCCTGACGAAGATCAAGCTCGACGACCCGGCCCTCGAGCTCCTGAGGAAGCAGGGCTACGGCCTGGACGACGTCCCGCCGGCGGAGGCCTTCGTCAAGCTGGCCGACACCGGCAACATGTCGACCGGGGGCATCTCCATCGACCGGACGTGGGAGGCGCACGAGGACAACGTGGAGATCGCCGAGGAGGCCGCGCGGGTGGTCGGCCTCGACGTCGCCGGCATCGACTTCCTGGCACCGGACATCTCCCAGCCGGTCCGGGAGACGGGAGGCGCGATCGTCGAGGTGAATGCCGCGCCGGGCTTCCGGATGCACACGAATCCCACCGAGGGCGAGTCTCAGTACGTGGCCAAGCACGTGATCGACCTGCTCTTCCCGGCGGGGACGCCGTCTCGTATCCCCATCGTGGCCGTCACCGGCACGAACGGGAAGACCACCACCGTGCGGATGATCTCCCACATCTTCCGGGGCATGGGGAGGAAGGTCGGGATGACGTCCACCGACGGCATCTACATCGACGAGCGACTGGTGAAGCGGGTGGACGCGAGCGGGCCGAAGTCCGCCCAGATGGTGCTCCAGAACCCGCGGGTGGACTTCGCGGCCTTCGAGGTAGCCCGGGGCGGGATCCTCCGCGAGGGCCTGGGCTACGGACAGAACGACGTGGCCGTGGTCCTGAACGTCACCGGCGATCACCTGGGCCTTCGCGGCATCGACTCCGTCGAGAAGCTCGCGCAGGTGAAGCAGGTGGTCGTGGAGGCCGTCCCCAAGACGGGCTGGGCCGTCCTGAACGCCGACGACCCGCTCGTGCTCGAGATGCGCAAGGCCTGTTCGGGCTCGGTGATCCTGTTCTCCATGCAGGAGCACCACGAGCTCGTGGACCGGTGGGTCCGACGCGGACGCAAGGCGGTGGTCCTGGAGAAGGGGCCGCTCGGGGAGATGATCGTGATCAAGGAGGGCCGCCGGACCATGCCGGTGGCGTGGGTCCACACGCTGCCGTCGACGTTCGAGGGCAGGGCCCGCATGAACGTCCAGAACGCCATGGCCGCGGCGGCCGCGGCCCACGCCGCCGGGGCGCATCTCCACGACATCCGCCAGGGGCTGCGCTCGTTCACCACGAGCTTCTACCAGGCCCCGGGACGCCTCAACCTGATCGATCTGGACGGTGTGAAGGTCATCATCGACTACGCCCACAACCCACACGGGTTGAAGAGCCTCGGGGAGTTCGTGGAGCGCATGACCGCCGACGAGGGCGGCCGCAGGTCGTGGACGGCCAACCTCCGCCTGGCGGTGGTAGCCACGGCGGGGGACCGGCGCGACGAGGACATGCGGGAGATGGGCCGGGTTGCCGCCAGGTACTTCGACGACATCATCATCCGCGAGGACCGCCAGACACGAGGACGCGACCGTGGCGCGACGGCGGCCCTCGTCCTGGAGGGCGTGCAGGAGGCCCGGCGCGCCGGGGCCCGTGCGGGACACGTCGAGGTCGTGCCTGACGAGCTGGAGGCCATCAAGCGAGCGCTGGACCGGAGCCGGCCCGGCGACCTGGTCGTGCTCTGCGTCGACTACGCGACGGAAGCCTTCAAGGAGGTCGAGGCTCGCCGGTCGCTCGCAGCGCCGAGAGTGCTCCAGGCGCCGGAGGGCGACGGGCAGTTCATGGCCGTGGGCGGCGACCCCGACTTCATCCGGCAGTCCCCGGAGATCGGGCTGTAGTCGGTTCAGCCAACGGAGCGTGCCCATTGAGTGGATCCGAGATCGAACGCGTGCTTGAGGATCGGCGGCGAGAGCTCGAAGGCGAGCTCGATGTGTTGACGCACGTCCCTCGCGATCCCACGGCCACTGTCTCCTTCGGCAAGCGCATCGGGGAAGGCACGACCGAGGCCGTCGAGCGGATCAACACCACCTCCGCAGCCCGGGCGCTGGCCGCCATGCTGGACGACGTCGGGCGGGCCCTGGCGAAGCTGGCCGATGGGAGCTACGGCACGTGCGACACGTGCGGCGGGGCCATCCCGCGGGAGCGACTGGAGGCCATCCCCTGGGCGGTCCTGTGCATCACCTGCGCCGGCGCCCGCGGCGCCCGCGGCGCCCGCCGCGGCGGTCGGCCCTAGCCCGACCGGCTCTCCGCGCGTGAAGCGCGCACCGAGCGGGCGAGCCGGCGCACCTCCCCCGGCCCCAGGCGTTGGGCGCCGTGCTCTTCCAGCCAGGCGAAGATCTCCGGCCGCTGGCCCAGGGCGGTGACCGCCACCACGTCGCCCGGGGTCGCGCCCTTGGCCATCCACTCCAGCGCGTGCACCTCGTCGGAGAAGACCGGGACCTCGGTAGCGCCGCCGTCGATCGCGCCGGCCCGGAGCCGTTCCACCAGCTCCTGCGGATCGCGTCCCCGCAGATACTGGGGCAGCTCGGCCACCGCGATGTGGTCGGTTCCCCTCGCGGCCCGGTAGGAGAAAGCGTGGATGATGTCGTCCCGGCGGTCGCCGGCGGCGCAGATCGCCATCCACACCTCGCGCCCGCGCCGGCGTAGGCCGCCGCAGATCTCGACCAGGCCCAGCATCCCCGCCTCGTTGTGGGCGTAGTCCACCACCACCACGCGGTCGTCGAGCATGAACAGGTTGGCCCGCCCCGGGTTCCGTTCCGGATCGAGCACGAACGAGCGCAACCCACGCGCCACGGCCCGCTCGGAGAGCCCGATGGCGAGCGCCGCGGCGGCCGCGGCCATCGCGTTCTGGATGTTGGTGCTGGAGATGCCGGCGATCGTCACCGGGACGTCCTCCAGCCGGACCAGCGGTCGAGCTTGCGACCGCTCGAGCACGGTCATGCGGCCGTCGAGGATGGTCATGGCCCGCCCACCCTCGGCCAAGACATCGCGGATGGCCGGGTGATGGTGGTCCAGCGAGAACAGCCACACCCGCCCGCTCGATCCCCTCCGCATCGCCAGCACTCGGGGGTCGTCGGCGTTCAGGACGCCCCACCCTTCGGGCTGCGTGATCCGCGTGACCGTGGCCTTCACCTCGGCCAGCTGGTCCAGGGTGTGGATCCCTTGCATGTCGAGGTGGTCGGCCGACACGTTCGTCACGACCGCGACGTCGTTGTGTTGCACGCCGATGCCCCGGAGGAGGATCCCGCCCCGCGCGGTCTCCAGCACGGCGACGTCGGGCTCCTGCGCGAGCGCCATGGCGGCGCCGGCGAAGCCGGAGTAGTCGCCCGGCTCCACCAGCTCGTCGTTCCGATACACGCCGTCGGTGGAGGAGTAGGCGACGGAGCGGCCGGCGGTCCGGACGATGTGCGCGAGGAGCCGGACGGTCGTGGTCTTCCCGTTCGTCCCGGTGACGGAGACCACCGGGATGTGCGGGGCGGGCACCGTGGGCTCGGGGCCGGGCTCCACGGCATCGATGCGTCCGGCCGCCTTCTCGATGAGCCGCTGTGGCGACCGGCGAGTCGTGAGGAGCGCCGACATGACCTCGGCGACCTCCCGGCCGAGGGCTTCGGCGGAGCCTCGCCTTCGCCACGGGAAGGCCACCACGACCTCGCCGGGCTCGGGCCCGGGACGGCCCCGCACGGCCAGTCGGATCCCCGACGCCTCCGCCAGCCGGCGGGTGACGTGCGAGGCGATACGCGCCGCGAACCTTCGACGGTGCTCGCTGTTCGGCTTGCCGGCCTTCCCCGCCCGCGGAAGCTCCACCGCCTCGGCGACGGCCGTAAGGCGAGCCTCGCTCGCTCCCAGCCATCCTGAAACGGCCAGCGTCAGCTTGATCGCCGGGCGAGTGAAATAGAGATTCGGGCCCTCCAGGACCCGCAGCTCCGCGAGCCGGACGGGCTCCATGAGCCGAGCATAGGTCAGGTGTCCTCCCCGGCGTGGTACCGGCGGAGCTCCGGGACCAGCAGCGCGAGGACGGCAGTGCCGACGATGCAGAGCAGCCCGCCCGAGACGACCGAGACCGCCGGGCTGAACGCGGCCGCCACGAGTCCCGCTTCCAGGTCGCCCAACCGTGGCCCTCCGGTCACCACCAGGATGTGGATCCCGGACAGCCGTCCGCGCAACGAGTCCGGCACGGAGAGCTGCAGGATCGTGCTCCGAAACACCGCGGAGATCACGTCCGCGGCGCCGGCGAAGGCCAGGAACGCGAGCGCGAACCACAGGTGGTCGCCGACCAGGCCGAAGGCCGCGATCCCGGCCCCCCACAGGACGACCGCCAAGATGACCGCGCGGCCCTGGTGGTGGACCCGGCTCACCCAGCCCGCCGTGAGCGCGCCAACGAGCGCGCCCACGGCGGGCGCGGAGAACAGCAGCCCGGTCACCTGGGCCCCGGCGTGGAACTGCGACGCCGCGAGGAAAGGGAACAGGGCGCGGGGCATCCCGAACACCATGGCGATGAGGTCGATGAGGAACGTGGATTGGAGCACCCGCCGGCCCTTGAGGTAGGCGAACCCCTCCTTGACCGCGCCCCATCCGGTGGGCGCGCCCTCCGCGCGCTCCGGCGGCATGGGCCGGATGGCGAGCGCCGCCCCGAGCATCGCCAGGTACGTGACGAGGTCGATGCCGTAGGCCCAGGCCAGGTCGAGCCGGGCGATGACGATGCCGGCCAGCGCCGGCCCGATCAGCGCTGTCCCGTTCCAGACCACCTGGCTAAGGGCGAGCGCCGAGGGGAGGAGCTCGCGGCCCACCAGCCGGGGGGTCATGGCCGAGCGGGTGGGCCCGTCGATGGCCGAGACGGCCGCGATCAGCCCCACCGCCACGTAGATGAGGCCCACGGGTGGGCGGCCCGCGAGCGTGCCCCCCAGCAGCAGCCCCGACGCCGCCATGTACCCGAGCTGAGCCAGGACGAGGAGCTTCCGCCGGTCGTAGGCGTCGAGGACGGTGCTGCCGATCAGCGTGCCGGCCACGAGCGCCACGAGCCCCACGAGCCCGATGACCCCCACCGCCGCCGGCGACCCGGTGAGCCGCTGGACCTGGACGAAGGTGGCCACCAACGTGAACTGGTAGCCGAGCTCCGAGACGAGCAGGCCAGTCCAGATCAGACGGAAGTCGCGGGAGGCGCGAAGCGGCGTGATGTCGACGGCCAGGCCACGGAGGGGCGGGCGCCGGCCGGGCCGGCGCCCACCCCCCTCACCTTTCGACGCCACGCTTCGACCTTAGCAAGCCGCTAGGATGCCTCGGTCGGCAACGAGGGAGGGGACCCATGGGCTGCCTGATCTTCGTCTTCGGGCTCCTCACGCCGCGGGTCGTGCTGTTCATCCTGTGGATCTTCACGGACTACCTGAGCCGGGCCTACGGGAGCTGGTTCTGGCCGACGCTCGGGTTCTTCTTCCTGCCGGCCACCACCATCGCCTACGCCATCGCCCAGAATGCCTTCGACGGCCTGAAGGGGTGGGGCCTGGTCGTCTTGATCGTCGGCGTCGTGGTCGACCTCGGGTTCCACGGTGGCGGCGGGCGAGCCGCCCGAAGGCGCCGCCGTCGCGACGACTACTACTAGGGCCCGCTGGGGGCCCACGGGCCGACCCCGCCGATCCGTTCCACCGTCACGTGCGTGACGAAGCCGGGCGGCGGGTTGGGCATCGGAGGGAACTTCACGTGGGGCCCGATGTAGGTGTTGGCGAGATCCTGGAGAAGCTCCGGCGCGCCGCCCTCGGTGACCCGAGCCCGTCCGTACAGCACCAGGTACTCGGTGAGGCCGGCGGTGTTCCTGGTCGTGGCGTGGACGGCGATGGCGACCCTCGGATCGCGGCGGAGGTTGTGGAGCTTGCGCTGGTCCGGCATCGTGGCGATCACGATCTCGTCGCCCTCCAGGCCGACCCAGGCCACCGTGACCTGGGGCGTGCCGTCGGGATCGAGGGTGACCACGGTGCCAAGCGCGTCGCCCTTCAGCAGGTCTCTGGCTTCGTCGGGGATCCGCATCCTGTCTAGCGGGACGTCGCCCCGATGGCCTGGTCCACGATGTCCAGGCCCTCGTCCAGCAGGCCCTCCTCGATCGTGAGCGGAGGGAGCAGGCGGATCACGTTGTCGTAGGTCCCTGCCTTCAGGATCACGACCCCCTCCCTCAGGCAGCGCTGGACGATGCCGGTGCCGGTGGGGCCGTCGAGCGGCTCCTTCGTCTCCCGGTCCACGACGAGCTCGACCGCCGTCATCATCCCTCGGCCCCGCACATCGCCGATCAGCGTGTGCCGGGACTGCATGTCGCGGAGCCGGGCCAGGATGCCCTCGCCGAGCTTCCGTGATCGCTCCAGCAACCCCTCCCGCTCGATCTTGTCCAGCACCGCGAGGGCCGCCGCGGCCGCCACCGGGTTGCCGCCGTACGTGCCGCCCAGGCCGCCCACGTGGACCGACTCCATCAGGTCGGCCCGCCCGGTCACCGCGGAGATCGGCATGCCGCTTCCGAGGGACTTCGCGGTGGTCACGATGTCGGGGACGACGCCTTCGTCCTCGATGGCGAACCACCGGCCGGCCCGGCCCAGGCCACTCTGGATCTCGTCGGCGATGAACACGATGCCGTGCTCCCGGCAGAGGTCCGCGAGTCCCTTCAGGAAGCCGGGCGCCGGCACGATGAACCCACCCTCACCCTGGATGGGCTCCACGATGACGGCGGCGATGTTCTCCTCGCCGATCTGCTTGTGCATCTCGTCCTTCGCGTACGCCAGGGCCTCCTCGGCGCAGTGCTCCGGACCGCTCGGCCACCGGTACGCGTAGGCGAACGGGAGGCGGTAGATCTCGGGGGCGAACGGGCCCATGCCCTGCTTGTAGGGCATCACCTTGGCGGTGAGCGACATGGCGAGGAGCGTCCGCCCGTGGAACGCGTGGTCGAACGTGACCACGGCGGACCTTCCCGTGGCCTTGCGGGCGACCTTCACCGCGTTCTCCACGGCCTCCGCGCCGGAGTTGGCGAACATCGTCCGCTTGTCGAAGTCCCCGGGGGCCAGCGCGTTCATCCGCTCGGCGAGCTCGATGTACGGCTCGTTCGCCGTCACGTGGAAGCACGTGTGGGTGTCGAGCTCCAGCTGCTTCTGGGCGGCCGCGACGACCTCCGGCGGTGTGTGGCCCACGTTCAGGACCGAGATGCCGGTGGCGAAGTCGATCAGCCGGTTGCCGTCGACGTCCTCGATGATCGAGCCGGACGCGCGGGCGGTGACGATGGGATGGACGTTGAACACGGCCTGAGGGATGGCGGCGTTCCGGCGCTCGAACCACTCGCGCGACTTCGGACCGGGGATCTCGGTGACGACCTTGCGCTCCTGCGGGATGTCCATCGTTCGTCCTTCCAGCCGTGAAAGTCGGTCAAGTTTGCCACGCCGGCCCGGCCGTCCGCGCGGCCGACCCCGGGGGCGGATCTGAGGCTAGCGGGGGGTCGCGGGCTGTTCCTCCCCCTCGACGTGGATGACCGGGAGGCCGAACAGCCCCTCGACCCGACGGGGCAGATCGAGCTTCAACCACCTCGAGATGCGGGGATGGAGCGTGGAGATGACGATCCCGTCGAACGCTTGCTCCCGCAGGACGTCCTCGACGGCCAGCACGGGGTCGGCATCTCCCACCTGCCCGGTCGCCTCCACCCCGGCGTCGCGGAACAGGGCGAGGCCCTCCTCCAGCCTGCGGCGCGCCACGCCCTGGACCTCTCCCTCCGTCCAGGGGTGGTCCAGCGGCACCGTCGCCGGGACCAGGACATGGAAGGCGCACGGCCCCCCGCGATCGAGCTCCCGGACCTTCGCGATCAGGTGTGCCCCGGTCAGGGTCTGGTTCGCCACGATCAGGTAGCGGCGCATCCCGTCGCCTCCTCAGGAGTGGGCCATCCCATGCTAGGCCCATGTGGTTGCGCGGGGAAGGGACGGCCGACGCGGCCGTCAATGGCCCGGGGTGGCCCTGGAACCGGGAGTTTCGGCATACTTGGTGCCGAGCGCCGACCCCGCCCGGGGTCCGCCCACGGTCCAAGGAGGTATGCATGGCCACCGCGTTGAAGGCCTGGAAGCTGTTCATCGGCGGCACATGGGTGGATCCGGCCGCCGGCGAGACCGAGCAGGACATCGACCCCGCCTCCGCGGAGCCGGTCGCCGAGGTGGCGGTGGGCTCGGAGGAGGACGTCGAGCGGGCCGTGAAGGCGGCCAAGAAAGCCTACGAGGAGGTCTGGTTCGACACCCCGCCGAAGGAGCGGAGCGCGATGATGCTCAAGCTCGCCGACGCGATGGAGGCGGACGCGGACAACCTGGCCCGCCTGGAGTCCGAGGACGTGGGCAAGCCGATCGCGGTCTCGACCGCCGACGTCCCGTTCATCGTGGACAACCTCCGGTACTTCGCCGGCGCGGCCCGGAACATGGAGGGGAAGAACACCGGCGAGTACGAGCGCGGGTTCACCAGCTGGATCCGCCGGGAGCCGCTCGGCGTCACGGCCGGCATCTGCCCGTGGAACTACCCGCTGATGATGGCCATCTGGAAGGTGGCCCCGGCGCTCGCCGCCGGGAACGTCTCGATCCTGAAGCCGGCGGAGCTCACGCCCCAGACGACGCTTCGCCTGGCCGAGCTGTCGGCCGACATCTTCCCGCCCGGCGTGATCAGCGTGATCACCGGGCGCGGTTCCGTGGTCGGCGCGGCTCTGTGCCGCCACCCGGACGTTTCGCTCGTTTCGATCACCGGGGATACCGCCACCGGCAAGCTCGTGGCCAAGGAGGCCGCCGACACCGTCAAGCGGGTCCACCTGGAGCTCGGCGGCAAGGCCCCGGTCGTGGTCTTCGACGACGCCGACGTCTCCAATCTGGTCGAGATGATGAAGTTCGCCGGGTACACGAACTCCGGACAGGACTGCACCGCGGCCACCCGCATCGTGGCCGGACCGAAGATCTACGACGACGTGCTCTCCGAGCTCGTCCCCGCGGTCGAGTCGCTCGTGGTCGGCGACACGCAGAAGGAGGAGACCGAGATGGGGCCGCTCGTCTCGGACTCGCAGCGCCAGAGCGTGGCGGGCTTCGTCGAGCGGGCTCGGGAGAAGGGGGCGAACGTGGTCACCGGCGGGGAGGCCATGGCCGGTGCCGGGTACTTCTACAAGCCCACCATCGTGGCCGACGTGGAGCAGAAGGACGAGATCATCCAGCGCGAGGTGTTCGGGCCGGTCGTCACGATCCAGCGATTCAAGGACGACGACCAGGCCATCGCCTGGGCGAACGACGTCGTCTACGGCCTCGCGTCGTCCGTGTGGACGCGCGACATCGGCCGCGCGTTGAACGCCGCCCGCAAGCTCCAGTTCGGTGCGGTGTGGATCAACACGCACTTCGGCCTGACGTCCGAGATGCCGCACGGCGGCTACAAGCAGAGCGGGTACGGCAAGGACATGTCGATGTACTCGCTCGAGGACTACAGCCAGATCAAGCACGTGATGGCGGCCATCGACTAGAGGTGAGACGGATGCAGACGCGGACGTTCCTCGTGAACGGGGAGTGGCGGACGGGCAAGGGGACCCTCCAGGTCAAGAGCCCCTACGACGGGAGCGTGGTGGCCGAGGTCGGCGTGCCGACCGAGGCCGACGTCGAGGAGGCGGCCAAGGTCGCCGCCGAGACGTTCGGGGAGAGCCGGTTCCTGCCCGTGCACGCGCGGGCCGACGCCCTCGACCACATCTCCCGGGGCCTGGCCCAGAGCATCGACGACAACGCGGCCCTCATCGCCCGGGAGGGCGGCAAGCCGCTGAAGTGGGCGAAGGTGGAAGCCACCCGGGCGGTGTCCACGTTCCGGTGGGCCTCCGAGGTGCTTCGCCACGGCGTGGACGAGGTGATGCGGCTCGACACCGAGGCCTCCCTGGGCTCGCGCCTCGGCATCATCCGCCGGTTCCCGTTCGGGCCGGTCCTGGGGATCTCGCCGTTCAACTTCCCGCTGAACCTGGTGGCCCACAAGGTGGCCCCGGCCCTGGCGGTGGGCGCGCCCATCGTGGTCAAGCCGGCCGCGGCCACGCCGCTCGGGGCCATCCGCCTGGCTGAGCTGTTTGCGGAGACGGACCTCCCCAAGGGCATGTACCAGGTGCTGCCGGTGTCCTCGAGCGTGGCCGACACGATGGCCCGAGACCCCCGATACCGCAAGATCTCGTTCACCGGGTCGGCCGAGGTCGGCTGGTACCTGAAAGGCCTGGACCCCAAGAAGCGCGTGACGCTCGAGCTGGGAGGAAACGCAGGCGTCATCGTGCACTCGGATGCCGATCTCGACATCGCAGCGCAGCGCATCGCGTTCGGCGGCTACTACCAGGCCGGCCAGAGCTGCATCAGCGTGCAGCGCGTGCTGGTGCAGTCGGAGGTCTACGACGACTTCTCCACGCGCCTGGTGAAGCAGGTCGAGAGCCTGAAGTACGGCGATCCTATGGACCCCACCGTGGACGTGGGACCGCTGATCGACGCGGGGTCGCTCGAGCGCATTGCGACCTGGGTGGACGAGGCCGTGGCCCAAGGCGCCGAGGTCCTGACCGGCGGCCGCCGGGACGACCCGTTCTACGCGCCGACGGTCCTGGCCAAGACGAGCCCCGAGATGAAGGTGCGGTGCGAGGAGATCTTCGGGCCGGTCACGACGGTGAGCCCGTACCAGACCTTCGAGGAGGCCATCGCCGAGGTCAACAACTCGCGGTACGGCCTCCAGGCCGGGGTGTTCACCCGCGACATCGACCGGGCGTTCCAGGCCCACCGGGAGATCGACGTGGGCGGCGTCATCGTGAACGACCAGTCGGCGTTCCGGGCGGACCAGATGCCGTACGGCGGGTCGAAGGACTCGGGGTTCGGCCGGGAGGGGCTCCGGTTCGCCATGGAGGAGATGACCGAGCCCCGGATCATGGTCCTCTCGCACGTCCCGCTGTAACCCGGAAAGTGCCTCAGGCTGGGACGAAGGCCTCCTGGTACTCGTCCATGCAACTCAACCGGCCACCTCGAGGCGGCGTGTGCTTGTCCGGATTGTCGGTCGGTTCCCCGCTCGATAGCCTCGCCTTCGCAGCGTCGTCCTTGATCGAGGCGAAACGTCGAGTGGCCGGGCGGAGTATCCAGCCGGCGCCGGAAGGGCTAGAGGTGTGAGGATCGCTGTGCTCGGGTCGGGGGGCGTTGGCGGCTACTTTGGGGGTCGTCTGGCGCAGACCGGAGTCGCTGAGGTGTCTTTCATCGCTCGGGGACCACACCTGCAGTCGCTGAAGAGCGACGGCCTACGAGTGCGAAGCGTTTTCGGCGACTTCCACGTCCAAGCGCCCGCCACCGACGACCCGGGCACAATCGGTCCCTGTGACTACGTCCTGTTCTGCGTGAAGTCGTATGACACAGTAACCGCGATCCGTCAACTCCATCCGCTCATAGCAGAACACACGGCGGTAGTCTCGCTGCAGAACGGCATCGACAACGAGGAGAAGATCGCTGCGGCGGTAGGTATCCAGCACGTCGTGGGAGGAGTCGCCTTCATCTTCTCGTCCATCTCGGAGCCTGGCGTCATCACGCACACGGGTGGGCCGGCACGGATCGTGCTCGGGGAGATGGACGGATCTACCAGCGGACGCGTTGAGTCGCTCACCGACCTCTGTCGGCAAGCGGGAATCGCCTCCGAAACCACGGACAACATCCGGCGTGTCCTGTGGGACAAGTTCGCCTTCATCTGCGCGCATGCGGCCTTGACCTCGGTGACGCGCCTGCCGGTTGGAGCCATCCGGGATGTTCCCGAGACTTGGGAGGCGTTTCTGTCGATCCTGCGCGAGGTGGTCGGGGTCGCGAGGGCCGAAGGTATCGACCTCGGGGAGGGCACCGTGGATCGTCATGCGGCCTTTGCAAAGGGGTTGGAAGCGCAGTTGTTCTCGTCGCTGTACGACGACCTCACGAGCGGCAGGCGCATGGAGCTCGAGGCACTCCACGGCGAGCTCGTCCGCAGAGCGGAGCGGCACGGGGTCGACGTTCCCGTCTCGAGGATGGTCTATGCGTTCCTCCGCCCCTGGGCACTCAGGAACGCCGCCGGTCAGGCGGAGGTGCGGTAAGGATCGACGACCGCCCCCGCACCGCGCAGAACGCCGGCTTCCCAGGGGCGTCGGGCAACGCCTGGCAAGCGTCCCGCCGCTTCGCTACTTCACCAGCGGAGGTCCGAGGGGATAGCCACGGCCACCTAGGGAAGCGCTGGCAGCACCGAGGAAGGCGTAGGCGCCGAGGGCCGCGAACGCGAACACGACGTACCCGCCCACCTTCAGCAGGTCCGTGTTCGGAGGATCCGCTAGATACGCGAACGTGACGATGACGACCGCCAGGTCGATCATCCCGAACAAGATGGGGAAGGCGACCGGCAGCCGAAGGGCCGAGACCGTGAGGAGGAAGAGCAGGAT